>Ga0164243_10002201_pt1 | contig 32478 bp, 33 predicted proteins | sample OricompcompostOP_FD_108781 | JGI IMG/M metagenome (GOLD analysis project Ga0164243, IMG submission 108781) | Organic Plus compost microbial communities from Emeryville, California, USA - Original compost - Organic plus compost (OP) | ecosystem: Engineered > Solid waste > Mixed feedstock >... | reverse complement strand
TGATCGCCACCCACGATCATCAACTCATGCGGCAGTTCAAGGCGCCGCGGCTGGAGCTGCACGACGGTCATGTCCGGATCGTATGACAGACCGACCGGCCGTCGGGATCAGGCCCCGCAGTCGGCGGGCAACTTCGATCTCTACGACACGGTGCTGACCGGCCCGTCGGGGCCGAGTGACCGTTTTACCTATGATACCGGCCCCGCCAGCACGCTCGACGATACGCCGGCGCGCAAGTTCGCACCCACCCGCAGCCGCAAGGCGAAGGCAGAGCCGACGAGCACGCCGGTGGTCCCGCCGGACTCGGTTACCGGCCGCTCGCTGACGCTCGTCATCTCCATCATGTGCTTTCTCGCCTGTCTCACAGCCGGCGCCGTCTATATGATCAATGAATCGGCAAACGCCTGGCTGAAGGACATCGCCAGCGAGGTGACCGTCCAGGTCGAGCCGCGCGAAGGCATCGACACCGAAAAGACCCTGCATGACGCCGAGGCCTTCCTGCGCACCCGCAAGGGGGTGACGCGCGCCAACGCCTTGAGCCTCGACACCTCGGCCAAGCTGCTCGAGCCCTGGCTCGGCCAGTCGGACGCATTGGCTGCCCTGCCCGTGCCGCGCCTCATCGCCATCGAGGTCGATCGCAACGACCCGCCGAATATGGAGCAGCTACGCACCGAGCTGACGAGCAAGTTTCCTTCTGCCTCGCTCGACGATCACCGCCGCTGGCAACGGCAAATCCGCACCGTGACGCGCTCCTTCGCACTCGGCGGCTTCGCCATTCTGTTTCTCGTCGGCGCCGCGACGACGGCCATCATCGTCTCCGCCACCCGCTCCGCCCTCGCCTCCAACCGCGAGATCGTCGAGGTGCTGCATTTCGTCGGCGCCACGGACCGTTACATCGCACGCGAGTTCGAGCGTCATTTCCTCCGCCTTGGCATCCGCGCCGGCATTGTCGGCGCCCTGTGTGCCATGGGAGTCTTCGTTTCCATGCCGGCCATCCTCGAGGTGCTGGGCGGCGGCCCGACGACCACCGCCGAGATGCACCGCCTGATTGGGGCCGGCGGTCTCGATACGATCGGCTACCTGATGCTGGCCGGTGTCGTCATCACCATCTCGGCGCTGTGCATGTTGACCTCCAGATTCGGCGTGTTCCGCATATTGAACGCGAGGGCCTGAGGCAGCGGCACACCCGTGACTCACGGGTGACACTCACCCTCCCTGCACGGCCAAGAACCTGTCGCAACCAGGATCAAATCGGCTAGTGTGCCGGCACGCACGCCCGCCGGCGCACGGGCGTTTGGGGCCAGACAACGAGGCGGCAGCCTTGCGATGAGCAGCTTGCGGCGTGTCATCATTCTCGGCGTGGGGGCGGCAGCGTCGCTGCTCGTGCTCGGGTTCTTCATTTTCGCGAGCATCGTCACCCGCTCTCCGGCACTGGGCAATCCGCACGCGGACGGCATCGTCGTCCTCACCGGCGAGGGACGCCGCATCGCCGAGGGTGCGCGCCTGCTCGACGAGGGCCGCGCCCAACGCATGCTCATTTCCGGCGTGTTTCGCCGCACCGGCAAGAAGGCGCTGATCGAGATTTCCGGGCTTCCCGAGGACAAATTCGATTGCTGCGTCGACATCGGCTACACGGCCCTCGATACCGTCGGCAACGCCAACGAGACGCGAGCCTGGGCACAGTCGCGCGGCTACAACAGCCTCATCGTGGTCACGGCGAGCTATCATATGCCGCGCAGCCTCGCCGAGCTGTCGCTCGCCATGCCGACGGCCGAGCTCATCCCGCATCCGGTGGTGCCCGGCAACTTCCCTCCGACGCGCTGGTGGCTCAACGCTTCCGTCACACGCACCCTGATCTCGGAGTACTTCAAGTTCCTGCCCACCGTCGCTCACCTGACGATCGCCCGGCTTTTGCATGCCCGGCCGTCCAGCTCTGTCGCCGAGGTGCCCGCTGGGCACTCGGCTGCCGGAATCTGAACCTTGCTGCTGATCCGCATCCGCTCGCTCGTTTTCGCAGCACTGTTCTACCTGAGCACCGCCATCTTCGTGGTCGGTGGCTCGTTCTTGCTCTTCGGCCCGCGCCGCTGGGCCATGGCGGGCCTCAAGGCGCACGCCATCGTGTCGCTCTGGCTGCTACGCTGGATCGTCGGCACCCGCATGGAGGTCCGCGGGCGCGAGAAGCTGCCGAAGGCCCCCTATCTCGTCGCCTCCAAGCATCAATCGGCCTGGGACACCTTCGCCCTCATCCCCATCTTCACCGATCCCGCGATGGTCATGAAGTGGGAGCTGACCCTCATTCCCTTCTACGGCTGGTTCTCGCGCAAGTTCGAGCATGTGTTCGTCAAGCGCGAGCGTGGACCGGCAGCGCTTCGCGGCCTCGTGCGCGACGCCAAGGAACGCGCCGCCGCCGGGCGCGAGATCGTCATCTTCCCCGAGGGCACGCGCCGCCCGCCCGGCGCACCGCCCGACTACAAGCCGGGCGCCGTCGCCCTGTACGAAGGGCTGGGTCTCCCATGCGTGCCGGTAGCGCTCAACTCCGGCCTCTACTGGCCGCGCCGCCAGTTCATTCGCTACCCGGGGACAATCATCGTCGAGATCTTGGATCCCCTTCCGCCCGATCTTCCTCGTGCCGAGTTCCGTGCCAGGTTGCAGCAGCGCATCGAGTCGGCATCGAGCCGTCTCATCCTCGAGGCAGCACGCGCAGCGACACCGCCCCCTATCCCCGCAGGGGTTCTGACAAGGGCTGAGCAGGACGTCACAACAAATTGAATTTTAACGTATTAATTAATGTTCAAGATAGCTGTCTGGAGTTGCCTCGGTAGCGTCGGCGGAAGTCGACTTAGACGCTACGCCAGAAAAGTAAAAGCGCCGCCCGGGTGGGCGACGCATTCACTTCGACAACCGCCGAAATCGCGCGATTGCGGAAAACTCTATCTAATTCGACAACTACTTCTTCTTCGCCGCCGCCTTAGGCTTTGCGCCGCTCTTCTTCTGCACGACAGCGGTCTTCGCCTTCGTGGCAGCGGGAGCGACGTAATTACCGGTCGGGCGAGCCTTGCCGGCGCTCTTGGAAGCTTTAGCCATGTCGAACCTCATCGATCTGGAATTGGAACGCAAGCGTCGCAACCACGCGCAATTACACGAGCAGCACGAACCAGAAATGTGGTGCTGCGAATGCGGCTGTATCACATTCTATCAGTGGTCAACCGGGGCTATTCAGTGCGCGGCGTGCAAAGTTGTGCAGAACGGATTCGATGCGCCTTCCCTGCCATCAGGCTGACACCGCCATCGCCACCTGTCCGCGTTGCTACGGCAAGAACAAAAATGGAATAAAATAAGAACATAAAATTGACTTTGGGCTGTGGAGGCCCCATATTACGGGGCCGAACGCAGGACAGCCCCATGCCGGACGCAACCGACTTCTCCGCTCCCATCTCGCGCCAGATCTGGGACCTTAAGTACCGCCTCCGCGGCACCGACGGCGCGCCGATTGATTCGACACTCGACGATACGTTCTGGCGAGTCGCGAAGGCCGCGGCGGCGACCGAGAAGGGCGGCAAGCGCGCGCGTGACAAGTGGGCTCAACGCTTCCACGACGTCATCGCCGATCTTGGCTTCCTGCCCGCCGGTCGCATCCTTGCCGGCGCCGGAACCAGCCGCAGCGTCACCCTTTTCAATTGCTTCGTCCTCGGCACGATCGAGGACAATCTCGGCGCCATCTTCGATGGGGTGAAGGACGCCGCCCTGACCATGCAGCAGGGCGGCGGGATCGGTCACGACTTCTCCACCCTGCGCCCCAAGGGCGCGCGCGTCGCCTCCATCGGCGCCGATGCATCAGGCCCCGTGAGCTTCATGGACGTCTGGGACGCGATGTGCCGGACGATCATGTCGGCCGGCAGTCGCCGCGGCGCCATGATGGCCACCCTGCGCTGTGACCATCCCGACATCGAGGCCTTCGTCGCCGCCAAGTCGGACCCGGCACGGCTGCGCAACTTCAACCTGTCGGTGCTTGTCACCGACGAGTTCCTCGCCGCGGTGCATGACGACCGCCCCTGGGAGTTGAAGTTCGCCGGCAAGGTCTACCGCACCCTACCGGCGCGCGCGCTGTGGGAGCGCATCATGCGCGCGACCTACGACTACGCGGAGCCAGGTGTCGTCTTCATCGACCGCATCAACGCCAAGAACAACCTCAGCTACTGCGAGGAGATCCGCGCCACCAACCCTTGTGGTGAGCAGCCGTTGCCGCCATTCGGCGCCTGCCTGCTCGGCTCCATCAATCTGGCGCGGCTCGTCGAGCAATCTTTCACGGCCGGCGCCCATATCGATGCTGGCAAGCTCACCGAGCGCGTGAAGGTCGCGGTTCGCTTCCTCGACAACGTCATCGACATCTCGAACTACCCGCTGCCGCCGCAGCGGCAGGAGGCGCTCGCCAAGCGGCGCATCGGCCTTGGCATCACCGGCCTTGCCGACGCGCTGATCTTCTGCGGCCTGCGCTACGGCGCGCCCGACGCCGCAAAGCTCGCCGCCTCATGGATGGCCGCCATCCAGAACGCCGCCTATCTGGCGAGCGCCGAGCTCGCCGCCGAGAAGGGCGCCTTTCCGCTGTACGATGCCGAGCGCTTCCTCCAGAGCCCCAACGTCGAGAAGCTGGACGAGCCCGTGCGCGAGGCGATCCGTCGGCACGGCATCCGCAACGGCTGCCTCACCTCGATCGCACCCACAGGAACCATCTCGCTGCTTGCCGGCAACGTCTCCTCCGGCATCGAGCCGGTGTTCGACTACCGCTACACCCGTCGCCTGCTCGCCCGCGATGGCACCTCGCACGAAGAGACAGTCGAGGATTATGCGCACGCAGAGTTCCGCCGCTCCTTCGCCCCGCAAACACCGCTGCCCGAGACGTTCGTGCGCGCCGCCGACCTCACCCCGGCCCAGCATCTCGCCATGCAGGCGGCGCTGCAGCCCTACGTCGACAGCGCCATCTCAAAGACCATCAATTGCCCCGAGAGCATTTCCTTCGAGGACTTCAAGGGTATCTATCTCGAGGCCCACACCCTCGGGCTCAAGGGTTGCACCACCTACCGACCGAACCCGGTCACCGGCGCCATACTGCAGTCTGTGGCTCCCGAGCCAGAAAGCGCTCCAGCCACTGCGGAAAAGGCCACCAAGCCGGCACTCGTTGAAGCAGTTGCGCCGGCCGATCGCTCGGGCGTCGTCTACATGGCGCCCCCGCTCGAGCGCGAGGGCGTACTCGCCGGCTACACTTACAAGCTCAAGTGGCCGGGCAGCGACCACGCCATCTACGTCACCATCAACGACATCGAGCAGGGCGGCCGGCGCCGTCCGTTCGAGATCTTCATCAACACACGCAACCTCGAGCACTATGCTTGGACGGTGGCCCTCACGCGCATGATCAGCGCCGTGTTCCGCCGCGGCGGTGATGTGACCTTCGTCGCCGACGAGCTGAAGGCCGTCTTCGATCCGCAAGGCGGCCATTGGGTTTCAGGGCGCTACGTGCCGAGCCTGCTCGCCGCCATCGGCGAAGTGATCGAGACCCACATGCGGCGCACCGGCTTCCTGCAGTCGGACGAAGCGCAGCTATCGCTCGGCCGCGTACAGCAGAATGAGAACGCAGCGACTGCACAGGCAGGCGCTACCGGCAGACCTGCGCGCCTCAAGCTCTGCCCGCGCTGCTCGTCAGCCGACTATGTCCAGCGCGAGGGCTGCTGGGTGTGCGACGCCTGCGGATTCTCGCGCTGCGGATGAGGCTTGCACACCCCGACGAGAACGGCTGCTACCGCCGCGACAGGCCGCAACATTGCATTCACTTTGCCGCAAAAACACAGAGATGGAGCCACAATTCGGCTCGAAACCATGGGCATCGTTAAGCAATGGGGCATAGGCTGGCAAGAAAACATAAGGGCATCGAACAGAGCGTAGGCCGCAAGGCCGCGAAGGGATCTGCAGTAATGGTTGCGCGTATCATCGAGCTCGCCGTGTACAGGGCGCAGCGCACCCTCGCCGACGAAGAAGCCGCCCAGCGCGCCGCGCGCGCCAGCGAAGCCGCCCGCTTCCACTTCTGGAGCGGTGCTTCCGGCAAGCGCTACGTGCACAGCATCTACGAGCTTGTCGAATGTCCGCCGATGCCGGCGGCCAACTACGTGCTCGTTCGCCGCAACGCCGACGGTTGCCCCGAAGCACTCTCGATCGGCCGCGTCACCAATGCCGCGCCTTCGCTCAACCTCGCCGAGATCCGCCAACGCGGCGCCGAGCTCGGCGCCACCGAGGTCCACGTGCACCTGCTCGCCGACAACGCCAAGCTCGGCAAGCTGATCGAGTTCGACCTTCGCACCGGCCTCATCGAGGCCGACATCAAGCGCTTCGCCACGCGCCCCGCCCACTGACGAACAGCGGCAAACGTCATTCGTCGCGCGCTGCGAGCACCGAGCGGTAGGCGAAGCGGTGGACCTGGTCGGGCTTTACCGGTGGCACCTCGGCGGGAAGCCTTCCGAAGACGCGCACCATCGCCGCCGCACTGGCGCGCGTATGCCGATCGCCCGGCCCACGCGCCGCGAACGGTCCGACCACCGACTGCAACCGCTCCAGCTCGCGCTCTCTGATGCCAAGCTGCTTCAGATGCGCCAACGTCGAGGCGAGATAGTCGATGTTGTTGCCTGACCTGCCGACGCCGCCCCGCACGAGGTGCGCCTGCGCGGCGAGCGAGAGCTGACCCGCATAGCTCGGATGCGCCCGTTCGACGAGGAAGGCGAGCGCCATCACTTCAGCATGCGCACCGGACAACAGCGTCACCGGCACGAACGCCTCGCGGTAGACGCTGCCAACCTGCTCGCGCTCACGCAGGTAGCGCAACGTATCGCGGGCATTTCCGGCGCCGACACGAAAAGCGATCCCTTCGCACACCCCGCCACGATCGAGCCCGAGGACAAGGCCGGGGCGTCGCGGCGATCCGCGATGAAAACGCGAATAGATGCAGAAGCTGCGCCGCCAGCCGACGAGGCGGGCATGAACGGTCTCCTCAGGCTCGAAGCCAGGCCGCCACATCAGCGAGCCGTAGGCAAACACCCAAAGATCGCGCTCACCCGCCATCTCTATTTGCGCACCGCGTCTTCCACCTTGCCAGGCGCCGGCGATGTTCCATGCGCACGGCCGAAGTCCGGCGCCGGCGTGTCCTGCCCGGCTGCCACGATGCCGCGGCGAATGGCACGCGCCTCGGCGAAGCGGCGAAACAGCGTATCGCCGTCCGCGGATTCGATGGCCGCTTTCAGCTCGGCAAGGTCATCGGAGAAGCGGCGTAGCATCTCCATCACCGCCTCCTTGTTGCCGAGGAAAATGTCTCGCCACATCGTCGGGTCGGAAGCGGCAATGCGCGTGAAGTCGCGGAAACCGCCGGCCGAGAACTTGATGACCTCCTTGTCGGTCACCCGCTCCAGATGCTCGGCGGTGTTGACGATGTTATAGGCGATGAGGTGCGGCAGGTGGCTGGTGATGGCGAGCACCATGTCGTGGTGCTGAGGCTCCATCACCTCGACCTTTGCCCCCAGCGCCTCCCAGAACGCCTTCAGCTTGCCGACAGCCGCAACATCCGTGTGCGGCTCCGGCGTCAGGATCGTCCAGCGCCCATCGAACAGCTCGGCGAACCCCGACTCGGGGCCCGACTGCTCAGTGCCTGCAATCGGATGGCCGGGCACGAAGTGCACACCCGCCGGCACGTGCGGAGCCATGTCGCGCACCACCTGCGCCTTCACCGAGCCGACGTCGGTGAGGATGGCCCCCGGCTTGAGGTGTGGCGCGATCTCTGCCGTGAGCGGCCCACACGCACCCACCGGCACGCTGAGGATGACGAGGTCTGCCCCGGCAACAGCCTCGGCCGCGCTTGCGTAGCCCTTTCCGATGAGGCCGAGCTTCAGCGCCGCATCGACCGTCGCTTTGCTGCGCGCGCTGCCTACGATTTCCCGAGCAAGCCCCCTGCGCCGCATCGCATGGCTGATCGAGGAGCCGATCAAGCCAATGCCGATCAGCGCCACGCGCTCGAACATCGGCCCGCTCATGCTGGCCGCCCCCCGACGAAATCGGCGAGCGCACTTGCAACCGCACGGTTGTCCGCCTCTGTGCCGATCGTCACCCGCAGGCAGTCGGGAAGGCCATAGGCGCCGACCTTGCGAACGATGATCGCGCGCTGCTTGAGGAATTTGTCGGCAGAATCAGCCATCAGACCGCCGTCCTTGGCGAAGTGCACCAGGATGAAGTTGGCGACGCTCGGCGTCACCGACAGCCCAAGCTTCTCGATCTCGGCACTGAGCCACGGCAACCAGTGCTCGTTGTGCGCCGCCGATGCGTCCTCGTGCGCCTTGTCCGCGATCGCCGCGGCCCCGGCCACCATCGCGGGCACCGAAACGTTGAACGGCCCGCGGATCCGGTTGAGAACGTCCGCCACCTCTTCCGGACAGTACGCCCAGCCGAGGCGCAAGCCAGCGAGGCCGTGGATCTTCGAGAACGTGCGCGTCATCACCGTGTTCGGCGTCGTGGCGACGAGCTCGATGCCGGACTCATAGTCGTTGCGGCGCACGTACTCAGCATAGGCGGCATCGAGCACCAGCAGCACGTTCGACGGCAGTTGCGCGCGCAGCGAGCGCACCTCGTCGAACGAGATATAGGTCCCTGTCGGGTTATTGGGATTGGCGAGAAACACGACCTTGGTGCGCGCACTCACGCGATCGAGAATGGCACCGATGTCGGTACGCAGGTCTCGCTCCGGCGCCACCACCGGCGTCGCCCCGTTCGCCAGCACGATGATGCGGTAGAGCAGGAAACCATGCTGCGTATAGATTGCCTCGTCCCCGGGGCCGAGGTAGGCATGCGCGAGCATGGTCAACAGCTCGTCCGAGCCTGCTCCACACACGATGCGTGCCGGGTTGAGCCCGTAGCGAGCCGCAATCGCCGCGCGCAGCTCCGTAGCTGCACCGTCCGGGTACCGCTCCAGCGCCACCGCCGCCTCGCGAAAGGCGGCAATCGCCTTGGGGCTCGGGCCGAGCGGCGTCTCGTTGGACGACAGCTTGATCGGCCGCAGCCCCGCCGGCAGCTTGCTCTCGCCGGGAACGTAGGGATCGATATCGAGAATGCCCGGCTTGGGCTGGGGAGCGGCAATGGCCATGGGGCGTCGTCCAGGTGCGTATGTCTGCCTAAGTCGTAGGCGCGGCAAGTGATACAGACGCCCATAGAGGAACGCAAAGGCTAACGCCCCGCGCGCTCCGTCGGCTTCGCCACTTGACGGTCTAAGGCTCCATCGCTATTTCCTTGAGACCTCGTGGTGATTTGGCCGGCCGGCTTGCAACCACGTTAAATAAGTCGCTAAAAGAGGCCGCGCGCACCCGGTTCGGGATGAGCGGCCTTGATGGCCAGCTTTCCGGCCGGTTTTTTTGTTGCCCGCGCTCGGCGCGCTGGCAGGGAGCGCGCTCAAGAGATGGCAGTGCATCCACCTTTGGCGGACGTCGAAGCCGACAAAGGTCGAAATGTGCGCCTCGCCGAGGCCAACAGCCCATCGAGCAAACTGCTGCTCCTGCCGGAGAGCGAACCGTTGCGGCTGGCCTGCGACCAGCTCCTCGGCCCGATCTCGATCGCCTACGAGACCTATGGCGAGCTCAATGCACAGAAGTCGAATGCCATCCTCGTCTGCCACGCCCTGACCGGCGACCAGTACGTCGCCTCGCAGCACCCAGTGACGGGAAAGCCGGGCTGGTGGTCGACCCTCGTCGGCCCCGGCAAGCCCATCGACACCAATCGCTTCTTCGTCATCTGCTCCAACATCCTCGGCGGCTGCATGGGCTCCACCGGCCCGGCGTCCATCGACCCGAAGACCGGAAAACCCTACGCGCTGAACTTTCCCGTCATCACCATCGGCGACATGGTGAATGCCCAGGTGCGCCTCATAGATCACCTCGGCATCGACCAGCTCTTCTGCGTCGTCGGCGGCTCGATGGGCGGCATGCAGGTGCTGGAGTGGGCAGCGAGCCATCCCGAGCGCGTCTTCTCGGCCGTGCCGATCGCCACCGCCGCCTGGCACTCCTCGCAGAACATCGCCTTCCACGAGGTGGGCCGCCAGGCCGTGATGGCCGATCCAGACTGGTGCGGCGGCGACTATCACGCGCACGGCAAGGTGCCGCGCAACGGCCTTTCCGTCGCCCGCATGGCGGCGCACATCACGTATCTCTCCGAAGAAGCGCTGCATCGCAAGTTCGGCCGCAACCTGCAGGAACGCTCGAAGGTCACCTTCTCCTTCAGCGCCGACTTCCAGGTCGAGAGCTACCTGCGCCATCAGGGCTCGACGTTCGTCGACCGCTTTGACGCCAACAGCTACCTCTACATTACGCGGGCGATGGACTACTTCGATCTCGCCGCCGAGCGCGGCGACGTGCTGGCGAATGCCTTCCGCGGCACCAAGACCCGCTTCTGCGTCGTCTCCTTCACCTCGGACTGGCTCTATCCGACGCGCGAGAGCCGGGAGATCGTGCACGCGCTCAACGCCGTTGCCGCCAACGTCTCCTTCGTCGAGATCGAGAGCAACAACGGGCACGACTCCTTCCTGCTCGAGGAGCCCGAGTTCTTCGCCACCGTGCGCGGTTTTCTGAGCGCAGCGGGCATGAAACGCGGGCTGAAGACATAAGGCTCAGATGCAAAAGCACCTTGCCCTCGACACACACCGCGTCGACCACCTGCTCATCGCCGAGATGGTAGAGCCCGGCTCGCGCGTGCTCGACGTCGGTTGCGGCGACGGAGCATTGCTGCACCTCCTCGCCGAGACCAAATCGACCGACGGCCGCGGGGTGGAGCTGTCGCGCGAGCGCGTCAACGCCTGCGTGATGCGCGGCCTGTCTGTGATCCAGGGCGACGCCGACCGCGATCTCGCCGACTACCCGGACCAGGCGTTCGACTACGCCATTCTGAGCCTCACCATTCAGGCGACCCGCTACCCGAAGACGGTGCTCGAGAACCTCCTACGCATTGGCCGCCACGCCATCGTCTCGTTTCCCAATTTCGGCCACTGGCGCATCCGGTTCGATCTGATGTTCACCGGCCGCATGCCGCAGACGCCCAACCTGCCGGAGCCCTGGTACACCAGCCCCGATGCGCATCTGTGCACGATCAAGGACTTCGCCAACTTGGTCGGCCTCGTCGATGCCGAGGTCGAGAATGCCGTGGCTTTCAACACGTCCGGTCAGCGGCTGCCGATCCGCCATTCGCTGTCGCTGCAGAACCTTCTTGGCGAGAAGGCCGTTTTCCTCCTACGCAAGCGTGCTGAGCGTTAGCCAGAAAGAATCGGCAGCCAGAGCTGCGCGGTTTCGCCATACCCTTGCAGACACCAACATTTCGGGCCTTTTCTTGACACTCTCCGGGGGCGTCACTATGGTGCGCGCCGTTGAAAAAACCTGCCGTTTTCGTAAGCCTCGAAAAGCGCAGCTAGGCTGGTTGTAACCATGTCGCCCGCAGGGAAAGACGAGACCCCGGGACGTGGCGAGATCAGCCCCGAGGAGCGCGAGGCCTTCCGACAGCGATCAGAGGCGATCGGGAAGCGGCTCGACGTGGCGAAAGCCAGTCGCGAGCCGGTGGACCGCTCTGCAGAAAACCGGGCCCGCGGCGAAGCCTTTGCCAAAGCGTTCCGGTTCGCAGCCGAGCTTCTGGTCGGCGTCGGAGTCGGCGGGTTCATCGGGTGGGCGCTTGACCGCCAACTCGGCACGGGGCCCTGGCTCCTGGTCTTGTTTGTCACGCTCGGCTTTGCCGCCGGGATGGCCAACGTGATCCGGACCGCCCAGGAAGAACAACGCAAGCAGCAAGCCTCGCAGCTTGCAGCACCGTCCGTTAAGGACGACGACGAGGACGACAGGTAGGGGAACGGACCTTGGCTGCAGAAGGTGCGCATGAGGCGGCGGCAACGCACGGCCCCATGCATCAGTTCGAGATCCAGCGGATCATCCCGCTCGAGCTGTTCGGATACGACGTATCGTTCACCAACGCGTCACTCTTCATGGTGATCGCGCTGCTGGTCATCCCCCTCTTTTATCTCATCGCCATGAACCGCCGCGCGCTGGTTCCGGGGCGTCTGCAATCCACCGCCGAGCTGAGCTACGAGTTCATCGCCAACATGGTGCGTGAGAACGTCGGCGAAGCGGGGATGAAATACTTCCCGTGGGTGTTCACCATCTTCATCTTCATCCTGGTGCTGAACCTGCTGGGCCTCCTGCCCTACTCGTTCACCGTGACGAGCCACATCATCGTCACCTTCGCGCTGGCTGCCATGGTGTGGCTCATCATCACCGCCATCGGCTTCATGAACCACGGCGTCGGCTTCCTGAAGCTGTTCGTTCCCGCCGGCGTGCCGTGGTGGCTGATGCCGATCATCATCCCCATCGAGCTCATCTCCTATCTCATCCGCCCCATCAGCCATTCCGTGCGCCTGTTCGCCAACATGATGGCCGGACACGCCATGCTGAAGGTGTTCGCCGGCTTCGTCGTCGGCCTCGGCGTCCTCGGCGGCTGGGCTCCGTTCGTATTTCTTCTCGGCTTCACCGGTCTCGAGCTGGTCGTCGCCTTCCTGCAGGCCTTCATCTTCACCGTGCTGACCTGCATCTACCTCAACGACGCGGTCAACATGCACCATCACTGAGCGCTATGAAGGTCGGGCTTTGAGCGCTCTGCTCCCTGTTCCGGATTTCATCACTCGAACCTCTAAGTTCAAATCAAAACCCGAATGGAGACGACCACTATGGATCCTCAGGCAGCAAAGTTCATCGGCGCCGGCCTCGCCTGCTTCGCGCTCATCGGCGCCGGTATCGGCATCGGCAATATCTTCGGCAACTACCTGTCGGGCGCCCTGCGCAATCCGTCTGCTGCCCCGGGCCAGTTCACCAACCTTCTGATCGGCTTCGCCCTCGCCGAGGCGACCGGCCTCTTCGGCCTGCTGATCGCGCTCATCATCCTGTTCGGCTGATCGCGGCGTAACGCGCCCGGCGTGAGGAGGACAACATGATCGCAGCTGTTCAAGCGCTCGCCGTGGTGGCAGCCGCCACGGCCGCGCACGAGGAAAAGAAGGGCGGTCTGCCGCAACTCAATCCGGCCGACTTTGCCCCGCAGCTTTTCTGGCTCGCGATCACCTTCGTCCTGCTCTACCTCATCCTGTCGCGCGTGACCCTGCCGCGCATCGGCGAGGTGCTCGAGGAGCGTCGCGATCGCGTGCAGCGCGATCTCGACGCCGCCGAGCGCTTCAAGGGCGAGACGGATGCCGCCCTCGCCGCCTACGAGAAGGCTCTGAGCGACGCTCGCCAGAAGGCCTCCTCGATGGCCAAGGAGGTGCGCGACCGCCTCGCCGCTGATACGGAGGCGGAGCGCGCGCGCACCGAGGGCGAGCTGAACAGCAAGCTCGCCGAGGCCGAGACTCGCATCTCTGCCACCAAGACCAAGGCACTCGCCAGCGTCGACGAGATCGCTGCCGAGACGGCCAGCGCCGTGGTCGGCAAGCTTCTCGGCGAGGACGTGAGCCCCGCCGAGGTCAAGAAGGTCATGCAGCCCGCAGCCGAGTGAGGACGCCAATGCCCTTCGATATGACCGACCCCGCCTTCTGGGTGATGATCGCGTTCTTCGCCTTCATCGGTCTCATTCTCTACTACAAGGTGCCGGCGACTGTCGGTAAGGCGCTCGATGCGCGCGCCGACGCCATCCGCCGCGAGCTCGACGAAGCTCGGCGCCTGCGCGACGAAGCGCAGACGCTGCTCAACGACTACAAGCGCAAGAGCCGCGAGGCCGAGAACGAGGCCAAGGAAATCCTCGAGCAGGCGAAGCGCGAGGCCGAGGCGCTCACCTCGCAGACCCGCAAGGCATTGCAGGAGTCGGTCGAGCGTCGCACCAAGGCGGCTGAGGAGAAAATCGCCCGCGCCGAGGCCCAAGCCCTCGCCGAGGTCCGCTCATCGGCAGTCGACAGCGCCATCGCCGCCGCCGAGAAGATCCTCAAGAGCAAGACTGCGGAAGCTTCGACCGCCGCCAGCCTCGTCTCCCAGAGCATCAAGGACCTTGCCGGCAAGCTGAACTAGCCGTCGGCCTCGACCTCCAAGGCACAACCCGCAACGCCCCGGCCCACCGGGGCGTTTTGCTTTCCACCGCGCCTTCGCAGCCGGAACGCAATGGCGGCGCCCCCACGCGCAAGCCCAAACGGCAACGGAGCTGGCATGCCTCCCCTAGACGCCAGCCCGACGAAGGTCGGGATCCACGCCAGCTCCCGCAAGTGCCACTTGCCGAAGTCGGACTGCACGGCTGAAGGGCCAGCTGAAGGTGCCTGGAGATGCTTCTAGCCGGCGCCCTGGGCGTTCTGGTCAAAGCCGACGAACACCTCGAACTCGCCCGGCCGAGAACCTTCGGGGATGTCGAAGGTGATGGTGCGCACGGTCGAGAAATACGCGATCGGGTTATCGACGGCGACGGTGGCATCGACGCTCACCGTATCGCCCGCCACGCGCGCACGCTTCACGTCGGTGACCTGAACGTTGACCGGCAGGCGGACGCTTCCCGCGTGTCCGCGCGGGCCGAGCAGCACGCGTCCAGAGAAACCGTATCGCACCGTCACGCGTCCCGGCTCGACCTGACATTCGCGCGCCGTCTTGGTGATCTCGCCACGGTGCATGATGGCCAGTCCGTCACCGGCGCGGCCATCCTCGTAGATCGTCAGATGCCCGCCGTGCGGCGAGACAGTGAGCCGCGGACAGCCGCCCGTCACTTCGCCCACCGTGGAGATGCTGCCGCCGTCCTGCTTTGCCGCCGAGAGAAGCTGCTCCTCGCTGACGCCGGGCTGGGCTGCGGGTTGGCTCGACGAGCTACCGAAAATGCTGCCGCCGAGACCGGAGGTGAGCGAGGAAATACCGCATCCGGCGCCAAACAAGGTTAATAGTCCGCAGGCGCACACGCAGGCGCCGGTGCGCGCAACTTTGGCTGCGGACTGCCTCATCAGGCCCAGGCTCGATCCCTCACTGGCCCCTATAATGCCGCACGGTGCCAAACCCCTAGGCCGGCGGCGGAGGCTTCCTGTATTGTCCCAACGCAAGCCTAACACCCCCAACCACGCCGACCAAGCGACCTGCACCGCATAGCCCTAAGACAGAGAGAGCGATGTCTGCCGCCCCTGAGTTCTCGCCGCCCCATCCTCGGCCGCCGCTCACCGTTTACCTCGCGGCCCCACGTGGGTTCTGCGCCGGTGTCGACCGGGCGATTCAGATCGTCGAACTGGCTTTGGCCAAGTACGGCGCCCCCGTCTATGTGCGACACGAGATTGTGCACAATCGATTTGTCGTTGATTCCCTGCGAGCTAAAGGTGCCGTTTTTGTGGAGGAGCTGGACGACATCCCAGACACGGCTCAACCCGTGATCTTTTCGGCACACGGCGTTGCCAAGTCGGTGCCCGCCAACGCCCAGACCCGCAACCTGTTCGTTCTCGACGCCACCTGCCCCCTCGTCTCGAAGGTCCACATCGAAGCGGCAAGGCGCCACGAGGAGGGCCTCGAGATCATCCTCATCGGCCACGCGGGGCATCCCGAGGTGATCGGTACCATGGGCCAGCTCCCCGCCGGTGCGGTAACCCTGATCGAGACCGCCGAGGATGCCGAGCGCTTCATCCCACGCGACCCGAGCCGGCTCGCGTTTGCGACCCAGACGACCCTTTCGATCGACGACACGGCCACCATCGTCGCCATCTTGCGCCGGCGCTTTCCTGGCATCGTCGGGCCGCATAAGGAGGACATCTGCTATGCGACAACCAACCGCCAGGCAGCGGTGAAGGCCATCGCCCCGAAAATCGGCTGCCTGCTCGTCGTCGGCAGCCCGCAGAGCTCGAATTCGCTGCGTCTCGTCGAGGTCGCGCGCCGTGCGGGCTGCCCGACCGCTCGCCTCATCGAGGGCGCGCGCGACATTCCCTGGGCCGAGGTCGAGCCGCTTGCCAGCGTCGGCCTGACGGCCGGCGCATCGGCGCCCGAAACGCTGGTCGAAGAGGTCATCGAGGCGTTCAAGGCGCGCTTCGACGTCAGGCTCGAAACGGTAACCACCGCGCTTGAGCGCATCGCGTTCAACGTTCCGCGCGAGCTGCGCGCTCCGCCTGCCGCCTGATCCCCTCTCATCGAACGGACCCCATGGCCGTCTACACCGAAGTCAGCGACGAGGAGCTGGCGAGCTTCATCGCCGGCTACGGCCTGGGCGAGCTCTTGTCCTTCAAGGGCATCGCCGAGGGCGTCGAGAACACGAACTATATCGTGCACACGTCGAAGGGGCCGTTCATCCTGACGCTCTATGAAAAGCGCGTCGAGGTCGCCGACCTCCCATTCTACCTCGGGCTCATGGAGCACCTCGCCGCGCACGGCGTCTCATGCCCGACACCGGTGCACAATGCGCAAGGCGCAAACCTGAGCCGCCTCGCCGGCCGACCAGCCGCGCTCGTCACCTTCCTTGAAGGCTTCTGGGTGCGACGCCCGACTGCCGAGCACTGCGCAGCCGTAGGCCGGGCAATGGCCAAGATGCATCTCGGCGGCGAAGGATTCGCACTGCGCCGCGCTAATGCACTCGGGCTCGACGGCTGGAGCCCGCTCTATCAGCGCTTCGCGCCGCGGGCGCACGAGATCGCGCCCGACCTAGCACCCCTCATTGAGCGGGAGCTCGCTTTTCTCGAAGGCGCCTGGCCACGCGGACTGCCGGAGGGAATTATCCACGCCGACTTGTTTCCCGATAACGTGTTCTTTCTCGGCGACCACCTGAGCGGCCTCATCGATTTCTACTTCGCCTGCAACGATGCCCTCGCCTACGACATCGCCGTCTGCCTCAACGCTTGGTGCTTCGAAAAGGATATGTCGTTCAACATCACCAAGGGACGGGCGTTCCTGCGCGGCTACGAGGAGGTGCGGAAGCTGCAGCCCAACGAGCGGCAAGCCATGCCGATCCTCGCCCGCGGCGCCGCGCTTCGCTTCCTCCTGACGCGCGCCTACGACTGGCTGAACACGCCCAAGGACGCGCTCGTGAGCCCCAAGAACCCGATCGAGTACGTGCGCCGACTGCGCTTCCACCAAGGCGTGCGCTCCATCGCCGAATACGGTTTAAACGGGGCTAGCGCATGAGCGAGCAGCAACCACCGGTGGTGATCTACACGGACGGCGCCTGCTCGGGGAATCCGGGCCCCGGAGGCTGGGGCGCCATTCTCACCTATGGCGACAAGTGCAAGGAAATCTCCGGCGGTGAGACCTTGACCACCAACAACCGCATGGAGCTTATGGCAGCCATCTCCGCACTGGAGGCACTGAAACGCCCAAGCCGCGTCGAGCTGCACACGGACAGCGCCTACGTGAAGAACGGCATCACGAGCTGGATCAACGGCTGGAAGAGAAACGGCTGGCGTACGGCTGACAAGAAGCCGGTGAAGAACGCCGAGCTATGGCAGCGGCTCGACGAGGCCCGACGCGTCCATGATGTCAATTGGCGTTGGGTGAAAGGCCACGCCGGCCACCCCGAGAACGAGCGGGCCGACGAGCTCGCCCGCCTTGCCATGGAAGCCTACAAGTGACAGCGCGCTGCGCCGTCATCTCAGATCTTGCGCGCGATACTCGCTGAACCGGATGTGACAGATCAGAGCGTGTGGTCGATGATCGAGCACAGCGTCGCAGCGCTCGACTTGTCATGCTGGGGCGGGATGTCCTCGACATTCAGCACCTTCACGACACCGTCATCGACCAGCATCGAGTAGCGCTTTGAGCGCACACCGAAGCCACGGCTCGACAGATCCACATCGAGCCCGATGCTGCGGGCAAAATCGGCGTTGCCATCGGCAAGCATGAGGATCTTGCCGTCGGCGCCGGTGTCCTTGGCGAACTGCGTCAGGACAAAGATGTCGTTGACGGCCGTGCAGGCGATGGTGTCGATGCCCTTGCCGTGGAGCTCGTCGGTGCGCGCGACGAACCCCGGAACGTGCTGCTGCGAGCATGTTGGCGTGTACGCGCCGGGAATGGCGAACAACGCCACCTTCTTGCCGGCGAAAACGTCAGCCGTCGACTTTTCCGCCGGTCCCTCGCCGCTCCAGACTACGAAGCGTACCTCTGGCAGTTTGTCCCCGACCTTGATCGTCATTGTCTACCTCATTGCAGCGGAAAGCTGGTTTCCGACTGGCCCTTGTCGGAAACGATGGTTGCCGTGAGCTGCTTGCCTTTGAGCCCCGGGAGATCGACGTCCTTGCCGCTGAGATCGATCTCGAACGTCACGCCGCCTTTGCCGTCGTCGGCAGTCTTCTTTGGCAGCGGCACATAGAGCCCGTCGGGGGCCTCGACAAAGGCGTCCGCATGCTCGGCTCCACCGGGAAATTCTGCCTCGAGAAGCAGACGCGGTTTTGCCGCTGCGATCTCCGCCACGACACGCTGCAAGATAGGATCGCTCTCGCGCCGCGCCACCGGCGGTGCCGGCACCTTCGCCATCGCCTCGACCAGTTCCTCGGGCATGGCGGCATCCGCAGGCAAGGTTAAGCCGAGCTTTGCCTGCGCTGGAATGCAGATGTCCTTGCACACCCCGTAGTCGATGGAGAGCGCCACATCGACAGGCTTCGTCGGATCCTTGGCCTTGAGCCGCACCGGGAAGATGATGTCGCCCTTGTAGCCAACCGTGTCCCCGGCCGAATCGCTGAAGCGTTTTGGCGCCGGATAGAGCACATCGGCGGCTTCGAGATTGGAGGACCCTGACCAGTCGAACGCCGGCGGCACACCGCCAGCATCACCGGGAGTGCGCCAGTACGTCTTCCAGCCATCCGGCAGTTGCAGCTCGACGCCGACAATGCCCGCGCCTCCGATCAGCCGGGCACGGGAGCTGTGCCCCTCGACCCACGGCGAAACGATCTCGTCGTCAGCAGCGACGGCCGCCACAGCAGTGGCCAGAGCAACGCTCCCGAGCACAGCCGCGGGCAATATCAGCAATCTACGCATTTGACGGGTGTCCCCACGACGAGCGGTGCAAAGCTTGCATTGCGTTGTAGCGCCTCGCCACCCGCCCGCAAACGATGATGTCCGAACAAATTAGCTGAACTGCCCGTTAAGCGGGCACGCTCCCACCTTCTATCGTGCCAATTGACCGCTTCACACACCCGCCTCTGGCACGATAGTGTCAAGCGATGAAGATTGCGCGCCCCGGACTCAACCGCCCCTCGGCTGAAGGCTACCTCGATGGTCAGCTTCTCGTCGCCATGCCGGTGATGTCCGACCCGCGTTTTGCGCGCTCGGTCATCTACATGTGCGCACACTCCGAAGACGGCGCGATGGGCCTCATCATCAACCAGCGCGCCTCGCATATCTCCTTCCCCGATCTGCTCGAGCGACTTGGCATCACGCCGAGCGACAGCGACGATTCCGTCGGCAGCATGTCGATCCACGTCGGCGGCCCCGTCGAGACGGGACGCGGCTTCGTGCTGCACAGCTCCGACTACTTCGCCGACGATTCGACCCTGCCCATCGAGGACGGCGTCTGCCTCACGGCGACGATCGACATCTTGAAGGCCATCGCGGCCGGGCAGGGCCCCAACCGTGCGCTTCTGGCGCTCGGCTACGCCGGCTGGTCGCCCGGCCAGCTCGAAAGCGAGATCCAAGCCAACGGCTGGCTCAACTGTCCCGCCGACCCTGACTTGATCTTCGATCCGGATCTCGAGGGTAAGTATACGCGCGCGCTGGCCAAGATCGGCATCGACCCATCGCATCTCGTCAGCGACGCTGGCCACGCCTGACACCAGCTTAGCGCTTCAGCTCTCCTGATGCGGCTTGCCGGAAGGCAACGGCCCGGCGCCCTGCTGCTGATCGAGACCCGGTTGCGCCCCCTCTGAGCTGGGCGGCCACGGCACGCCCGCAAGCTTGGCAAGGCTCTCAGCCATCGCCGGCGGCAGCCCCGCGAAGTCGGGTGCCTTGCGCGCCGGCGACTTGGCGCCATTCTCAGCGCCATTGATGGCGCGCGGCATCGCAGGGCCGGAAGGCGCCGTCACTTGGGGAAACGGCGGAGGGGGCGCGGATTGCCCCGCGGTTTCCCGCGTCATCGCCGCGATGAGCGGGTTGAGCTCTTCCCCGTTCTGCTCCCTTGAAAGTGCATCGAAGAGCGCGGACGGAGACGTAGGCGGATCGCTGAAGCTTTCGAACTCCCGCGAGCGGCCATCCGGCAAGCGCACGTGAGTTGTCCCCGCCGCTTCATGCGGCATAGGCATCCCGATCGGCTCGGATGGCGGCGGAACGTTGAATTGATCGTGCAGCGATGGCGGCATCATACCGGCATCCGGTGGACCGGAATCGAATCCGAACGCCGAGGCCTCACCGAGTGGAGGCGGCATGGCCTCGTGCATCTGAGGAAATGGCGGCGGCGTCATCGGCGGCAGATGTTCGCCCGATGGCGGCGCGTACTCATCGAGCTCGCCGTTGACATGCCTCGGCGGCGCCAGCGCCATGTGCTGGCTCGGCGGTGGTGCCGCGTCCGGCGGAACTGGCGGCGTCATGCGGCCCAGAACCGACGTGCGCGGGCGCGCACGCACCGTGCTGTTCGGCAGCGCGGCCGCTGGTAAAGCCGCCGGGCGGCTCCCGTTTGCCAGCGGCGGAACATCAGGCGTAGCAACAGCGGCGCCGTTCACTTTGGCCAGCGCCGTGCCGTTCGCTTTCTTTGCCCGCGGCTGCTTGCCCTTAGTCTTGGCGCGGAACAGTCCGCGCGGGCGCAGCTTGTTCTCGGCCGTGCGCACCATCTTCAGAAGCTGCAGCACGTCGCGGTCCGACATCGGCTCGCCATAGTAGAAGCCCTGCGCGTACTGACAGCTGATCGAGCGGAGGAAAGCCACATCCTCTCCGTTCTCGACCCCTTCGGCGACAACGTTCTTGCCGAGCTCATGCGCCAGCGCCACGATCGAGCGCACGATGGCCGAACCTGCGCCGCCGCTCTCCCCGCTCGCCTGCACAAGGGCACGATCGATCTTGATGGTGTCGAAGGGAAAGCGCTGGAGATAGGCGAGCGACGAGTAGCCGGTGCCGAAATCGTCCAGCGCCAGCTCGGCCCCCGCGCCGCGCAGCCACTCAAGTATCTCGGTCGCCTGCTCCGGATTCTCCATCACCAGGCTCTCGGTAATCTCGAGGCGCAGCGAGCCTTTGGGCACGATGTTGCGCCCCAGGATATGGCGGATCTCCTGGATGAGGTTCTGGCGGAAGATCTGCCGGCTTGAGATGTTGACCGACACGAACAGCGGACGCTCGTCGCGGGGCAGCTCCCGCTGCCAGCGCGCCGCCTCATGCGCCGCCCGCAGAAGAACGTGCGAGCCAAGCCGCACGATGAGATCCGATTGCTCCGCGATGGGGATGAAATCCGCCGGGCTCATCAGCCCGCGCTTGGGATGCTCCCAGCGCACCAGCGCCTCGAAGCCGGCGAGTTCCTCGGTCGGCAGATAGATGATCGGCTGGTAGAGCACCTTGATCTGGTTCTTCGCCAGCGCCTTGCGCAGATCGCTCTCCAGCGCCACGCGATCGTCGCGGTCGGAGCGCATCTCCGGACGGAAGATCTCGATCCGGTCCGCGCCGCCGCGCTTGGCGCGGTACATGGCGATCTCGGCCTCCTTGTAGAGGTCGAGGTGGCTCGGGGTCTGCCCGTCGTAGACGGCGATACCGATCGAGCCCGTGAGCACGATCTCCTGCCCCGCGATCTTGATCGGCGCCCGCAGCGACCGGCGCGCACGCTCAGCGAGGCCGGCAAGGTCCTGCGGGCTCTGCTCCGAGATAAGTAGAATGGCGAACTGGTCGCCGCCCACGCGGGCGAGCGTGTCCTGCGCCCCGAGATGGCTCTGCAGTCGGCGCGCAACGGTGAGCAGCAAGCTGTCGCCGACGACGAGCCCGAACGACACGTTGACGCTCTTGAACTTGTCGATGTCGATGAAGATGACGCTCGGGCGCACCCCCGTCTCGTTGTTGGCGCGCCCGACGGCGACGCCGAGCCGATCGAGGATCAGCTCGCGATTGGGGAGTCCGGTCAGGCTGTCGTGCACGGCATCGTGCAAGAGCCGTTCGTGCGCACGCTTCGCGTCCGTCACATCGCGCACGAGGCCGACGCAGCGCATGGCGCGCGCGTCCGCATTCGGAACGCTCGCCGCCTCGAGCTCGAACCAGCGGTAGCTGTTGTCCGCATGGCGCATGCGGAACTCGGTCTTGATGCGCGCCCAGGTGCGCTCCTGGGTCGACCACAGGATCATGCGGAAGCGCTCGCGATCTGCCGGGTGCAGATGCTTGGTGAAATCGTCGACCTTGGTGCACAGCTCACCCTGATTGAGGCCGAGCGCCGCCTCAATCTCGGGAGAAACCTTGATCTCGTCGCGCCGGGCGCTCCATTCCCACACGGCGGAACCGGCCCCATCCACGGCCAGCGCACGTAGCTGCAGCTCGCTTGGAGCGGCGCCGAACAGTGGCTCGAGCGATCGGAATGCAAACTGCGTGACCGTGAAACCTATGAGAATGAGGATGAGCACGAGACCGGAGACGAGTCCCTGCACGGCCGGATCGCCCTGCAGCCGCCCGGTGAGCACCATGGCAGCGCCAAAGATCCAGATGAGGAACAAAATCCACGTCGGGATCAGCGACAGCGCGCGATCCTGCCCGCGCAGCGCCAGGAACAGCGCAAAGGCACCACCGACGCTGCCGATGATGAGGAACGACATGCGCGCGAACGTCGAGGCGAGCCGCGGGTCGATGACCGCCACGGCGACGAGCGTCAGCTGCGCGATGATCCACACCGTGAACAGCATGCGTATGAGGCCATGCCAGAACGCGATGCGCAGGAAGACGGATATGAAGATGACGAGACTTGCCGCCACCGCGGATTCGCTCGCCGCTCGGTAGACGGCGTTGTCCTCCGGTTTGAGCTGGAACAGCTTGTGGAAAAAGCCGAAGTCGACGCACAGGTAGGCCAGCACGCACCACGAGACGAGCGCGGCGCTCGGGAAGATCGCCTTGTGGTTGGCAGCGAAGATCGCCGTCAAGAAGATGGCGAGCAGACCCGTAAGACCGAGCAGGATGCCGTTCATCAGCAGCCGGTCGCGCGAATAGAGCTCGTATTCCAGCGGCTTCCACAAATGGAGGCGCGCGAGGCGATCGGACGACAGCTCGACGACGTAGGTGACGGTCTGCCCCGGCTCGATAGTGATGCGGAAGATGTCGGCGCGGTCGCTCTTGATGCGTTCGGGAACGAAGCCCATCGACGGCGTCACCGCCTCGATGCGCTGCGCATCGAGGTCCGGCCACACGGCACCCGAGCCGATGATGCTGTAGCGCGCCGCCGTAAGCCATCGCTCGATCGGCTTGTCAGTCGGATTGGTGAGCGCGAACACGAGCCAGTTGGGGCTCGTGCCCGGCGTCTTCGCGGTGACCGATATGCGCCCCGTCATGCCGTCGGCAGCGGGAGCCGTCTCCACCTGCAGGCTGTCCCCGCGCGAATCGTAGAACTCGCCGAGCGTCGTCACCTCGACGCGATCCTGGTCCGGCTCGATGACGATCGGCTTCAGCGCCAGCGCGCGCCCGGGAAGCACAAAGAGCATCACCAGGACGCTCAGCAAGAAAAGCAACCTCGCGCCTGGAACCACACGCGGCGCGCTGGCGACTGCTTGGCATCCTGCCATCATACGTAGGATGCCTCCTTGCCCGTATCACGGCGCTCGTCCCCGCTGAGCAGGGCATGCAGGACGTGGTCTTCCCAAACGCCATTGATCTTGAGCAGTTGACGCGCGAAACCCTCGCGCCGGAACCCGTTGTGCTCGAGCACGCGGGTCGAGGCGATGTTGTTGGGCATCGTCGCGGCCTCGATGCGATGCAGATGCAGCGTGTCGAACGCAAAGCCGACCGCAGCGCGCACCGCCTCCGTCATGTAGCCGCGCCCCGTGAATGGCCGACCGATCCAATAGCCGAGCACCGCCGCCTGCGTGATACCGCGGCGCACGTTGGACAGCGTGAGCCCGCCGACGAGCTGATCATCGGCATCGGCGAAGATGAGGAAGGCATAGCCGAGATCCTCGCGCGCCTCGCGCTGATAGTGCCGCACCCGGCGCCGGTAGGCGCTGCGCGATAGCTCGTCGCGCTGCCAGATCGGCTCCCAAGGCGTCAGATGATCGCGGCTCATGGCGCGCAGCTCTGCCCAAGCGGCGTAGTCGCCCATCGACGGCGCGCGCAGCCATACACTGTGGCCGCGCAAGGCGATCGCACCATCGAACCCGGTCGAGGATCGCAGGAATGCCATCGGCCGCTTTCCTCCGCAGCGCTAAACGCGCACGAGATCTGCGGCCCGCTCGGCGAACTTGCGCGAGCGCCGGCCGCTGCCGACTACCGAAACCGATATTCCATCTTGCGTCAGGCTGGCAGCGAAGTCGCGCACATCGTTCGCCGTCACGGCTTCGACCTTGGCCATCAGCTCCTCATTGGTGAGCACCCGGTTGTGGGTCAACACGTGGCGCGCCAGTTGCTCGGCACGCGCCGATGAGCCTTCGAGGCTCATCAACAGGCCGGCTTTGAGCTGCGCCTTTGAGCGCGCCAATTCGGCTGCCTCCGGCGCCTTCTCGGCTGCTCGCCGCAGCTCCGTGCCGATAACATCGATGAGCTCGCCCATCAGTGCCGTTCCCGTCGCCGCATGAATTCCGAACAGTCCCGCGTCGCGCAAGCCCCACGCGGTCGAGTAGATCGCGTAGCAAAGTCCGCGCTTCTCGCGCACCTCTTGAAACAATCGGGACGACATGCCCCCGCCGAACATTCCAGAGAACACCTGCGCGGTGAAAAACGCATCATCCCTGTACGAGGGACTGGGAAAGCCGATCAGGAGATGGCTTTGCTCGAAAGGCTTCTCCGAAACGCGCAATCCGCCGACGTACTTGGCCGGCCGTTCCCCCGTTGTTCGCTTGCCGTCAGTCAGCCCTCCGAATAGGGCTTCAGCGTGGCGGACGACACTTTCGTGGCGGATAGCGCCGGCCGCCGAAATCACCATGTTGCCAGGGCCATAGCGCCGACCCAGGAAACGCTTGAGGTCGCCGGCCGTGAAGCTTTCGACGCTCTCCGGCGTACCGAGGATCGGCCGTCCCACAGGTTGCTGTGGAAACGCGGCATCGTGGAGCAGGTCGTAGCCGAGATCATCGGGACTATCGCGCGTGGCGGCGATCTCCTGCAGGATGACCTGCCGCTCGCCCTCGAGTTCCGGCCGGCCGAAAACCGAGTTCTGCAATATGTCGGCGATGATGCCGAGCGCGACCCCCTCATCGCCCTTCAGGACCCGCGCATAGTAGGCGGTTGTCTCCATGCTGGTCGCCGCATTGAGCTCCCCGCCCACCGTCTCAATCTCCTCGGCGATCTCCTGCGCTGTGCGCTGCCGCGTGCCTTTGAAGGCCATGTGCTCGAGGAAATGCGATATGCCGTGCTCGCGGTCCGTCTCGTGACGCGCGCCCGTTCCGACCCACAGCCCAAGGGACACGGTCTCGAGATGCGGCATCTCGTCCGTCACCACCCGCAGGCCGTTGGAAAGCGTCGTCAGTTCCACCGTCATCCGCGACGCTCCAAGACCGCGCTTGTCAGCGCCTCGACGTGCCCTTCTGCAATGCCGATATCGTTGTCGATGGTGGTGAAGCGCTCCTCCGCAGTCATCAGTCCCGCCAGCCGCTCTGGCAACGGCGGTCGAGTGCCCGTGACGGCTTCCATCGCGTCCGGGAACTTCGCTGGATGCGCAGTCGACAGCACAATCTGCGGGACGGCCCCGCCTTCCCCCAGCGCGCGCTCGGCGGCGACGATGGCGCAGGCGGTATGCGGATCGGCGAGATAGCCGCTCTCCGACTTTGTGCGCACGATGGCTGCAGCAACGTCCGCCTCGCTGGCTGCCGCAGCCCCGAACTCGCGCCGCATGATCTCGCCGAGCGGGCCGAGATCGAAGCTTCCCATCTCGCGCAGCGCGCGCATCTTGGCCCGGATCAGCGGCGCGTCGCGGCCCGACGCCTCGAACAGATAGCGCTCGAAATTCGAAGAGATCTGTATGTCCATCGATGGCGAGGAAGTGGCGACGACCTCGCGCATCTCGTAGCAGCCGCCGTGCAGCGTGCGCGGCAGGATGTCGTTGACGTTCGAAGCGATCACCAGCTTGTCGATCGGCAGCCCCATGCGCTTCGCGACATAGCCGGCGAAGATGTCGCCGAAGTTGCCGGTCGGCACGATGAACGAGACCGGCCGATACGGCGCGCCAAGTGCTACCGCAGCGGCGAAGTAATACGTCACTTGGCCGGCGATGCGTGCCCAGTTGATGGAATTGACGCCGGCAAGCGAGACACGATCGCGGAAGCCGTGGTCGTTGAACATCGCCTTCACGAGCGCCTGGCAGTCATCGAAGGTCCCGCGCACCGAGATGGCGTGCACGTTGGCTTCGGTCGGCGTCGTCATCATGCGGCGCTGCACGTCCGAAACGCGGCCCTCCGGAAAGAGGATCGCGACATCGACGTACGGAGAGCCACGAAAGGCCTCGATGGCCGCCCCGCCGGTATCACCCGAGGTGGCGCCGACGATCGTCGCCCGCTGGCCGCGCACCGAAAGCACGCGCTCCATGAGGCGCGCGAGGAGCTGCATGGCAACGTCCTTGAAGGCCAGTGTCGGGCCGTGGAACAGCTCCAGGATCCAGCGGTTCGCGCCCACCTGAACCAGAGGTGTCACCGCCGGATGCTCAAACCGTGCATAAGCCTCCGCGGCCATGCGATGCAGCTCTTCGCGGGTGATCGCGCCGCCGGTGAAGGGGTAGATGACCTCGACGGCAACATCCGCAAACGGCCTGCCAGCCAGCGCTGCAATGGTCTCGGGCGCCAGTGTCGGCCAGGTCTGCGGCACGTAGAGGCCACCGTCGCGCGCCAGCCCCGCCAGCACCACGTCCTCGAACCCCAGCGGGGGTGCTTCGCCTCTGGTCGAGATGTAGTTCAAGCGCATTATTCTCCCGGCGAGCGGATGGGCCTGCACCCTAGTGCCCGGCAGGGAGGGCCACAAGCAAGCAGCCGGAGCGGCCGGGAGCTCCACACAGCCTTGTTGCGGTTAACCCCAACGCAAGGCTAGGCACCCGCTCTATCGACCGGGCGGCTGGCGCCAACGTGTCACGGCATAGGCCAGGAAGACAGCCGCGAGTGTCGCGGCAAGACCATACCACGTCAGCGCATACTCGAGGTGCCGGTTGGGTAGCGTCAGGCGCGTTACGCCGCCCCGGGGCCAGCCACCCGGCGACGCAGGCACGGCCTCGGCATCGACAATGAACCTATGCACGCGCGACGCCTCGCCGTCAGCGGCGGCACCAGCCATGGCGCTGAGATCGCGCCAGTACCAGATGTTGCGGGCCGGATCGTTGGCCGGAATGAACATTCCCTGCTCGTCACCGTGGCGCACGAGGCCGGTGATGCTCACTTCGCTGGCGAGCTGCCCGGTACTGCGTCGCGCAGGGTCCTTCAGGTCGTTGGGCACGAACCCGCGGTTGATGAGCACAATGCTGCCGTCCGCAAGATGCAACGGCGTGATGACGTGAAACCCCGGCGCCCCCGTCTCGTCGAGGGCATAGAGATGAATCTCGCGCTCATTGTCGAACCGGCCAGTGAGCAGCACGCGCGTATATTCGACGTCCGCGCCGCGGGCCGCACGCTCCTCGGCAGCTGCGAGCGAAACGGGTGGCGCATGCGCACGCTCGGCGATCGCGGCGATGAGCCCCTCTTTCCAAGCGAGACGCTGCACCTGCCAATGGCCGAGTGCCGCGAGCAGCACCACTCCGATGAATGTGGCGATGCCGGGCAACAAGAGACGCTTCTCTCGCAGCGTCTGCATCATGTCAGCAGTGCCGGCCTGCGGTCGGCTCGCGCCTCGGCTCAGTCATGCTCGAAGCGTCCTTCTTCCGCCTTGTTGCGGTACTGCAGGGCGATGAGCCCCGCTTTCAGAAAGCGCAACAGGATGAGGGCGATGACGGGCGTGCCGATGCCCCACAAAACGACGTGCACCCACGTCGGCGGCTCGTAGGTGAACTCCACATAGAGCGCCATGCCGCAGACGAGGAATCCCAGAATGAGGATGGCGAACACTGCCGGGCCATCGCCCGTATCGATGAAGCGGTAGTCGAGACCGCATGCCGAGCAGCCGCTACGCAGCTCGAGCACGTTCTTGAACAGCGAGCCTTTGCCGCAGCGTGGGCACCGCGCCAGGAGAGCGGCGAAGAGAGGAGAAACAGACCGTGGCTCCGACACGCGGGAACCTCCCTCGATGGGTGGGCGTAGCCCAGAATAGCACGGGGCGGCCACGTGGCCGCCCCGGCAGAGTTTCAATGCAAGGCGAACGGCCGATCAGTGACCGGCACCGCCCGGGTTCGGACCTGCGCCCCAGACGTAAATGGCGGCGAACAGGAACAGCCACACCACGTCGACGAAGTGCCAGTACCAGGCCGCGGCCTCGAAGCCGAAGTGCGCCTTGGGCGTGAAGGCACCGCCGAGGGCTCGAATGAGGCACACGAGCAGGAACACGGTACCGATCAGCACGTGTGCGCCGTGGAAACCCGTCGCCATGAAGAACGTCGAGCCGTAGATGTGGCCAGCGTAGCTGAAGGCGGCATGCTGGTACTCGTAAGCCTGGAAGAAGGTGAAGGTCGCGCCCAGCAGCACCGTCAGGATGAGGCCGAGGATCAGTCCACGGCGATCATTCTTGAGCAGGGCGTGGTGCGCCCACGTCACCGTCACACCCGAGGTGAGCAGGATGAGCGTGTTGAGCAGCGGAATGCCCCACGGATCGAACGTATGCTGGAACACACCCGGCGTCGGAGCGCCGCTGGAGGGGATCGTCACGCCCGTGCCATCGGCCGGCACCGGCGGCCACTGGCCACCCAGCAACTGATCCCGCGACACTTGGCCGACGACATCGGTGCTGTTCAGGAGGTCGTGGATGCTCTTGGGGAACAACGCCACATCGAAATAGGCCCAGAACCAGGCGACGAAGAACATCACCTCGGAGGCGATGAAGAGGATCATCCCGTAGCGGAAGTGGAGCTGAACCACAGGCGTGTGATCACCGTGTACGCCTTCGCGGATCACATCGCGCCACCAGACGAACGCGCTGGCGATGACGCCGGCGAGGCCGAGAGCAAAGACCCAAGGTCCGCTCACGCCGAACAGGCCCGCACCGTCGTTCAGCGAACGCATCCAGATGATCGCGCCGATCATCATGACGAATGCCGAGAACGACGCCGATAGCGGCCATGGGCTCGGATTTACGAGGTGGTAGTCGTGGTGCTTGGCGTGCGTGGCGGCCATTTTCGTGTCTCTCCCGTGGTCCCCGTTGGTGCTCCCGATCCCTGGTCTTTTTTCTGGCCGGCGCCGCGCAGCGAACCCTGCGAAGCCCCTGCCTCGCCGCCGCGCCTTGAGGACCGGTCCCTCGGGCGCGCCAGCGCTTATTCACATCCTCATCCGCCTTTGCCGGCGGTGCTGGCAGAGGCCTGCCCCTCCGCCTTCCTGCTCGCGCTCGCCGGATAGAACGAATACGAGAGCGTCAGCTCGGAAATTCCCTTCGTCTCCTCGTCGGTCACGAATGCTGGATCGACAAAAAAGGAAACCGGCATCTCGACCGACTGTCCGGGCTCCAGCCGCTGCTCGGTGAAGCAGAAGCACTGCACCTTGTTGAAGTGCGGGCCGACGGCGTCCGGCGTGACATTGAACACAGCCGTGCCGACGATCGGCTTGTCGGAATTGTTGGTCGCCTTGTAGAAGGCGAGCGTGTTCTCGCCCACCTTGACGTCGAGTGACGACTGCACGGGCGTGAAGGTCCACGGCAGCTCGGCAGCGACATTGGCGTCGAAATGCACCCTGACGACGCGGTCGAGCACGACATCGGACGCCTTCTCGGCGCGCTGCGTGGTGCCTTGATAACCGGTCACCTGACAGTAGAGCCGATAGAGCGGCACGGCCGCGAACGAGAGCCCCGCCATCGCCAGCACGAGAACGGCGCACACCGCCGCCACGGGCGCATGCCGTGCCGCCGTCTGCTTGCCGCGCTCGTCGTTCGATGCGCTCATCGGCCGGGACCCATCCTAGATCGGCCTGTTCATGACGTTGCCGCCGAGGCGCACGATGGTCGCCGCATAGAACAAGGCGACCATGGCGCCGAGGGCGAGAGCGATGGCGAGCGACCGCATGCGTTGCCGCCGCAGGCGCTCCTTCTCTTCCTCGTCAAGACCGCTCATCGCCGACGCCACCTTGGAAACCTCATGCCGCGAGCCGCGCCACGGCATGCTCGCCGAGCATCACCGCGAACAGCAGGAAAAGATAGAGGATAGAGAAGCCGAACAGCCGCTTGGCCGCCGCATCCGCCTCGCGGCCCTCGGTGATCGTGCGCACCTTCCAGGCGAGGTAAAGGAACATGGCGCCGAGCACCAGGGAGCTCACGGCGTAGACGACACCCGCCAGCCCAATGGCCGCGGGCAGCACCGCGAGCGGCACGAGAACCAGCGAGTAGAGCCAGATCTGCCTGCGCGTCTCGGCGGGGCCGCAGACCACCGGCAGCATCGGCACGCCGACCCGCTCGTAGTCACGGCAGCGATAGAGCGCCAGGGCCCAGAAGTGCGGCGGCGTCCACATGAAGATGATGAGGAACATCAGCACGCTCTCGATGCTGACGTTACCCGTCACGGCCGCCCAGCCGACCATTGGCGGGAAAGCTCCAGCGGCGCCGCCGATGACGATGTTCTGCGGCGTCCGCCGCTTCAGCCACATCGTGTAGACGAAAAGATAGAAGGCGATGGTGATGGCGAGCAGCGCGCCGGCCGTCCAGTTGACGAGCACGCCGAGCGTCAACACCGAGAACACCGACAGCACCGTTCCGAAGCTCAGCGCTTCATCCGGCGTCAGCCGCCCCCGCGGAATGGGACGCGCCGCCGTACGCGCCATGTGCGCGTCGATATCGGCGTCGTACCACATATTGAGCGCGCCGGCCGCACCCGCCCCGATGGCGATGGCCAGAAGCGCGATCAGCCCGATCACGGGATGGATCGCGCCGGGCGCGGCAACCATGCCGGTGAGCGCAGTGAACACCACCAGCGACATCACCCGCGGTTTCAAAAGCTCGACGAAATCGCCGACGCTCGCTCCGGCCACCGGTCCGAGATGGCCGAGGCTGCTGTCGAGCTGGGTCCCTTGCGTCCCTTGCATCCCACTCCACCCTTCGAGCCCATTGCAGTCCCTCTGCAGGTCCTGCCGGGCCTTGCCGCCGCTTCGACGATGCCCCTTGGGAGGCAATGCGAGTGACGGTTCTTGTTTTTGGTTTCAGCGGGCGGCGGCTGGCCCCCGCCCGCTGTCGATTGTGAGGCCTAGCTCAGTGATGCTCGCTGGCCTGAATGCGTGGCAGCGTCTCGAAGGAATGGAACGCCGGCGGCGACGGCAGCGTCCACTCGAGCGTCGTCGCTCCCGGTCCCCACGGATTGGCCGCCGCTGCCTTGCGTCCCATGAACGCCACAAGCACGCCGATGAGGAACACGAGCGTTCCCAGCGCCGTGATGTAGGCACCGACCGACGACACGCCGTTCCAGAACGCGAACGCGTCCGGGTAGTCGACATAGCGGCGGGGCATGCCCGAGAGGCCGAGGAAGTGCTGCGGGAAGAACAGGATGTTGGCGCCGATGAACGTCAGCCAGAAGTGAATCTTGCCGATCGTCTCATTGTACATGTAGCCCGACATCTTCGGGAACCAGTAGTACCAGGCTGCGAAGATGGCGAACACGGCGCCGAGCGACAGCACGTAGTGGAAGTGAGCCACCACGTAGTAGGTGTCGTGCAGCGCGCGGTCGACGCCGGCGTTGGAGAGCATGACGCCCGTGACGCCACCGACGGTAAACAGGAAGATGAACCCGAGCGCCCAGATCATCGGCAGGCGGAACTGGATCGATCCGCCCCACATGGTGGCGATCCAGGAGAAGATCTTCACGCCCGTCGGCACCGCGATCACCATGGTGGCGAACACGAAGTAGGCCTGCGTGTTGACGCTGATGCCGGCCGCATACATGTGGTGCGCCCACACGATGAAGCCGACGAGGCCGATGGCGACCATGGCGTAGGCCATGCCGAGGTAGCCGAACACCGGCTTGCGCGAGAAGGTCGACACGATGTGGCTGATGATGCCGAAGCCCGGCAGGATCAGAATGTACACCTCAGGATGGCCGAAGAACCAGAAGAGGTGCTGATAGAGCAGCGGGTCGCCGCCACCCTGCGGGTTGAAGAACGAGGTGCCGAAGTTGCGGTCCGTCAGCAGCATCGTGATGGCGCCGGCCAGCACGGGCAGCGACAGCAGCAGCAGGAACGCCGTCACCAGCACCGACCACACGAACAGCGGCATCTTGTGCAGGGTCATGCCCGGCGCGCGCATGTTGAAGATGGTGGTGATGAAGTTG
>Ga0164243_10002200_pt1 | contig 32496 bp, 50 predicted proteins | sample OricompcompostOP_FD_108781 | JGI IMG/M metagenome (GOLD analysis project Ga0164243, IMG submission 108781) | Organic Plus compost microbial communities from Emeryville, California, USA - Original compost - Organic plus compost (OP) | ecosystem: Engineered > Solid waste > Mixed feedstock >... | reverse complement strand
TCCTACGCCGTTTTGTGCCTTTCCCGCTGCTCCGGCTCCTACCGCTTTTCGTACCCGCACTCCGGGCAGACATACACGGTGGCCCCATCGTCTGTATACTCACTGATCTTAACCCGCGGAAAGACCAGCGGCGTGGTATCCCGGCGCCAGCCGATCTGCGCCTTGCAGTGCGGGCAACGGAGCGGGGAGCGGGTCATTAGCCTGACAACCCATCATAGGCAACGAGGACTTCTGCTCCCCAATCCGGCGTGCCGGTCCAACTCGAGACCGATACCGACACCCGCATCTCGTCACCCTTGGCGAACGAAATGCCATTCGCAACGGGGCAGAGCCATTCCGCTGATTGCGTGCGGGCATGCCCGTCGACCGTCGCTCCATCGATCACGCAATCAGCGATCGTGTAGACCGTTTCCGATCCGCCACTCTTGCTCACGCGCACCTGCAACACCGCGGTGCCCGTGGCCCAGGCGGCGTTAACCCAGAGAGACGCTCCAATGATGCGCCCGGCGGCGCCGAACGGATACCTGACGGCGGTCGTTATCGCTGACGATGGCAAAACCGGTGCGCGGCGCATCACCTGGGTGCCATTCCCGGCTGCCTCGCGGTAAAAGAGAAGCCCGCGGGTTGGCAATATCGTGGCCCGTCGGGTCTTGTCGTCGATGTACCGACTCTGCTGTTCCCGCTCCCGCTCGATCTCGGATTGGGGCTTGTACCCGAGCCGACGCGCGGCAAATTCATCCGTCGCACGACTAGGAGACACGACCCGGCGTTGTGGTGGGGTCATGCCAGCCCCCATTTCCGGCGCAGATACGATTCCACGGCCATACGCTGATCGGCTGGCAACGCTCGCTGGTAGATCACGATCTCGGCGATATCGCCGTCCCAAACATCAAACGAGTTTGCGCTGTACCCGACGAAAATGACCGACGTCGCTCCGAACCCGCCGGTGTTATTGGCGTTGTCTGGCCGCATCCCATTCGACACGCCGTTGTCGAAAACCGTCACTTCGTCAGCCCCGAGCGTCGTATCGCTGATCATGGAGACCACATGGAATACGCTGGCGCCCCAGGCGTTTGCGTGCCGATAACTCGATGTGCCGACATTCCCCTCCAGCGTACCGGTAATCTGGTCCGATCCCGCCACCCCGAGATAGTGTCGTTGGAGATTTCCTTCAATGCCGACGACCGAATCGCTTGTCCCGCTCCGCTTTGCCACCACGAAGATCGTGAGCCCGGTGGTGCTTGAGAGATCGATGCTCGGCGAGCGCATCTGGCGATTGGCCCCCATCCGGATGGCGGACCGCCCGTTGAGCGTGTACGGCTCGTAGGTCGGCGTCAAATTGACCAGCGGAAAGAGCGTCCAGAGGTGGAGGTCGTTCCCGGATTTATCGTTCCACGTCTGCACCTCGCGATTGACGCCCGCGTAGAGCTCGATCGTCGACGCATCCGCGGCGTCGTACCAGGCGAGCAGCCCGCTCAAGAGATCCGGACGAAATCCTGCCGATATCTGTGGCACGCGCACCTCCGTGGCGACCCCGGCCAATTCGACCGTGCCTGTATCGCGCACGGTGATCGACTTGACGGTGTAATCGAGCTCGCGATTTTTGCCCTGGGACCAGTAGCGAACCGTGTCGCCGAGCTGGATATCGGCGACGATCGGGTGACTCGATGGCACGGTGATGGTCGGGAGATAGACGCCATCCCGCTCGGTCATGAGATCGTTGCGGACTTTCGCCCGAATCGCGCTGGCGGAAACGACGCCGTCGTAGCGCCGGATCGACTGCTGACGACCAAATCGCGACAGGCTCGCGGATGCTTCGAGGCGCACGGTGGACGAACGGGCGTAATCGTCGTTAGCCGCTACGCCGATGATGTCATTGGTGACCGACGGCAGGCTCCGGTCGATGCGACCGCCGACGATCTGGTAGCCCTCGGCCAGCAACACACGGTCGGTCTTATCCTCCCCGAGGCGCACCACCCATTGAAAATCAATGTTCCGCGCGCGATCGACGGTGATGTCGTACTCCTGGCCGCTCTGACCCGCCAGGTCGGTCAACGTGTCGTAGATGGTCGTGCCGCGGGACTCGATTTCAATGATGGGTCCGGTCTCGTCCGCCGATATCCCGCGAAACGGCAGCGGATCGGCCGTTTGCACGTCCGTGATCGAGCGGCGCGCCAGCGCGCCGGCATGACCGCTCAGCGGTGAATAGATGATTGGCGCCACTCGGGTCATCAGCAGCGCGTGCATCGTTGCCGCGGCGATTTCGACGGTGCCACCACTTAGATCGGACGGTTCGTCCTGAATGACGCCGCTCCAAATGCGTCCGGATGAATGCTCGTAATACAGCCAGCTCCCGATCAGGTCGGTGTATCCCAGCGCGAGCGCATCGCTGGTAGGAAGCAGACCGGAAAACGTTCCAGCCTGATTGATCACCCACGTAGCAACGATGCCGGACATAAGCACCGGGCGCGGATTGACCCATCCGGGCTTGCTGATTGTGACCAGGGCATCATTCGCAATCGCCACCACGGCCCCCTTAGGCTGGATAGCCCTCGATCCATTCGAGCCCGACGAGCAGCGTGCCGATCTGCTCCTCGAAAACGACGATCTCATTCGTTCCGTTCGCGAGCGGCGCGAATCGGTTGGAGACGACCGCGATCGTGTCGCCGTTGATATCGGTGGTGACCCGCTGGACGATCCCCGCCCATGGAGCCGGGCGAATCAAAACGCCGGTGCCGGCGTCGTAGATGCCGAGGATGGGATCGGTACTGTCGGGATCGGTACGCAACCAGATTTCTTCGGTCGCTTCCAAATGTAGCCAGTGACCAGGTCCTCCCAAGACCACCTGGTCGTACGGCGGGTCGGCCGTCAACGCCGCGATTTGGAGCACCGCCTGAAGGTCATAGACCTCCTGCTCGGACGAGATTGCCCCGATCGATTGCGTTGCGAGATGCGTGAAGACCTCAAGTCGCTGATAGGTGCGCACCGTCGCAACGGTGGTCGATGACACGGTCGACGGAATCTCGACCTCGTCGGCGGGCAACAGTCCGAGGTATAGATGCAGCCCAACCTCGTCGTTGAAGGTCAGGTCATACCACGCGGCCGCTACCGCGGTGAGAGACGCATAGGTCGTGGTATCGGTGAAGAGCGGTTGCCACTCGAGCCCGCCGTCGGTTCGCAGGCGAAATGTCGCGGCTGCAATCCCGCTCGGGTTGAGGTAGTGGTAATCGAGATAAGCGGCGTCGTACCCGTGCGCGTGCGTGATCGTGATCCCATCCGCAGCCCCTTGTTCCTTGAACGGCGTGTCGCGACCGGGGCCTCGGTTGACATCAAGCCCATTGAAGTAATCGATATCGCCGCCGCCGACGTCGAACGGGGTCGTGGATTTTTGGGCGTAGGCGTCATTGTTCCGCAGAAGCAAGTACGGTTGCCAGGCGTTGGCGATGCCATCGGCGGCGGTCTGGATCACCCCGGGGGCGGTATAGCGTGCATCCTGGTACCAGGTACCGAGCCACACATCGTCTGTCGCCCGCTTGACGGTCTTGTCCACCGCGTAGCGATGCACGCCCGGACGCTCCACGTAATACGGCGTGGTCGTGGTCGGGGCCGAGCTCCATGCCGCATCGATATCGATCCGAGTGGCGGTGTTGCCAATGATCCGCCGGACATCTCCGGTGGACGGCACCGTGACCGTGCCGCCGATCAGGGCATTCGGGCCATAGGTCTGTGACGAGTCCGTGAGTGACGTCGATGTTGCGGAACTGACCGATCCGCCATCGACGTAATACCCGGAGCACCAGACGACGAACACGCTCGTGCTATTCGGGTTCGTCGTCCAGTTCCGCGTCGTCGTGAACTGCGTGGCGGTATTTGCGCTCAACCGGCGGCGCTGTCCGACACCGGTACCGCCGACGATTTGCATGAATCCGCCCCGGAACCGGTTGGTCACCATCGACAATGCCGAGCACGTGAGGGTGTTGCTTCCCCCGCTGGTCGCGGTACCGCTGACGGCGTAGCAATCGATCGCGGTGAAGAGATCCGTGCGCCGCCGGGCGCCGCCCAGCGCATTCAGCGTTTCAGGACTCCCGGCATTGGGGTTTCCGTAGACGATATCGAGCGTAATGCTGTTGTTTGCGGGAATCGTGACCACGACCGCCACGAACGTGCGAAGGGTGTTCCAGTTCATCAGCGTACGGGGCAGTTCGCGTCCATTGAGCCGGATTCGCAGATCGTTGCCATCGGTCCGCGCCTTGCTATTCGAGACCAGCGTGGCGGTGTCCCCGAGGTCGATAAAGCGGGTTTCACGGTACTCGGTTCGGGGCGAACTGTTCGCGAGGGTGACACGCCGTCGGTAGCGCCACCCGACGGTTTCGGCGCTGCCGGAACGTTGCACGGTCCAACCGACTTTGTAAATCGGGTATGCCGGAGCGAGCCCGGCATTGATCACGCTAAACGATGCCCCGGAGCTCGCGATCATGTTGCCGCTGTCGGTCGAGGCCGTGAGCACGCGCCAAACCGGATCGTTCGTCACGAACGTCACGGTCAGCATTTTGGCGCCGCCGTCCTTCCACGCGTAGGTGCCGACATAGGCCGCGACTGAAACGGTTTCGGTCGTGTCCACGAACCCGTCGTTATCGGTGTCTATGTCGATTTCGGCCACTAACGGTTTGGGATCGTCCTGGGAAAGATCGAGCGAGCCAAGCAGGCGCAGGAGCCGGGCCTCTACATCGTCGTCACTGACGCCGCCGGCGAGCGGGGCATGGAACTGCATCGGGATCGATCGGCCATTGCGGCCAATCCCGGCCGACAGTGGCCCGCCGCCCCGCCGCTGGAGCCATGAGGGGGAACGATCCTCTCCCGGCAGGCCCCGCACAATGCCGAAGCCGAGCCCAAACGAGTTGAACGCTACCCCGCCGAATGAGACTGCCCGCATGTAATGGCTCCAGATACGTCAAGCGGCATCGCCACCCTGACGCCCGGCAGCCTGGGGCGTGTGGTTTCACTCAGCAGTATAGCGGAGGGTGGTTGGGGCGTCTGAGGGAACGAACGAGGACGGCGAACACCACCATCCTCGTTCAATCGCTGTTATCTTGGAGTATTGCTAATCGGCGTAGACAGGCGCGCCCACAAGATCAGGAACGTGTCCCTGATAGTTGGTCTTCAGTTCGGTATTTTCAATCGGAGCATTTCGCGCCTCGTCAGCTAAGTCATTGACAAACTTGCTGATCACCTCGGATATCGGTCCGGGGACGAACTCCTCGCCGCAGGATTCGCACCGAAGCATGGGCACGTTGGAAACTTCAATCCCAATCCCGTCATCCTCGAATCGCAACGTACCGCGAACAGACTTCATTTCTGTTCGGCACGACGGGCAGCCAACAGCCTGCTCTAGAATGTCGAGGTTCATCACGGTGTTCCCTCTCTAACCTCCGGATGCCGTTCAAACGGCGTCGCCCAAATTGACGCCTGGGGACGATAGGCCGTCCAGATGACGATCATTTTGATGTCATCCCAATGGGCGACACAATGGATATAACGTCCCAGAAACCCGGGCCGCTCTGCGAGCGCGGATGATGTGCCACAAATAACGCACTTTGTTTCATCATCGCGGCGACTAACGATCTCCCCGTTAACGATGGCATTCTTCACGTCATCTGACGTGAAACCTTCAAGCCCATGTCTTTGAAAGGTGTGGGCTCGAACAAAGTAGTTGCCGGCGAGGACCGCTTGCTGAATGAGTGAAAGCAATACGTCGTTGTTAAGCACGACCAGCACTCGTGTTTCGTGCAAGATTGCACAGCGGATTAGTCTACACGGATACGCTGATATATGTATAGCGAATAGCTACGTATATCGCAATACGGTCGCTAATCGTTTCTGTAAGGATTGCGGGTTGTCGAGAATACCCGCAAAACCCCGCTATCAACCGACGACGGGGAGTTTTGCTATGGGCGTGCAACGCTGCCGGGTTTTTACAAACCCGGCGATTCACGTTCTGGGTGCCGTTAGTGTTGCAATCATTCCAATGAGCAGCAATCCACAGGCGACGATTGCTCCATAAAACACCACCCGTGCATCCGTAGCCGACATGATTGCCGCTTCATCGAGCCAGACGCGAGCATTCCCCATGGCGAGCACGGTGAACGCCGCGATCACCAACGATCCCAACAGTGATAACGCGATGAGTGTCTTCCGCCCTCGACTCATGTGTTAGTCCTTGAATCGGCCATCCACAAGCTCATGCGTTGTAATCGGGTGGCCGCAGACCGGGCAGATCTGGCGCAGACCCTTCACGGCCTTCGCTCCCACCGCTGATCCACCCAGCGTTCCTGCGATAAGTGCCGTATTTGCAGTCTTCTTCACGAGCTTCACGATCCCACGCTCGGTGCACTTTTTGCAATCCCGGCACTTGTCCTTGGCCATGATGCGCCCTCCCCATTGGGCCAGTCCGATTGACGTAAACCGTTGAATGGCGCGGATTCTATATGGTCTGCACTGTCACTGCAAGTAGACGGTTAAATGGCGGCCTTGTATCCCGGTCAATAATCATCCCGCCCCCGCGATGCCTTACAATGGCGCCATTCGAAGGGGAGTAGTATGGGCTTCCGCTTTAGCAAGAGCATCCGTGTGGGCAAGCACATGCGGATCAACCTCAGCAAGCGCGGAATTGGCACGAGTTACGGCGTCAAGGGCTTTCGTGTCGGCACAGGGCCGCGGGGCACTCGCGTAACCGCGTCAATCCCCGGCACTGGCATTTCCTATGTCGCCCAGGGTGGAAAGCGTTCAGGGAAGCGGGGAGCGGCATCGACTGCACGCCAATCTCTCCATGACCTTCCGTCCGATCCACTCCTCATTTCACTCCAGCAGCTTACCGACGAGGAATTCGCACGTAGGCAGCTCATTGCCCCAATGCCAGCCGATCGATCCGCGTTCGTTGGCTTCATCTTCTGGATGTTCTTTGGGCTCCTCGGTGGTCACCGGTATTACTTCGGGTTGAAGCGATCCGCTGTTATCCAAACATTGACCCTCGGTGGCGCTGGCATTTGGTGGCTACTCGACCTCTTCCTCTTGCGCAAACTTGCACGGGACACCAACCGTAAACGCACCCGAATATGGGCGGAAACGATTGCCGGGATGGCCCCGCTATCCAGTGAGCCAGGAGAGGCATGATGACGCGGTTCTGGATGATGCACCGAATCCTTGTATTGGCGATCGTGGCAACGTTCCTCCTGCCGAGCGCGGTTATGGCGCAGGAGGCGACGCCATCGCCGACTTTTCCGGCATCGTTTCAAGAGCAGCCACTCAAATATGGAATTACATTGCTCTACTATCGATTTATCGATGCTCCCGGAGGATGGAATCTCTACGGCGAAATCAGGAATGACTCAAACGTCACGATATCCATGCCGACGCTACGAATTCAATTCACTGATAAGGAGAAGAACATTTATGCCGGCCAGGATGTTTGGACTATTCAACCAGAACTTGCTCCCGGCGAACGCGGTGTCTTTACGGGATTCATGACTGATACTGAAATTGCCCTTATTGATGGGTACACGATTCTTGCGATTGAATCGTGTGACTCTCACGGAACAACACCATCCAATCTCGCGACCGTTCAGTATGAACTCGATGATTCTCAATTGATGATGATCGGCGATGACCGTCTCCGCGGACCAATTGTGCTACGGAATAAGGGAACGTCATTAGGCGAACAGCCAATCCTCTTTGCTATCTCTCGAGACGACGCTGGCTACGTTAATTTTGTGTCGGAGTACCCGATCAATCCCACTCCAGTGCAACCTGGAGGCTTCGTTCGCGATGTAGTTGTGGTCTATGTTCTCGGTAGTCACTACAACCTTCTTGTCACCGAGCGAGCGAGTGGTGGATACACCTGCGAATAATCAAGGCCTCGCCCCAGTTACGGCCTGTTGACGCCAGTCCTCGATATATTCCCGTGGATCACTGGCGGAGATATACTGCGGACCGTAGTTTGTAAACTGCATCGCACTCGCAGCACCCCCATAGGTAGCCGAATTGAGTTCAGCGCTCATTGCGCGTGTTCGTCGATTGAACTCGCTGGCGACGCGATCCATGACTGACGCCGTCTGCATTGGCATACCGGAGAGATCGTTAGTAAGCGCGTTCGCTATCCAAGCAAAAGACGGAGTAAACGCCAACGGACCCCGTTTCGCTGGCGACGACGGCATGATGTCTCGGACGGCTTGCGCGATCGCAAGAGCATGCTGATAAGCCGCGTCAAGCGGTGAAGTATCGATCGAAAATCGAGCAGTGAATACCTGCCCCGCCCATGTATTCCCCATCACGAAGCTGGTCGAGTATGCCGCTCCAACCGCTGTGTACGTTGCATCAAACGTCCCCACATGGCGACTCGCAGCCCACGCGTTTCCGAGTGTCCAGCTGACTTGACTTGCTCGATCGACAAGATCGTACTGCGCGCCAAATACGGTCCTGTCGAATGTCGCGTTATTCCACGCGTTGCCAAGGATCCAACTTACCTGTGATGCTTTGTCGACAAGTTCATATTGTGCGCCAAGTACCGCCTTATCAAATATCGCCGAATTCCATGCAACACCAAGCTTCAGCGCGATGCCAAGGGCATCTTCCATCGGTTCAGTATCAGCTCCGATTGATGCTTTGATTTCCAGTGATTTGTCGTGCCGAATAGTGTTGGCCGCATTCGAGACACTCTCCCGCAGGAGCCCCTCTACACCGGAGGTATCGATGAACTTCCCGATATCGAGCATGCCTCCGGCGCCAGCGCCACCGCCTATACCCAAGCCGCCATTAATGAGTGCACCAGATGTCCCGACATTGCCGTTCGTTCCAGTTCCAACATTGGTGTTCCCCGTACTGTCAGTATTGTTGAGAGTCGTTGTGACATCAACAATCAAATTCCAAGTAAACTTTCCTGCATTCCAAACCCACCCTGCAGCGGAGGCAATCGCTCCAGCCGCTTTATCAAGGAATCCTTCAGCCACACTGAAGATGCCATCGAGTGAGATGTCAACGCTCCCAGTGATCGAGTCCGGCCAGCCGGGGACGAGCCGCTTGATGGCGTTCCACAAATCGGTCGCATACGCTTTCATCCACCCAATCACATCAGGCGTGGGAATATTTAGCGTCCATCCGCCAAGCCCCCAAAGGTATTCGATCGCAGCCCACCCGCTCAAAATCTTGATCGCCGTCCAGATATCATCTTTATGATCGACCAACCATCCAACGACGGCAGGCGTGCCAACCGATAGAGTCCATGAGATGGTTTCGTAGAGCGATAGGACAACCGGCCATCCGGCCAAGATTTTCACGGCAGTCCAAATATCGCCCTTATGGTCCACAAGCCATCCGACCAACGCCGGTGCCCCAACGGAAAGGGTCCACGAAAGGCTCTCGAAGACAGCGAGTACAACCGGCCAGCCAGCCAGAATTTTGATGGCCGTCCATATTTCTCCGCGATGGTCAATGAGCCACCCCGTAAGCGCGGGGGCACCAACAAAGAGCGTCCATTCAAGCGTCTCGAAAATCGCAACATAGACTGGCCATCCGGCAAGAATCTTGATCGCTGTCCAAATGCCGCCCTTATTGTCGACGAGCCACCCGAGAATCGTCGGCGCTCCGACCTCAAGGAACCAGATACCGAACTCGAACGTGCGATCGGCCGACCAGTTAGCGAGTTTGATCAATCCACTCCAGATGTCCCCGGCAACGTCTTTTATCCAGCCCAATAGCGTTGGAATGCCCGTATCGAGAATCCAACTCCCCAGCGTGACCGTGTTATCTGCTTCCGGGCCACCAGTCCCGTCCCCAGTCGTGGCCTCCCCAAGACCAAGCAGCCCCTTGATCCATCCCCAGATACCCCCAACAAGCCCAGCAATCCACCCGCCAAGCTCAGGTGCCGCAACGTTGAGCGTCCATGCCGCGATATCACCAACCAGATCGAAAAACCCGGGGACGGCCGTATCTTTGAGCCATCCCCACAGGTTGCCCGCTTGCTCGACAATCCACCCGCCGAGTGCTGGGGCTCCGATATTGAGCACCCAACCGGCAATGTCGCCCAACAGTCCGCCAAGCGCAGAAATTGCCGCTTCCCCTGCGCTGAGGAGCCCGTCCCACAGCGTCCCCCAGGGGATCGCGTCGAAGGTGGACATGATGAGCTTGCCGAGTGCGGTGAAGAGCCCCCCGATCTGGTCGATCACGTGCCGCGCGACCTTCAGGGCGCCATCGAAATCGCCCTGGAAGATTTCCTGGAAGAGGCGTCCGAGCGAAACGAGGATGCCACCAAATCGGTGAATAACCGAATCGAGTGGTGCGAACCCCGTGGAGATGTTTCGGAGCATCTCGCCGGCCAGTTTCGGTAGCGACGTAAGGAGATCGCCGACCCCGGCAAATGCCTTGCGAATTCCATCAAGCGCCCCGTCCCAATCGCCGTCAAACAGGGCTTTACTGAAATCAAGGAGGCCGTCCCCGATCTTCTGGACGGCCTTGAGTGGGCGCATGAAGCCGCGGTAGAGGACAGCGAAGAACTTCATGAGATTGATGCCGGTGAGCTTGCTGAGGGTGACCCCGAGCGCGGCAAACGTCGAAAGAATGACGTTGTTGCCGATCTTTCGATTGGCCGAAAAGATGGAGAAGAAGAGCTTGCCAAACTTAGCGACTTTTCCGGCGACCCAATCGACGGCATCCCCGAACCCGAACCAATTGCCGATGTACGCAGCGCTCAACAACCCGATCGCCGCAATCACCAGCCCGAGGGGCCCGAGCAGTAGCGACAATGCCGGCAGCATCGCTCCGATGGCGATGAGCAACGGCCCGAGCGCCGCGGCGGCCAACCCGAAGACCACGACCAGCTTTTGCATGCCCGGCGAGAGCGACTGTATGCGCCCGAGGAACGATTGAAATGCCTGGACGCCCTGCAAGACGTAGGGCAAGAGCACCTGCCCGAGCTGGGCCCCGGTGTCCATGAGGGTCGCCTTCAGGATCTTCATCGAGTTCGCGAGCCCACCGCTCGTGCGCGCGAAATCGCCCTGGGCGGCCCCGAGATGATCCAGGATGTAGTTTTGGGTCGCGAGAATCTTTTGCTGGTCCGTGAGCGCGGCGCTGCCGTCGGAGATGCCCTGCTCCATGGCGTACTGCTCGAGCGTGGCCTGGTTGAGCCGGATGCCGAACCGCTCCAGGGGATCAAATTCCCCGCGCAGCGCGGCTTGCATGGCGCCGAGGACATCTGGCGTCGCTGCGTTGTAGAACGATCCTAAGTCGGCGGCGGCTCCAATGAGCTCGTTGCCGAACTCGGCGGTCTGTTGGCCGTTGTACCCCAGGGCATCGCCGTAGGTGCCCATGACGGCCATGGTGCTGAGGTACTCGTTGCGTGATAACCCCAGTGACGTGGCGGAGGTTTTCGACCAGTCGAGGACCTGTTGGGCGCCATCGCCAAAGGTCGTCATGACCGCACTGGTCGACTCGTTGAGATCGGAGGCGAGCTTCACCATCCCGACGCCGACGCCGAGGAGCGGCGTCGTTACGGCGGCCGTGAGCCCCTTGCCGATCTCTCCGATCTTTTTGCCAAGCCCTTCGAGCTTGTCCGAGACCATATCGGTGAGGCGGAGCCTGACATCGAGATCTGCGATTGTCGCCATGTCAGCCCCGCCTTACCGTTTCGTCGTTAGTTCCGTTTGCGGATCACCCGCGGCTCCGCTTTGCCGCTAAACGGCGCAAGACCTTTCATCTTGGCCATCAGACGCTCGGCGTTCCGCTTGACATCGTCCTCCGTGCGCTCCTCGACCGGCGTTACCGCAACCTCGCGGTCCTTACCGCTGAACGGCATAAAGTCCTCGATCTTGGCCGGTTGCGGTTTGGATGATCCCTTCTTGGCCCACATGTGAGCGATGCTCTTGAGGTGGTTGACGATATCGGCCGCCATCATCGCGACCCGCAGATCGTTGCGTTCCTCGCCGAACGGTTCGATCTGGGCGTACGCCATCCATTCCGCCTCTTCGAGCGCCGACATCGAGTTGATCAGCTCCCACCGGGTTTTCCCGAGTGCGAGCGCTAACCGGAACTGGAATCGCCGTCGCTCGTCTCCTCTGAGGGTTTTCCCAGGTCTTCGATGTCCTCATCCCGGAACCCGGAAAGCCGCTGCGCCGTGTCGAACAACAGGTCCATCGGCCCGGCAAGAAGCTGCCCGAGCTGCTCGGCGTGCATGTCGCGAAACATCAGCTTGCCGGTCTCGGGGTTCACCACCGTGCGGGCAATCAGGCGAGCCCGGACGTTCTGCCGGTTGATCTCCTGGTTCTTGCCCTTGCGCTTGATCAGTGATTCCTCGAAGGCGTCGCGCTCGGCCGCCGTCAACCCCTTGACCCGCACCCAACCATTCCACTGCGGGACGAACACGTCCTCAGTCACGACTTTCGGCGTCGCGAAGATTTCGGCAATGTTTAGAAAGTGCTTCGGCGCGTCCACGGATTCGGGGTCAGGCACAGGAACCGGCTCCGCCGGGGCGCCATGGTCGTATGGTTCGGGAAATTCGCTCATGTCGGCAGCCTCCATGTGGTCAGCCTCCTATGGTTGGCAATCCCACCCCGCACCGTGCGAGATGGCGCCCCAATGCCCGGCGCCTGGAGGCTGCCGAGCACCGGGACATTGCGGACGCCCAGCGTTATGCGGTTTCGCTCCAGGTCGCCTGTCCGGTGACCTTGAGCGTGACGTTGCGCTGCAAGATGCCCTGCACCGGCGCGCTTCCGCCGATATCGGTGACAAACGCGGCGAACGTGACGGTGTTATCGACACCCGGCAGCGGGTAGATGATTTTGAAGTTGGTTCGCTCGCCCGACTCGTAGGCGTCCCAGAGGGCCGTCTGGGTCGGGTCCTGAAAGAAGTTCATCGGGAAGGTGACATCGCCACCGTCCTTGAGGGTGCGGATGTACTCCTTGTACCCGCCGACAGTGCTGTGGCTGGTGACTTCCTCGGTGTCAGAGGTGTACGACGGGCCGTCGATGTCCAGCACCTCGGCGATTGTCGTAAACGTTTCCGATGGGCTGCCCCCATCTCCAATCTGCAAGAGTGTCCCGAAGGAACTCACGGCACTTGAAAGCGACATTGCGCTGGTCTCCTCCTGGCTGGCCTACCAGCCGATGATGCCGAACTTCACCTCGGCGTTGTTGGCTTCGAAGTAGATGTAGCCGTCAGCTTGCTTCCAGCCTTCGCCGTTGAACGGGCCGTAGAACGCAATCGCGCCGGCGGCAATGGAATCGGCGGTGATGTCCCCGGTGCGCCCGAGACTGTCAGCCGTGCTCGTGATCGTTACCGTTCGCGCGCTGGCGCCGGTGTTGTGGGCGACGATGATTTCTCTCCCCGTCCACTTCACCTGTTCCTTGTTCGTCACGTCCGCCGCGGTCTCCGTCAGGACTACCCCGTCCAGCGGGCTCGCGGTCGCTTTCTTCTGCGCCGTGTGGGTCACTCGCGCCATTGGGTTCGTCCTCCTGGGCTGCTACCGGCCGCAATGGGTGCGGCTTCGGTTCGGGATGGTCGAGTCGTAGATGCTCCTGGTAGTGCCGTTCGTGGATCGTGTTGTATGGGCACTGGTCGCACTGGTAGAGCTGGCGCCCGCGCCACGTGCGCTTGGGATCGGTCACCGGCTGATCACCTCCTGGTACGTCACATCGAGCTCGTGGTGGTACCCGAGCACGTTGATGCCGCCTGCCATGAACGACATCGATGAGCGGCGGTATGGCCGGATCGCGCTTCGATTAGTGACATCACCGAGTCCGGCAACGGTGCCGCCGAACTTGTCCCGGGCGAACGCGTCGAACAGTGCTTTCCGCACCGGATCGGCAAACGGACGGATGCGCTGAAACGCGATCTCCAGTTCATCCGCGACGTAGACAAAGACATCGATCATGATCGTTTCGAAGTCCCAGCGGTTGGGCACGCCACCGGCGCCGACGGAGGTACCCAGCCAGCTCGTCGCGTCACCGGGGTAGACCAGCAGTACGGGGTCACGGAGTTCCTGGGACGGTGGGTTATCGGGGCTTGCTCCAATGCCCGGCACCTGCCGCACGACGTCCTGGATGGTGGTGATGACCGCATCGAGCGCCATTACGCCGACACCCCCTGGCTCGCTGCGGCTTCGATCTCACGAGCACATGTCTCGAGCAATCGCCCGGTGATCTGCCCCTCGGAGTCCTTGAGCGCTGGGCGGAGATAGGGATGACCGGGTGATCCCTCGCGGCCGATCTTGCGGGCGATCAGGTATTCGATTGGGGAATAAGCGCTATTCCCAACGCGCGCATCCGGCGAGAGCCCAACCGTGGAACCGTGGTACTCGGAGAGCGGAATGCCCACGTGATTCATCCACGGAACCAGCGCGCCTGGCGGCGGCATCTTGCCGGGTGGGCGTTGGAACTCACGTGCAGCGGCATAGTCGAGATTCGTTCCGACCGTCGCCCACAACGGGACGTGGGCACCATGGATTTCGTACGCAATGGAGTTGGCGAGGCGACCGGTGTCGCTCTTGACGTTTTGCCGCGCCTTGCCCTGGATCAGGATTGCGGAACGCTCCATAAACCGGCGAACCGGAGCAGCGACAAGGTCAGGACTGAGCTTGCGAATCAGCTCGTCCAATCCCTTGATTTCCGCATCCACCTGCGCCATCGCCGGTCCTCACGCAAAACAAAAACGCCGCGATCGCCTGCCTCCTCTGACAAGCGATCGCGGCGTGTGTGCGCCTGAGTTACCCAGCGATCAGTGGGTCATCTTTGATTATGGTCAGTATACCCGATGCCCTAGATCACGCCGACCGCGAACCGGCGATACGGTTCAAGGAGTGCCCGTGCATCCGGATCGGTACGCGGGAGATAGACTGCCGTGCCGTCCTGCGCGCCCGCAACCCCGAACGGAGCTTTGCTTCGCGTGGCAAGCCGCTGCGCGATCAAGAGGCACGCTTCCGTGACCGCTGACGGGATGGCGGGCCAGCCCCAGGTGCCGGTAATGCGCACGCCACGCCGGGTGCGCGGGAATGCATTGTGTCCATTCGGTGCGATGTGCAAGTTAGTGTATGGGAACTGCTTCGACGCCGCGTTATACGGCTCCAGATCGTAGTCTGTCACCTGCCACGTCGTGCCGTAGGTGCGGCTGCCATCGTCGGTCGCGATACTGGTCACGCTGACGAGATCATCGATCGCGAGCCAGTCGCCACAGTCGGCGGTGAAGTACCGAGTTTCATTGGGCAGTTGGTAAAAGACCCGGTTGGTCATTCCGTCGATTTCGCGCGAGGCAGCCGCGATGATAGCCTCAAGACGGGCGTCGTCGTTCGTGACGGTGATATCCCCGCGGTTGAGCCTCGCCTTGAGGTCGTTCAGGGTCGTGTAGTTCGTGTTGACGGACGTGACATCCCACTCGATTGACACGACCGTGCCGTCGGTCGATTCCCCGCCCCACTGCCAAATCCCAAGCTGGTTGACGAGGTACGTTGCGGTATAGGACCCATCGCCGTTGTCGGTGAAGTTTGGATCCCAGGCAATTGCAGTACCCGCAATCGACGAAGCAGTACGGGTGAAGGTCTGGCCGCTTGTGAGCAGGCTGAAGTTAGCGATCGCGGTCGTGTTGAGGAGCGTCATACATCACCTGCCCTGATCGGCCGCTTGAAGGTTGCCTCGATGCTGTACCCCACCGTCCCCGCGCCATACCCCGCCACCGGCGCGGCGAGGAGGGCGGCGGCGGAGTCGGTCCCTACCTGAATCGTGCGTGCCTGCATCAGCAACGGTTCGTCATTGGGGATCGCTTTGAATTTCCACGCTCCCGTCGCTGCTGCTGTGATGGTTACGAGGTAATCGCTGTCATTGTCTGGACTGGTGATCACGGCCTCATCGGTATTGGTGCAGCCCGAGGTGTCCCACGTTGCCCCAACAATTGGATTCCCATCGAGATCTTGAAGATCAATGATCCAGAATCGATATGGAACGTTGACCACTGCATCGACCATCCCTGCCTCCTACACCACCACGAGCCCGCGACCAGGCTGCCAGTACGCCTGCGGGCATCCGGCGTCAACCCACTCCGAGAAGGCGTGAGCGTAGAAGTACGCATAGGCATCATGACCGTCCTGGGTCGGATGGCTGTTATCGCTGCCCGTGGTGCCCCCGTAGTAATCGTCACGGTTCCCCGAATGGGTCGGCGTGTTCTTGATGCCGAAGCCTCGAATCAGCCCGGTGCCAACGTAATCGCTCGTTGATCCCGAGTACGGATACGGACCGCCGAAGATGTCCACGTAGAAATTAATGTCCCCGGCGGCGAGGGAATCGAGACCGGCCCGCATGTTGTCGTCACGGCTCAGGATCGTGGTCGCACCCGGACCGCCGGTGACGGGCGATGGCCCGAACACGATGACCGGGACGGTCGCCCCGACACCGGCCCGTACGCCCGCGTGAACGGTTCGGGCGGCGGTGTAAATCCCGGCGAGCCCCCCGTCATTCTGGCTGCCGTAGATGAACACGATGTCGGGATCGCGATCGACAATATCGGCTTGATACCGCTCGACAAAGGTCGGCGAGGTCCCGCCGTTCGTGGCGACGTAGCCGGTCCCGCCCGCCGGGGTGATCTGCATCCACGGAATGCCGAGCAACTTGGCGAGGGTGTCGCCGAACGCGGTAAAGACTGCTAGGCTGCCGGTGTTGCCGTACGAGTCGGTCATCATCACCGCTTTTGGCGTCGTCGGGTCGGTCGGCGCCCATACGGAGTCCGTTGGCCCGATCGTCAGCCCCATGAACGAGAACGACGCCGCGCACTCGATGACGATGTTGCGCATCGCCCGGAACGTCGCCCGCGTGGCGGCATCGGTCTCGCCGTTGGCGAAGTCCACGCGGGTGCGGTAGATCAGGTTGTCGCCGGACGTTGAGGCGTACGGGGTGTACTGCACGTAGTTGTTATCAACCATGATCCGAAACTGATTGCCGACCGCGCCCCGGTGACGAATCTCAAATTGGTCGCCCCAGTGGGTAAAGCAAATCCAGTACCGGCCACTCCCGATCGGCAGCGTATCGGCCCGCACGGTGGAATTGACATCACCCCGGTTGGTGGTAAAGCCCGACGTGGCCGGGTTGGCGATATGCACGATCATGTCGGCGTGCCGGTAGGACCAATCGCGGTGTTTGCGCACATTCCAGAAGCCGTAGACGCTCGTGTTGTCGGGAGTCACGTCCCATGGGTCATCGACGGTCAGGGTATCGGCCGTGTGCGAGGCGATGGTACGGATTTGCCCGGCCCCGGTGCCTGACCAGATCGTGACATCGTAGCCGCGGTACTGATTCGCCGTCCCCCAATTTTTGCCGGTCTGCGTGAGCGTCGTGCTCGTGGCGGAGGTTGCGGTGCCGTTATCGCCAATCGTGGACGCGAGATCGATACCGGCCCCGACCGCGCCGTTGAGGGTCGTAATCGCCGATGCCGTGTTGCCGGCCGGGGTGGTCACGGTCGGCGGGTCCGCCATGACGCCCGGTAATGGGCGGATGCGCACGCTCCCCGGATTCGGCGTCACGATCCCACGCTGCTGCGGGATGAGTGCCGCCCGCCTGGAGAGCTCGCGGATGAGGGCATTGGACGGACCATCACTCATGGCTAGTACAACGCCAGGACCGGGGTATAGCCGCTGGCGGCACCAGTCGTGAGCCCCGACACCGTTTGTGTGGCCGGTGGCGTCGTAAAGACGTTGGTGATGACGGCATAGCCGAGATCGGCCGCGATGCCGCCTGCACCGAATGTCAGCCGGTAGAACGTCGCGGTGGCGTTATCCACAGCAAGAAACCCGTAATAGTCCGTGAACGTCACGAGATCGACCGCCGCCGCAAAGGGGATTTCCTGAAAATCGTTCGTTGCGGTCAGTGCCGTCGATGCCGAGAGCGCGATCTGTGTAGCGGTCGTACCATCTGACGCATACAGCGCGACCTTGGCATTGCCCGATGGCGTGCCGACCGGGACACGGAGCCCAACGGCATGACGCCCGCGACCGAGCCGGAACTTGACGAAAATGCCCTGATTCCCACCCGGCCAGGCCGCAATCGAACCGCCGGACACCGGCGTGATCGGGTACGGCGTTGGATCTTCGCCCCCCACCCGCGCCTCCGCGATCGCCGCGATGTGGGCGTCGGTGGGGGTCTGGATCGGGCTGATGAGGGAGGTGAGTAAGCTCATGGTGTCCCTCCCCCTACACCGTGATCGCGACAACGCGCAGGACACGGTTTGCCGATTGGGCGATCGCGGCCGCTGCTGTCCCGCTCCGGATTTTGAGGTACCGCACGCTGCAAAAGTCCGTCGGCAGGAACGCTACCCATTGCGACGCGGCCGCTTGCGCCTCCATTGCGGCGCCGGAGGCATTGACCATGTCGGTAAATGGCCCCTGCTCGTCTGTCGATGCCTGAAAGGTCAAGGTAGCGGCATCCCACTCATCCGGCATCTGGATCGCAACCATGACGAGGTTGTCGAGCGCAACGACACTCGAGAGAGACTCGGTTTCGGCGATCGTCGCGATCATGGCTACTCCTGATCGTCCTTGGCGGTTTTGGAGGCGCGACGGGATGCCGTCTTTACCATGCGGTCGCTTGGTGGCGCGTCAAGAGACCGCCTCTTTTTCTTGTCATCCTCGTCGTCCGGCTCGACGGCAGCCGTGCCGAGATTGACACCGTCGCCGTCGCCCAACGGGCCGGAACCGACGTGCTCTGACGCATCGCCTTCACTCGGGGTGGTAGCGGCTTCGAGTTCCGCAATCCGCGTCTTGAGGGCTTCGTTTTCGGCCTCAAGCTCTGTAACGCGATCGACCGCCTGTGCAACCTGCTTGGCACTATCGTCCTGCTTTTCACGCACCATCTTGAGCGTGCCTGGCGCGTCGCGGTTGATTGCATGCGCGGTTTCAGCCGAGAACTCGATTTCGTCACCCGCACGGCCATGACCATAACTGCTGGAATAGTTCTGGGTAAAGAGATAGCGTGCCATCGGAGCCTCCTAAATGCCGTCGAGGGACGCAATAACCCATACCGTCACCACGAGGTCTGATGTCGTGCCATCCCACCCGGAATTCGTCGTGATCTCCGCTCCCAGGCGTGACCCCGCCGCTCCACGCGCTTTGCCCCGTAAGACACGTTGATACGCATTAGTGGCAGTGGTAACGACGAATGTGGAATCCGCCGCTTCGGTGCCGTTGATCGTGGCGCCGATGCTCAGTGTCCCGGCGGTTGCCGCCGCGGAGAGTGAAGCGCTGACCGCCACGACCTGGTAGTCGAACGGCATGGCGTAGCCGTCGACCGCCTGCGATCCTTCGCCGGCCGCCGTCGGGAGTTGAACATCCGTCTGCGATGCCGCGACGGCGTCTTGGCCGAAAACGAGCGGAATGAGTTGGCCCTTGCTGATATCCCGCGTGATCATGCTCATGTCGGCTCATCCTTGTGGCGAAGCCCGGCGGGATGACCCGCCGGGCACGAGTCCGTTCGTAACTAGAGGGAGATGTCGTAGGCGACGGCAGCGCTTTCGATGCCCGAAACGTTGCCGGTCGCGGTGAAGCGCCCCATGCCCATGCGCAGACTCCACGACAGCACGGTCTGATCGGTGCGAACGAGGCGCTCGGTCTCGAACTTCACACGCCGGCGCATCCCGACCTTGAAGCCGCGGCGGTTGAACGCGGCAATCTGCCCCTTGGTGTTATTGGCGGGTGTGGCACTGATCTTGCCGTCGGCTTCGGTCAGGCCCATCGCCATGCTCGAGATCACCGGGTGACCGAGAATGCGGGCAATCTCGCCGTTGAGCAAATCGGCATTCGCGCCGAGCATCTGCTTCGCAACCACGATCTCATCGAGCAGCGCCGTGCGGTCGCCGGTCACGGTATCGGTGATGAAGACCAGGTCGTCACGGTTCGTCGGGTGCCCCCAATCGAACAGGTTGGTGCGATCGATCATCAGTCCACGGAGATCGCGGTACGTGTTCAGCGATACGGCACCAGCAACATCGAGACCATTGGCGGTGTTATCAACCAGGCCCACGTGGCGAATGCCGTCGTAGGCAAGGTAGTGCTTGGTATCCGCGGGATCGGCGTCATCCAGGTTGATGTTGCCGGTGCTCGCATTCGTGGTGTCGCCATTCAGCACGAGGCTATCGCTGTAATGCGCGAGCGCGAGCGCAGCCTGACGACGCAAGAACGGGATGTATGGAATGATGGAATCCTCTTCCATCTCGCCGCTGTAGATCTGCTGGATGATCAGCTTCTTGGCATCGACGGTGACCCGGTTCGAGCCCGTCATGACGGCGTCGTAGTTGGTCGCACTGGCGGAGGTCGACTCGCCAACGTAGAGCATTTCCGGCAGGTCCGCTTCCACGGGCAGGTACGCGACCGGCGCTGTCATTTCGAACTGATCGAGCAGGGCAAAGATGCGGGACTCCGCACGGGCTCCATCCCACAGATCGCCGACGTACTGGGCGCCAATGAGCTGCGATCCGTAGCCGGACTCCGCGGTATCCATCGCGCCGGTCGCCCGTTTGTATTCGGCGAAGAACGACTTCCGTGCCGCCCGAGTCTTCGGCACGCGGGCGAACAGGTTATCGATCGCCTGCTTGTCGATGGCCCGAACTTCCTCTTGGGTGAGGTAGTAAGCATCCGAAACGGCATTGAACGCGCCCTCAAGTTCCTGTGACGGTCCGAGATACGCGCCGTTATCGCCGTTTCGCTGCCCCTTGAGGCTGGTCTGCATGTCGTAGAGGAACTCGATATCCGCCTGGTTGAAGCCGTGGCGGCGGAACTTCGCGGCAATCAGGTTGGTCTCTTCCGGACTGCCGAACCGCATCTTGCGCAGGAAGTCCGGCTGCTTGATCACGTCGGCAAAGACCGTGCGCACCGTCTCTTCGATCTTCTGCGGATTGACCGCCTGCCCGAGGGCTTCGAGCTGGTCGGCGATATCCTTGACGGCTTCCTCGAACTGCTGCGTAGTGGACATGACTAGGCGACTCCTTTGAACTTGTCTCGCAACTGGGTGATCGCGGCCAGCGCCGCGCGCTCGGTGTCTTGCTCGTCCTGCTGGTCAGCTTCCTTCTGGGCGCGTTCGATCACGGCCTTGATGAGGTCGTTGGCTTCGATCAACAGTGATCCGGCCTTATCGAGGTCCGATCGATTGCGCTGGGAAAGCACCGCTCCGGCACGGTTCGCCATGGCGGCAAACTTCTCGGGGAACAACTCCGGCTCGCCGGCACTGAACAATCCCCGGATGTCGTCCGGCGACAGGGCTTCAAGCTCAGCGCCGGTTTTGAACTCCGGCGAGGTCTTGCCGTGGCGGCTGTACTCGCGGTCGAGCCTCTGGTACTCCGCGCGCCGCTCATCGTCCGGTCGTGGGCTGAAGGGCTGATACAGGGCCACCATCGTGGCGGCGGTATCGGGCCAGGTCAGCCTCGCGGCGTCAGGTGCAGGGGTTGGAGTCGGCTTGGTTGGTTGAGCCGATGGAGGAGTCGTATCATCACTCCCATCGGCCAGTTCGAGGATTTCGGTACCGAGCGCTTTGAGCGCCCGCATCTGGCGCTCCTTGAGTGCCTTCGGATCGCCGGGGATCGGGACAGCGGAGATATCAAGGAGTTCCTGGCGCGTTGATCGCCCAGCAACATTCGGGTTTTCGGTAGGAGCGAATTCCTTGGTGTCCCATCCGACCGAAACGGCGTTCAGGAACCCGCGCCGGTATTTGGATTCGACCTGCAGGGCGAAGTCGTCTTCCTGGTCGAACTCGACATCCGCCATGAGCTGCCGCTCTTTGACTTCCACATTGATCACGCGGCCGATCGGCATCCGCTCGCCCATGTAGTCGTGGACCCAGAGAAACGCGGGATTGGCACGGAAGTTATCGAGCTCCCAGCCATCGGCATCGAGGATCAAGCCATCGCGGCCAACGTTCTCGGTTGAGGCGACGAATCGAATCGGGGTGCCCGGCTTCCCGGTTCCAGCCGCGGCTCGATCGCAATAGCCCCGCATGTACTCGGGCATTGAGGTCACTCCTGAAACGCAAAAACGCTGCGATGCGCCGCCTTCTCTGACGACACATCGCAGCGCTCGGAACGCTCAGGAGTAACGCCCAGCGATGAGTGGGCTTATGTCTTGATCACACTATACACTACGCCGCTTGCCGGTACTCACTCGTGGCGTGACAGTGGGGGCAGACCTGCGAATACGCCATCCCCGATACCACCAAACGCCGGTTTCGCATCTCGATCACGATCGATTCACGCTTCACTTCGGCGATGGTCTTGTTGCATTCGGGACAGACCCACCATTGCCGGCCAGAGCGGGTGACGATGAGAGCTGGTTGGTGTATTGCTGAGGCAAAGGTCATGCCGCGTCCGCCTTTTGATCCACCACTGTCGATCGTGTAACAACTCGTCGCGCATTCGGGCTCGGCGGCGATCCAATCACCCCTTGTGGCCTTGTGTTGTGATTCCCGCTGTGCAGCATTGACGATGGCAAATCGAATGCTCGTTGCTTTCCACACACCCGGCACTCCTGCCAGAGTCGTCTCCCGTAGATGTCGATGGTGACGTAGCGGTGAATGAAGTGCATGAGCTTACGCCTCCTCATCTCCCATCGCTGCCTGGATATCCTCAATCATCGTTTCCGCCAATACGAAAAGGTTGAGAAAGTCCCGGTTATTGAAAATGGTCCGTGTCCCACTCAGAGACGTGACGACCCAATCCCCAATAGAGACTCGCTTCGTCCCATCGCCGCGGCTATAGATCACGTAAACCGTTTCGTCCTCGGTCGTGTCACCGGCGGCGAACTTCCCCGACACCGCAACAACACCATCGGGTAGCGCTGTCGAATCGGTGAATTGTTCGGCATAGCCCATATCGGCTTTCAGGCAGTACAGCTTGCCCACCGCTACCCCTCCCAATCGATATCGAGGATCGGCACCACCACACACCGGCAATTCACGCTCTCGGATGGGTCACTCATCTGCCCCGGCCCCGGGCCGGTTGCGCCACCAACTTCGAAATTGGCGTCGAGCGCGACTCGCTGGCCGTGGGCTTCGACGTGACTGGCGCGGCACCGTTCATCAAGTGTCGCATTCCACTCTTTTCCACCCACAACGCCGCTCTGTCGCCAACTCTCCAGCGTGCCACCGGTCGATGCCGCGATGGTTTCCGTGCGGGCAATGGTCTCCGCGCTGGAGCGGATGCGCTCACCCATCGTGGCTTCTACTCGGGCGGCGAGATCGTCGATGCTTTCACCGGATTTCACGCCCTCTTGGAGCGTTGCCCGTAGCTTGTCCCAGGTGGTCTGGTTGACCTCGCGCGCAAACCGCTGCGACGACCGCTCGATGAACCGCACGACGTTGGGGTCAAGCACGTCGAACGCGGCGCTCACCTTTACGTCATCAAGCGCCGCTTGCCCGACGGTTTCGACGATCGACAGGTAGGTTGGACGGCTGGTCTCGCGGAAGGTCTTGTTCCACCGGGCAAGGTCGAACGGATCGTCGGACACCGCGGCAGCCTCCCGCACCGAGAGCGCCGAGCGTTGCCGGAGCTTGGCGAGCACCGCTCGCTTTTGCCGGCGCATGAGGTCCGCGCACATCTCGCCGAATTTCCGTTCGAGCGGGTCGATGCGGCGGATATACCGCTTCCACAACGCCGCATGGTCGTCAGACCCGTAGACGGCACGGACGTGATGCCGAGGCTCGGGGACGATTACCCCATCTTGCTCAGTTAGAGCCGGTGGCGCTTGCGTCGATTCGGGGAGATCAATTGCACCACTCGAGATCGGGGTCATCGTCGACGAGGTCCACCAGACATCGCCCCACTCCACATCCGGCATGCCCTTGTCTGCTCGCCATTCATTGCGCAGGAGCACCCCGGTATTGATCTGCTCCATTTCGCGCTTCCATTTGGCATCCTCGTTCTCGCGCATGGCGTCGACATCAGAGAAATCGAACTCCACGCTATCCGCTTCATCGCCAAACATCGGCACCAACCGCTCGGTGATGACATTTTGGATGAACCGGGCTTCCGACATGATCGTGTCGGCCCAGAATGCGTACCGAGCTTCAGGGGCGTTTTGGTAGGTGCGCTTACTTCCGCCGAGCAAGTCAGGCGCAATGCCAAACGCGCGAGCAATCTCTTCCAGAGTCAAATCGAGCGCGCCGAGGAACTCCGCGTCCTTCGGCGTCATCGTCCATTCCTGGAACTTCACAGCGTAGGCAAGTACGGCGAGTGCGTGCGTTTTGTCCGGTCCGCGAAGTTTCTTGTTGAACAGGAGTTGGAGCTCCTTCGCCTGCGCGTCCGTGATGTTGCTCGTGTTATCCGGGGGGGAGATCACGCCGCCAAGCCGCGTACCATTGCTGAAGATGCCGTAGTTGCTCTTCATGGCCGCAGAGGCGGTATCGGCGGCAAGCCGCGCGGCCGCGAGTGGCGCCAACCCGGAATATGGGTCTTTCGGGTTCGGGTACGGGAACCAGATCACTTCATCCGGCGTATAGGCGATCGGCTCGCCGCCAGTCTGCGGATAGAGCAGGAACCCACGAATGAAGTTCACCGGGTCAGGAACGATGCGCACCATATCCGGACGAACGGGCCAGATTTCCTGTGGCATCTGATCGCCACGCCGTCCGCGCTCCAGGAACCAGAACGCCTCACCCGATAAGCATAGATATTGCTCTGTGAGGTTAATCAGCCGATCCCAAGTCATCCAAGGGTTAACGCTATCGAGCAGATTACGGAGCGATCCGGTCTCGACTTCTTTCCGCGAATCCTTCTTTTTTCCCTTGTAGACCTTGATCGGGAGCGCCGACATGGCATTCGCCCGCTTCGTCACGCAGGTGTAGACGTTGTTCGATGTTGCGATGTAATCGAGGTATTCCGACGGCGAATACGCCGAATCGTCGTGTCCCCACCGTTCCTCGTAGGGCTCAACAATCGCTGGTCCAACCGGGTATGCCCGGGATCCCGTGGATTCGACCATGCCTTTCCCAAGCCTAGTTAGGAGCCGCGTGATTGGGTTCATTCGTCGTCTCCTACAAACCAGGCGAGCGGACCTCGAACAAGTCTCGTTTCCCCATACCAAACGAGCATCGCAAGTGCGAGCACGAGATCATCGTGCGGCGCTGAACGCCAATCCTCACCAGCTCCATAGCTGTCATGCCCACGAGCATTGATCTTGACGCGGAATCCGGTGAGTTCACGCTTGAGCTCAGGAACTAGCGGTAATCCCTTTGCCCACCGAACTCGCATGTCTTGGAGGACGACCTGGACCGAAGACGCTAAGTCGCGCTTGGGGACTCTCCACCCCCCTGTCGGATCCGCCGTAACTGCACCGCCACCAGTGATCGTAATCAGTGTCAAATTGCAATTGGGCTTGGCATCAAGAAACATGTCGGCAACGGGTCGACCGACGCCGGTGTAATCAATAATCAGGTACACATCCGCCCGCTTTTCGATGCCCTTTGGCATGCCCGGCACGTGATACGGGCGACGCAGGTAATCCACAACATCGCACACGTGCTTGACAACTTCCGGGTACCGGGTTCCAAGCCCGACGCGCTCAATATGCCCTACGTCGTACTCATGGTCGGCAGCCGCGTTCTCGGTCACCGATGCGGCAATGAGCGCGGTGGAGTCCTGGGACTGCCCGAGGTCAAGTCCGAGCAGGTACGTTGATGGCGGCATTAACTCGCCCATCCCCCACCTCCCAGCATCGGGATGCCGAATGACGCAACGTCATCACTTTCGGCCGCATCGACCAGGTCTGTCGGATAGAGTTGGTCGTCGGTATCGACAAACTCACAGAGGTATTCCTGGCTGAACCACCACTCGCCGATCTTCTTACGTTCGGCGTTGAGCCATGCGCGGGAAATGCGGGGGATGTCGTAGGCGGTAACACGGGCACGATGCCAATCCGCGCCACCGTCGGTGTATTCACGATAGAACCAGCCCCGCTTGCCACGCGGGGTTGTCATGGCGGTCATCTCGCCACCGGACACCGCGAGCATCGGACGCACCGATTGGTAAAGGTCGTCTTCAACGAGCGATGCCTCATCGATCACGAGTTTGTTCACCGCCGAGAATCCACGAATGGTTTCTTCCGATCCAGGGAGGGCATGAATCTCTGAGCCACTCTCTAGCTCAATGCTGAGCTGTCCCATAGTTCGCACCGGAAACTCATCGGCCAACTTGGCATAGTGCTTCCGCACCGTTCGCAGTAGTCGCTTGGATTGCCGTTCACTTGGCGAGAGAATGAGGGACAACGACCCCGGTTTATAGAGCGCGGTGTGCAGCACATCGATGCTTGCCGTGGTCGATTTGCCTGCTTGACGGGACGCGAGTAGCAGTTTCCCTGACTGCGGCGCCATGAGCGCATCTCGTTGCCACTGATCGAGCTCGATGCCGAGGCGCTCCGCAAGTTCAACGGGAGTGGGGACCGCACTGGATCGCCGGTGCCGATGACGCACGGCTACGATCCCAATGGCGTCGATCATCGTGGCTACCATCAACGTCCACCCGCGATGATCGCTTGCGCCTCAGCGAGCACCTCGCCCTTATCAAGGCCAAGCTCCTCGGCAACGCGTTGGGCCAACTCGTCCGCTTCAACGCTGATCTTTGTAGTGTTGTCACTCCGGCTGATCCACTGTCCGAGTTCCTGGGCGACCTGCTTGTAGAGCTCGCGGATCTCACGCGTGACCGCAGTATCGGCGGCGTATTCAACAACCTTCTCGGCTGTCGGACCACCGCCGATCTGCTTCGTTTGCCGAACAAGGAGCCCAGTTTCACCGCCAGCCGCTTCATCCTTGAGATCAACGGCTCGAGCATCAATCAGCGCGAAGTACTTCAGTTCGAGTTCCCGCATCCGTGCGACGCGATACACGCTATCGGCAATGACCGACTGCTTCATTTCTGCCCGCCAGCGATCGATCTCAGCCTTGATGACAATATTTGACAATAGCCGGGTGCCGTTCTGGCGAGCGTTCTTGTACCCGGCGATTTCCGCGGCTTTGGTCGCGTTGAAGCGAGCCTCGTTTAGATAGGCGGCAACGAAGGCCATCTGCCGATCATTCAGCTTTTCCGGACTCGTCTCCGCCATCGCTGCCCACTTAAACCAGCAACCCGCCGAGCCACGCATCGTCACATTCATCCGCGATGAATCCAACGAGCGCAGCACCGGCGGGCAACCCACCACATTCGGTTATGTCACAAGTGTAGCATCAGGCGTATTTCGTTCGCGCAAAACGTCATGCCGCGTTCGCGAGCTTGAGATGCACGGCGTACCCAAAGAAGTTACGCGTCTCCCCGCAGACACAGCCAACCGTCCAATAGGGAGACGGCGTCAGCGCCCCAGTCGCTTGCTGCACACCGGTCACCTCGAGCGAGCAATTGAGGTGTGCCCGCTCGAAGCGATCGAACGTGATCCACCCCAGGCAGCGCTTACACGCCAGGCAATCCCAGTCGGTGTCGCGGGACGGCATCTAGCGATTACCTCGTAAGAACTTCGCGCCTAGTTCGTCGATCTCCCCACGCTCTAGACGCCGTTGGATATTCTTGTCTCGTTCGCTTCGCCAATAACGCTGATCTCGCTCGAGTAAAACCATCCATGTGACGCCAACGAGAATCATCGTGACGCAGCCGATCATCGCCACGCCGAATATCCCAATGCTGTCCAGAATGGAACCCATCTCCCCCTCCCGCGCCGGCATCAGCGCTTCGGCACTTACAAACTCCTTGCCCAGTCTTGTAGGATCGCCCCGATGATCTCGTTGTTCTCCTCGCTCAGCCGCATCTCGATTGGCTCGGACGGTTCTCGATTGAAATTTGGTGTCAAGGTCAGCGTGCGCTTACTTGGACTGTGATCGAGCCGGATTGTTGAGCCTGATGTCCCGTACTCGACCGAATAGCCGAGCGGCTCAATTGAGTAGTACCGTTTGCCATCAGTTTCCATCACTCCACCTCCACCCGCATCATCCGCCGCGGCGCGTGCCGGACGGGTCGTGCTTTCTCATCACCGCGTCCCGTTTCTCTTTTACCCCATCAATGTACGTCGCGATTGCAAACCGATTGCCGGGCAGGGCCTGGGAGAGTGCGACGGCATTCGCCTTTTCGTGATGCTCACAACGGGCATGTAGGTCATCGCCTTCCCACCATACGAACAACTGCGAGCAGTGGATATGACCCTCGGCAATCGCGGTCCAACGGACGCACCGTGGATCATCAGCATAAACCGCCATCCCTACGCCCCTCCGTCCGGCTGCGGGTCCGGGGTGGCGGTTGACCGATAACCCGCCTCGGCGATGTCTTCGAGAGTCGAAAGCGCCCTTGTGATTCTGCCCTCCTGGATATCCCGATACAACTCCCGAGCTACGTGATAACTCACAAGGATCGATCCAGGCGGAATAAGCTGGTGAACGATCTTCTCTGCAATATCGCGCTCATCTGCGCCTTGGCTGTACTCGCGAAGGAGTTCCGTTACGATGCTAATGTGTGTCATCACCCCGTCACCTCCTCCGCCCCGCCGAACGCCGCGTCGAAGCAATCGTTCAGTTTCTCCTCAATCTCAGAAACGCGGTCCATGTCCCCACGCCGAGCGGCATTCACGAGGCTGACCTTCAAGTTGAGGAATTCTGCCCGCTGCTCGTCCCGCGATGCCTGGAGGACGGCGAGCACGGCATCGGCTTCGGCCCCAAGGTGGATATGATCGTCGTCCTCGAACGCCTCGGTGTGGTCATTCCAGATGGTGCAATCGGCATCGAATATGGCCCGCATGATCCGTTCCCGCAGTTCAGCGCTCGTCATGGATCACTCCCAATTCACGCATCACCGCCAAGTCAGCCGCTGCCCGCATGCGGTAGTAGTTGCGTCCCCGCACCCAGTGATCGTGCCCGCAGTCATCGTCTTCGTCCGGCAATTCATCCCACCGGGGGAAATGCTCACCGGTGTATTCATCCCATGACCAGTTGTACCCAGCATCGGCTTCGGCGTTGGCGATAGCTTCAGCCAATCGTTCCGTGATAGGGTCAGCCTTCATCGCCATCTCCCTCGCCCAGCGCGCGGATGTGCTTGCGGAATGACTTCAGCGCAATCAACGCACCAGGCCCGTAGAACGATGCTTGCTTTTCGTGCACCGCGATCCGCCGCTCCAGCTCGGCATCGATCTCGAACAGCACGACCGCGATGGCGGCATCGGCGCAAGCGTTTGCGATGTGTGATCGGTTTCCGAGATAGATCCGCATTTCTCCATCGGCATACCCTGATATGAGCTCTGGCCTGATGGCCCCGACCACCTTCTCCCTTATCTCAGCCTTCATCGCCATCTCCCGGGGCTGGGGAGAGGTACCCGATGACATCCTTGATCGCACCGTAGTAGCCGTCAGCGTAGTCATCGTTGGAGTACTCATCACAGAGAAGACCGTTCAGCCACATGAGCAGCGCCTCCCGGTCGATCCCGGCGGCGGGTGGCGGGGAAGAATCAAGCTCATCGGCAATGATGCGAAGCAATAGCGCGGCGTCTTTCGGGGGATCGTAGCCGGAGAACTGCAATACAGCGGGAATGGTGATCGTGCCGTGAGTTATGTCGAAGTTGGTCGTGACGCTGAAATTCATCGGCCCCTGCCGAACATCCGCGTCCGGATAGTAGATCAGCTGGAATTCATAGTCGTTATCGATGTGGATTTTGAAATCCGGATTGTTGGCGACGGCGTCACGGAGCCGATCCTTCAGTGTCGCGAAACGGTCACTCACCGCCTACCCCTCCTCCCCGAACGCGGCTTCTGCCATACGCGCAATCATCAGCGCCGTCAGTGGGCCAATTTGATCGAAGCGATTCCCAATCGCCTCCACAAAACGCTCCACCATCGCTTCATCAGCCACCGCCGCCACTTCTGCCTCACTCGCCATCGGCGGCCTCCATGGTGGTGAGGGCGGCTTCGATGCGGTTACCGATACCGCTCCACTCGTAACTATGGGTGAGCTCCCACCCCAGATCGGCGTTTACCGCCGAATACAACTCGGCGAGATCGTCACGGCGAATAACGACCATTTCGTCCGTCACCTCCGCGCGGCTGGCGACGGCGAGCAGGGATCGGAGCTCCCGTTCGGCGGCGTCACACGCCAGTGATAAATCGGTCGTCCTGGTATCCATCCACGCAATGATGCTGTCGTGGAACCGCTCGATCGCCGCATCTAGCCGCTGCGGCAGGGTCGCGGCGAGGGCGGTGAGGACGGCGTCACAGATTCGATCGGCAAAGCTGAGCGCGATTTCGCGGTCTAGTGCTTCGTTCGCTGGATCGTCCTCCCAATTGATGGCGCTCCGTTTTCCCTCGGCCTCATTCATGAGCGCGACGATCACCTCGCGCAGGTCCGGGGTCTCAGTCTGCATTGGTTGGCTCCTCTCGCCCGGGCGCTGCCGGTGCGGACTGGGTGGCTGCTGCTCGTCGTGCATTTGCGCGAGCCAATGCCTCGGTTGCGATGGCGGTGAAGGATTTGTTCAACCCGATGGTAACCTCTGACGAATAGCGCTTCCCCCAAGTTCGATCCTCAATGATGGCGTGTAGGTCGCGGTGATCCCCGTCGCGAAATACTTCCGAGTGCTCTTCATCGGTGAAGCACTCGTTCTGCACTCGCTCCCAATCAACGACGGTCAACTTCATCTCAGTCCTCACCGCGCGGCTCGGCGGCTGGTTCGAGCTCAATGCCATCTTTTGTTTCGGTATCTTTGAGGTAGTCCCCTAGCCACTGATAAAGGTCTCTGGCAGCGCTCCGACTGATAACGAATCGAGAATCGACAATTCCCGGGACATGAAGCGCGACCACTGAATCGTCGTTCGTTCGACTGACGATGATCGGTTTCTTCTTTTCGTACACATCCACGAACATGTCTTCCATCTCACTTCTCCTTCAGATCAGCGAGTAACCACGACCGAGCCTCGTTGATCGCCTCGATCAGGTCGTCGAACTTTTCGTTGATATCGTCTGGCTTCATCTTCATCTTGACGGGCTTATCCAGGTGAACAATCGCCTCCAGCGTGTTGCGGTCCGCCAAGACCTTGCTTTCTCCGTTGATGCCATGCCAGATCATCCAGGCTGCGTTTGTCTGATATGCCATCTCACCCTCCTACCTCAAACACCCGCACGATCGTGCACGGGTCGCCGGCGATCGCGGTCAACCAGCAGAAATCACAAACCGAATGAACCCCTTGTTTGCCGGGTCCTTGACCGCCGTGACGCCGAGGCACTCCCACTCGCTGTCGTCGTGATCAGTGAGGGCATCCGCAAATCCATCGCGGGCCGCTTTGAGCGCGAGATTCGCGGCGACGTTATCGCCATCTGGATTCTTCGCCCACTGCCGATTCGTCAGCCCCACCTCCACGCGGTACCGCACCGCGTTGCCTGTGATGGCGATTGGGTTTGCCCGTGCCGTCATGGCCGCGGCCCATCGGATCTGGCTCGTGAGTCGCGCCTTCGTCCGCCAGTGCGCTCGCCCGTTTGGGCTCAGTTCAGGCGGGAGCTTGTACGGCACCTCGTAGGTGCGCTCAGTCAGCACCCGGCCCGTGCGCGTGCGCTGTGGGGCGGTCATGCGGATGCCTTACGGTTATCGAGCAGATCGGTTAGCCCATCTCGCACATCATCGACATCGATGCGTAGCGCGCCTGCGACCGCCTCTGCCGTGATCTCAACCGCAACATCGGCGGGCACATTTGCAATCACGTCATTCGGGATACCGATCGTGATGGCGAGCCGTGGGCGCTGGAAGAACTGGTTCGGGATATCGAGGTTCAGATGCGCCGAAATCTCGTTCGGCTCGAGCGATGGCGGATTCTTCGTGACCCGCATGGACCCACGGTCATTGATAACGAGATAGCCGCTGGTTTTCATTATTCGCCTCGCTAATTAAAGACGGCGGTCTGGCGATATCGCCCGAGCCTTCGAGTGTTCCTGTGTTGTCCGGGCCCCCGGCGCGGCCTGCGCCCCTGGTCGTTATCGGTAAGTGTACGAAGGGGGTACTAGCGCGGAAGTTCGGTCAGCATCTCTGAGAGCATCCAGCCGCAGAGCGCTTCCTTGTCCTCATGCTGCAGGTCAAATCCGCTCAGCGCCGCCTTGAAGCATGCGAGCTGCTGCGTGCGAATCTCCTGGTTTACGGTCCTGAACGACCACCCGGCGATGTTTGCCCCTCGGAAGAAGACCGAACTGGCAAGCGCCGTCCATGGGTTCCGGTGGTTCCGAAACTCAGTCGGGATCAACGGCACAAGATCGCGCTCATTCGAGAGCCCGCCGAAGAAATTCGGTTTGCCGGAAAAGAGGAGATGGGTAGAGGAAACGCTGGGGGATATGGCAGACTTGCCCACGTCATTGACCTCCTGTGTCAGTGACCGCGCCGGGAGTGTTCCACCACTGCCCGGCACTTCGTTTGTCGTTGCCATAAGTTTATCATCTCCTACTCGATCTGCGGAGAATTAAGCATCACTGCCCTACTTCTTCCTCCTTGCTTTCTTCGGC
>Ga0164243_10002198_pt1 | contig 32519 bp, 29 predicted proteins | sample OricompcompostOP_FD_108781 | JGI IMG/M metagenome (GOLD analysis project Ga0164243, IMG submission 108781) | Organic Plus compost microbial communities from Emeryville, California, USA - Original compost - Organic plus compost (OP) | ecosystem: Engineered > Solid waste > Mixed feedstock >... | reverse complement strand
GATGACGATCGCTCGACTCGCAGGTCACTTCCGTCGGGATGACTCAGCCGACCCACACCCGCGCGTTTCTGAACAGCCGCATCCACGGACTGTCCTCGCCCCACCCCTCCGGATGCCACGAGTTCTGGACGGTGCGGAACGACCGTTCCGGATGCGGCATCAGCAAGGTCGCGCGGCCGTCGCTCGAGGTGATGCCCGTGATGCCGCGCGGTGAGCCGTTCGGATTCGCCGGATACGTTTCAGTGACCTGACCCGAGTTGTCGACGAACCGCAGCGCAGTGAGTCCGCGCGCCGCGAACGCCTCCAGGTGCTCGCTGCTCGCGAACTCCGCATAACCCTCGCCATGCGCGACTGCGATCGGCATGCGCGAGCCCTCCATGCCCGTGAACAGCACCGACGGCGACTTCACGACTTCGACCAGGCTGAAGCGCCCTTCGAACTGCTCCGAACGATTGCGCACGAAGCGCGGCCAATGCTCCGTGCCCGGAATCAACGTGCGCAGCGCCGCCATCATCTGGCAGCCGTTGCAGACGCCGAGCGAGAACGTGTCGGAACGCGCGAAGAACTTCGCGAATGCATCCCGCAGCTGCGCATGGAACAGGATCGACTTCGCCCAGCCCTCGCCTGCGCCCAGCACGTCGCCGTACGAGAATCCGCCGCAGGCGATCAGCCCGCGGAAATCGTCGAGCCGCGCGCGGCCGCTCAACAGATCCGTCATGTGAACGTCGACCGGCGCGAAGCCGGCCCGATACAGCACGGCCGCCATTTCGACATGGCTGTTGACGCCCTGCTCGCGCAACACGGCGACATTCGGACGCACGCCCTTCGCGATATAGGGCGCCGCGACGTCGTCGTCGAGCGCGAACGAGAGCTTCGTGTTCAACCCGGGATTGGTCGGATCCGTGGCGAGATCGAACTGCTCCTGCGCGCATTGCGGATCGTCGCGCAACTGAGTCATCCGCAAGCTCGTCTCCGACCACGCGCGATGCAACGCGGTGCGCGATTCATCGACGAGCGTGCGAGCGCCCGCACGGATATGGACGCGGTCTTCCTGCGTGATCGTGCCGATCCGTCGCGTCATCGACGCGAGCGCATGCTTCGCGAGCAGGGCCTCGACGGCCGCGAGATCGGCCGATCGAACCTGCAGCACCGCGCCGAGCTCTTCGCTGCACAGCGCGGCGATCGGACGCGCCTGCTCGCCGAGATCGACGTCGAGCCCGCAATGTCCCGCGAAGGCCATTTCCGCGAGCGTCGCGAAAATGCCGCCGTCCGAGCGATCGTGATACGCGAGCACGAGGCCGGCTTCGCGCAGCGCAACCGTCGCAGCGAAGAAATTCGCGAGCGACTGTGCGTCGTCGCAATCAGGCGCGGATCGAGCGAGCTTGCCGTAGACCTGCGCAAGCGCGGAGCCGCCGAGACGATCGCGGCCCGCGCCGAGATCGACGAGCAACAGTGTGGTCGGGCCGCGATCGGTACGCAGCTGCGGCGTCCAGGTGCGGCGCACATCGCGCACCGGCGCGAACGCGGAAACGATCAGCGAGATCGGCGCGACCATCTTGCGCTCGCGCGTGTTCTCATCCTTCCAGCTCGTCTTCATCGACAAGGAATCCTTGCCGACCGGAATCGTGATGCCGAGCGCCGGACAGAACTCTTCGCCCACGGTCTTGACCGTCGCGTACAGATCGGCATCTTCGCCGGGCTCGCCGCAGGCGGCCATCCAATTCGCGGAGAGACGCACGTCGCTCAATTTCGGGATGTCCGCTGCCGCAATGTTCGTCACGGCTTCGGCAACCGCCATGCGTCCAGAGGCGGGCGCATTCAAGAGCGCAAGCGGCGTGCGCTCGCCCATCGACATCGCCTCGCCTGCGGTCGAGGTGTAATCGCTCAACGTGACCGCCACGTCGCTCACCGGCACTTGCCACGGACCGACGAAGGGATCGCGGCTGATCAAGCCGCCGACCGAGCGGTCGCCGATCGAAATCAGGAAGGTCTTGTCGGCAACGGCCGGAAATCGCAGCAGGCGATAGATCGCATCGCGCACGTCGATGCGCGTTTCGTCGAAGTCATCGCCGAACGGCGCAACGCGGCGCACGTCGCGCGTCATCTTCGGCGGCTTGCCGAGAATCACGTCGAGCGGCAGATCGACGGGCGGCGTCTCGAGCAGAGGATCGGCGACAGTGAGCCAGCCATCGTCGGTGATCTCACCGACGACCGCGAACGGGCAGCGCTCGCGCGCGCACAGGGCTGCAAAGCCCGGCACTCGATCGGCGTCGATGACGAGCACGTAGCGTTCCTGCGCTTCATTGCACCAGATCTCCACCGGCGACATGCCGGGCTCGACCGAAGGAATCGTGCGCAGATCGATACGGCCGCCGCGGCCGGACGTGTGCGCGACCGATTCGGGGATCGCGTTCGACAGTCCGCCCGCGCCGACGTCGTGAATCAACAGGATCGGATTGTCCGCGCCGAGCGCCCAGCACTGATCGATGACTTCCTGCGCGCGCCGCTGCATTTCCGGATTGCCGCGCTGAACCGAGGCGAAATCCAGATCCGCCGCGCTCGCACCGCTCCCGACCGAGGATGCGGCGCCGCCGCCCAAGCCGATGAGCATTGCCGGGCCGCCGAGCACGATGATCTTCGCGCCCGCGGGAATGTCCTTCTTTTCGACGTGCTCGCGGCGCACGTTGCCGAGGCCGCCCGCGATCATGATCGGCTTGTGATAGCCGCGCAGCGTCGGGCGCGAATCGTGCGGCGCTTCGAGCTCGAACGTGCGGAAATAGCCGTAGATGTTCGGCCGGCCGAATTCGTTGTTGAACGCGGCCGCGCCGATCGGACCTTCGATCATGATGTCGAGCGCGGAGGCGATGCGGCCGGGCTTGCCGAAATCCTGCTCCCAAGGCTGCTCGAAGCCTGGAATCCGCAAGTGCGACACCGAGAACCCCGCGAGGCCCGCCTTCGGCTTGCCGCCGCGGCCGGTCGCGCCTTCATCGCGGATCTCACCGCCGGAGCCCGTCGATGCGCCGGGGAACGGCGAAATCGCGGTCGGGTGATTGTGCGTTTCGACCTTCATCAGAATATCGATCGGCTCGCGCTTGAAGGCGTAGCGATACGTGCGCGCATCGGCGAACCAGCGCTCGCCGATCGGGCCTTCGATCACCGCGGCGTTGTCGCGATACGCCGAGAGCACGCCGGCGGAGTTCTTCGCGTACGTGTTGCGAATCATCGCGAACAGCGACTTCGGCTGGCGCTCGCCGTCGATGATCCAATCGGCATTGAAGATCTTGTGGCGGCAATGCTCGGAATTCGCCTGCGCGAACATCATGAGCTCGACGTCGGTCGGATCGCGCTTCAGCTTGCCGAAGCTCGCGGCGAGATAGTCGATCTCGTCGGCCGACAGCGCGAGCCCGAGCGTCGCATTCGCTGCTTCGAGCGCGGCGCGGCCCTGCGCGAGCAGCGGCACGGTTGCGAGCCGTCGCGCTGCTTCGTGGGCGAACAATTGGGACGCGGCCGCGAAATCGAACAGCGCCGCTTCCGTCATGCGATCGAACAGCAGCGGCGCGATGCGCTGCAGCTGCGCGTCGTTCAAGGGGTTCTTTGCTTGGAATCGATACGCGATGCCGCGCTCGATGCGCTCGATCGCGTCGAGTCCGCAGACGTGCGCGATGTCGGTCGCTTTGCTCGACCACGGGGAAATCGTGCCGGGCCGCGGCGTAACGACGATCAGCACGCCATCATCAGCGGCGCGCTGCGTTTCGCGCGGGCCGTAGGTGAGCAACGCGTCGAGGATCTGTCGCTCATTGCCGGACAGCTCGCGAGTCGTCGCGACGAAATGGACGTAGCGGGCCGCAAGTCCGGAAACCTCCGGCACGGCAGCTCGGACGGTCGCAAGAAGTCTGGCGTTACGGAACTGGGAGAGAGCGGGCGCGCCAGGCAGTGTCAGCATTTTGCGAAGAAGCGGTCAGCGCTTGAACGCGCCGCCGCATGGCGAAGAAACGGGCGCGAATGATACTAGAAGCCGGGCTGCGGTGCTCTTTGAGGCGGAAGGGCTGCTGGGCGCTGGGCTGCTGGCCAAAACAGAGTTCCCTCTTCTCTGGCCAGCAGCCCAGCTGCCCAGCAGCCCTGCTCTCGAAGCACTTGCCCCGCCCTTACTTCTTGTTGTCTCCCGGCGTGTACACCGGGATCGGAAACTGCGCGACGTTCGAGCCCTCGTACGCGCTGATCTTGCTCACGCCTTGCTTGCGAACCTCGTCGATCCGCACGACCGAATGCAGCGGCAGATATGTGCGCTTCACGCCTTCGAACTCGGCCTTGATGCGCTCCTCGGAGGGATCGACGACGACCGCCGAACGCTCGCCGAACACCAGCTCTTCGACTTCGATGAAGCCGAACAAATTGCCGTGACTGACCTTGCGGGCATAGATCTCGTAGACCTTACCCTGGTTCACAAAAACGACCTTAAAAATGTGACTCGTTGCCATATCGTGCGGTAGGCGGGATTGTTAGGCTGCTGCATATTACATAGCGCGCCGGCAAGCCGCATTGCCTGCCTTCTCGCGCGCTGTACCTGCGGCAACGTCGATCGGGAAGCGCCTTAAGCGATGGCTCTGAAACTCCGCGTCATTAGCGACCATTACAAGGCGCTCGGCAAGCGCAGCTCGCGCCTGTTCGGCGTGACGGGCGGTCGCATCGGGCGGTCGACCGACAACGATTGGGTGCTGCCGGATCCCGACCGCTACGTCTCGAGCCATCACTGCAAAGTCTCCTTCCGCGCCGGCCAGTGGATTCTCGAGGACACGAGCACGAACGGCGTCTTCATCAACGGCTCCGATACGCCGATTTCCATCGAAGGCCCCTATCATCTGCAGGACGGCGACCGCCTGCGGCTCGGCGACTACGAGATCCTCGTCGGCATCGACGATCGCAACGACTTCCCGCCGGACGCCAGTGGTCAACTGCCGATCCCGCCGTCCGTGCCGCAGCGCGCGAAAGCGGCGCCACAGAAGGCAGCCGCTGCCGCATCTGCTGCAGTGGTCGCGGAAGATCTGGGCGAAGAGCTGGATATCACCGACCTGCTCAGCGATCCGCTCGTGCAGCCCGCCGCAGCATCCAACACCTTCGATTGGGGACTGACGGACGACGCAGAGATTCCGCCGGCGAAGCCGCCTCAAAAGCAGGCCGCCCCGATTCCCGTGTTGACGCCGATCGCGAACGCGCCCGCTGCCGCGCCCTCAGCTGCTGCGGCAGCAAAGGCGAAGGGCGCCTTCAATTCATTGCTCGGCATCGGCGTCGAAGAGAGCGACAGCACGGTCGCCCACGGCAAGAAAAACGACGATTGGCAGATGCAGACGCGGCCCTACGATCGCAAGACGATGCAGGCGCTGACGAACGCCTCGACGCTGTCGCGCATTGAGCCGGAGCGGGCCAAGCGCAGCGACAGCCCGGTCGACGGCAGCGGTGTCGAAGCGTTTTGCCGCGGCGCAGGGATCGATCCTGCCGCGCTCGGCGCAGACACGCAGGCTGCGCTTCTGACGCTGGCCGGCCAGATGGTGCGCGAGATGGTTCTCGGGCTGATGGAGGCGCTCAAGGGTCGCTCGGACATGAAGACGCGCCTGCGCCTGAGTCAGACGACGATTCAGCCCGGCGAGAACAATCCGCTCAAGTTTTCGGCGAGCGTCGATGAAGCCGTGCTGAAGATGCTCGATCCGCACGGCAGCCGTTATCTCGGACCGATCGAGGCGATTCGCGATTCGTTCGCGGATCTGCGCACGCATCAGACGGCGCTCGTGAGCGCGGTGCAGGCCGCGACCGACGAATTGATGAGCCGCATCGAGCCCGGCGAGCTGCAGGAGCGGTTCGATCGCGGCTTGAAGCGCGGTGCGCTGCTCGGCGCCGCGAACAAGATGAAATACTGGGATCTGTACGTCGAGTTCTATCAAGTGCTGAATCAGCGCAATGAGCAGGGCTTGCCTGCGCTGTTCGCGGAGGAATTCGCGCGTACGTATGCGGAGCGCGCGGCGGGTAAAAAGAAATAGCCGCCTCCCCCGTCGTCCCGACGCAAGTCGGGACCTCACTCGGCACCGCCCTCTCCTCCGTCGTCCCGACGCAAGTCGGGACCTCACTCGGCACCGCCCCAACTGCGATTCCGGCTTGCGCCGGAATGACGGAAGGCGTGGTTATGTGCTCGGCAGCCGCGCCTCGCGCTGCGCCGGCGGCGCGGTATCCGCGGCCACCCAATCCAGAATGTCGATGTAACTGCGGATGTTGTCGACGAAGCGCACCGGCTCCCAACCGCGCGCATAACCGCGCTTCACGCGCGTGTACCACTTCGATTGCGTGAGGAGCGGAAGATGCTCGCGCACGTCGTCCCACGAATCCGGATTCTTGCCGTGGATCTGGGTGAGCACCCGCGCATCTTCCAGATGTCCGAGCCCGACGTTGTATGCCGCGAGCGTCATCCAAGTGCGATCCGGCTCCAGAATGCGACTGGGCAGCTGATTCCGCATGTTCACGAAGTAGCGCGCGCCGCCGAAGATGCTGTCGCGCGGGTTCAGGCGGTCGGCGACGTTGAGCGCGCGTGCCGTTTCCTCCGTCAACATCATGAGCCCGCGCACGCCCGTGTATGACGTTGCAGTCGGAACCCAGTGCGATTCCTGGTAGCCGATTGCGGCGAGCAGACGCCAATCCACGCCCACTTCGGCCGCCGCCTCGCGAAACCATTGCCGGTACTGCGGCAGACGCACGCGGATATCGTCGATGAACACGCGCGCCTGGATGTAATCGAAGCGCTCGGTGCCCGCATAGTAGGCATCGAGAATTCCCGCCAAGCGTCCTTCGGCCCTGATCGAGGCGTAGAAGGCCGTGACGCGGCTCAGCAGGCTCGCATCGCGCGTGTCGAGCGCCCACGCGAGCGACTTGCCGCCCGACAGATCGAACGCAATGCGAATCTCGGGATGAAACGCGCGCCCGATCGCGAACTCATTCGAATCGGCGACGGTGTAATCGAACTCGCGCCGCGACAGGCGATAGAGCAGCTCCTCGGTTTCGGTCGCGGGATTTTCGACCCATGCAAGTTTCGGCTGGAATTGGCGCAGACGTTCGAGCGTCTGCGCATGCACGCTGTTCTCGACGACTTCGATGTGCCGGTCGAGCACGCTCGCGAGGGACTTCGGCCGCGATTCGCCCTGGCGATAGATCAAATGCTCGCGCACTTGTTGGAATGGCGGGCCGAAGCCCGTGCCCTCCGGCAGCCGCATGCCGCGCGTCAGGCCGGCCGCTGCGATATGAGCGCGGCGGGACTCGAGCTCGCGAACGACGTCCGCCGCATTGGGCACCGAATAGATATAGAGATTCACGCCGAGCTCGGCGGCGAAGCGGCTGGCCAGATCGAACTCCGGCCCCTGCGGCCCCGCGGCGCCGAGGTAGTACGTGCTCGGCAGATTGCGAGTGACGACGCGCAGCTCGCCCGCGCTCAGAATCTCCTCGAGCACGCTGGGCGGTTGCGAGCACGTGCCGAGCAGCAGCGTGGCGATGATGGCGAGTGCGGCTTTCAATGGCTCGTTGTCGGTACCTTCTTGCGGGCGACAGTCTACTGGCGGCGCGTCATTCCGGGCACTCGGCCGGGCGCGCCCCTGGATGCAGATCGCAAAATTGCCGCCGACGAACGAAATCGGTGCTGCGTCCCCGCAAACGGCTGGTATAGAATGCGCGCCCCTCACGGAGAGGTACCGAAGCGGTCACAACGGCACCGATTCGAAATCGGTTGAGGGCATTACGTCCCTACGAGGGTTCGAATCCCTCCCTCTCCGCCATCAATAAAAAGGCCCCTTCGCGGGGCCTTTTTTATTGATGGCGGCATCGAGGGAGGGATCGAACCCGAAGGGTTCGACAAAAGTGCAGGAGCACTTTGCCAGCCGCAGGCTGCCCGAAGGGCGAGGTCCATCGATGGACCGAGTGCAATCCCCTCCCTCTCGAGCTGAATCAGGCTCGAAGCCTGATTCAGCTGATTCAGCTCGCCCCGCCGGAAGCCGGGGTTTTCTGGCCCCCATCCTGTCCTTCCCTCGCTTCGCGGGGGAAGGGACGCGTTCCGAAGCGGCAGCGCCCTGTCCCAATTTGCCCTTCGTCCACGAACCTACTCCCCTCGCATCGGTCCGAAGCTTTACTTGCCCCTCCGCCGGCACCAGACTGACCACCGCATGCGATCTCTCGCTACACAATTCGCCACCTTGCTCGCGACGGCCCTGCTCACGCTGAGCGCCGGCACCCAGGCCGCCAACGAGGGCGACGATCTCCCGGACATCGGCAGCCCCGCCGAAGCGATGATGACGCTCGATGACGAATACCAGATCGGCCGCATGATCGTGCGCGGGCTGCGCGACCAGGATCAGATCCTCGAAGATCCCGAAGTCACCGAATACGTCCGCTCGATCGGCTATCGCCTCTCGAGCCAGGCGCACGACGGCGCGCAGCGCTTCAATTTCTTCATGGTGCGCGACAACACGATCAACGCGTTCGCGCTGCCCGGCGGCTTCATCGGCGTGAACACCGGATTGATGCTCGAGACCAAGAACGAAAGCGAGCTCGCCGGCGTCCTGGCCCACGAAATTGCGCACGTCACGCAGCGTCACATCGCGCGCAGCATCGCGGCACAGAGCCGCTCGAGCATCGTCTCGACCGCGGCGATGCTCGCGGCCATCCTCGTCGGCGCCGCGGCCGGCGGCGGCGGCGACGCTGCGATGGCCGGCATGGCCGCCGCGCAGAGCCTCGCGATTCAGCAGCAAATCAGCTTCACCCGGGCGAATGAAACCGAAGCGGATCGGGTCGGCCTGGGAATCCTCGCGCGCTCCGGATTCAATCCGGAAGGCATGCCGGACTTCTTCGAGACGATGAGCCGCCGCGCCGGCCTGAGCGAGGCGAACGTCCCCGAAATGCTGCGTACCCACCCCGTCACGGTGAACCGTATCGCCGAAACCAAGGAACGCGCGGCGCAGATTCAGATCGAGCCGCAACCCGACAGCCTGAGCTACGCGATCACGCGCGAACGCCTGCGCGTGTTGTCGACGCCGGCGGGCAAGAATCCGCTCGATTATTACAACGCGACGATTCAGAACGAGCCCGACGCAACAGCGGCGCAGATCTACGGCCGTGCGCTTGCGCTCATGATGTCCGGCAAGGCGCAGCAGGCGGTGCCGGTGTTCCAGCGGCTGCGCGATGCCGATCCGACCGTGCTTCAGTACCACACAGCGCTCGGCCAGGCGCAGCTGCAGGCGAAGCAAGACAAGGCCGCGCTCAACACGCTTGCGCATGCGCGCGAGCTCTTCCCGCGCAACGTCGCCGTGACGGTGCGCTACGCCGAAGCGCTCATGCAATTGGGCGATCCGAAGAAGGCGCACGAGATCCTGCTCGACTTGTTCAACGTCGTCCCGCCCACGCCCGAGCAGGCGCGCTTGACCGCGCTTGCAGCGAATGCCGCGGGCGATGTGGCCGACTCGTACTACTACATGTCGGAATACCACGTGATGAGCGGCGATCTGCTGCTCGCCGTGAATCAGCTGCAGCTCGCGCTCGCGGTGCCGAAGATCACGAGCGTGCAGCGCGCTCGCTTCCAGGCGCGTCTCGAGGAGATCCAGGCGGCGATGCCGAAGCGCGGCGCACGGCGCGCGGCAAACGATCGGCCCTGAGCGAGCGACTTGCTACAATCCGCCGCTCGCCTCCCAAGGGAATTTCGTACGCATGTCGTTCCGGGCCTGCCTCTCGATCCGTTGTTTGTTGCTCGCGGTCATCGTCCTGCTCGGCTCCGGCTGCGCTGCAACGCCAGGGCGCACACGAGCCGATGATCCCTGGGAAGGCTTCAATCGCGGCGTCTACAAGTTCAATGACACGCTCGATCGCGCCGCACTGAAGCCGGTCGCGAAGGGCTATCGCAAGATCACGCCGCAATGGATGCGCATGGGCATCGGCAATTTCTTCTCGAACCTGTCCTATCCCGGCACGGTCGTGAATCAATTCCTGCAGGGCAAGGCGAAGCTCGGCTTCCAGGACTTCGGGCGCTTTCTGGTCAATTCGACGCTCGGCGTCGGCGGTCTGATCGACCTTGCGACACCGATGGGATTGCCGGCGAACGACGAAGACTTCGGGCAGACGCTCGCGGTGTGGGGCGTGGGATCCGGCCCCTATCTCACCTTGCCCTTCTTCGGTCCGTCGTCGCTGCGCGACGCACCATCGCGCGCCGTCGATTATTTCCTCGGGCCGCTGACCTACACCGATGCGCTGGCCTGGGAAGTGGAATGGGGTTTGCGCGGGCTCGACGTCGTGCATTCGCGCTCGGAGCTGCTCCCGCTCGATGCGACATTGCAGCGCACGTTCGATCCCTATGCCTTCATGCGCGATGCATGGATTCAACAGCGCGAGTTCAACATCTTCGACGGCAATCCGCCGCCTGAGACGCTCGAAGATGTCGAAGGAGATGAAGAGACACCGGCGGGCGAAGAACCGCCGGCAGAGCCGGAACCGACGCCGTAACGGATCAGGCGCTGGCAGCCGGCGCCGCAGGCGCGGACGAGCTGCCGAACAGCAGGTCTTCGACTTCGCTGATGCGCGCGAGCGCGCTGATCTGGCCAGGCACGTGATCGAAGCGGATCGTGCTGCCCGCCTCCTTCGCCATGCGAACCCATTCGATCAAAAGCGCAAGCCCCGCGCTGTCCGCTTCCGAAACGCCGGTGAGATCGATCTCGAGCGGCCCGGCATTGGCGAAGTGATCGCGGCTTTGTTTCAGCAAGTCGCCCACCGTCGTGGCATCGAGCACGCCGCTCACTCGGAAGCGGCCGCTTCCGAGTGATTCGAGCTTCGCACGACTCGCCTGCGTCTTCGTCACGAAGAAGCCGTCGGCTTGGCGACCGTGCCGCTCGCAACCTGCGCTTCGAGGCGCTCGATCACCGCATCGAGTCCCTTCTGCTGAATCTCGGCCGCGAAATCGGTGCGGAAGGATTTGACGTAGGAGACGCCTTCGATCGTGACGTCGTACGCCTTCCAGCCTTCAGGCGTCTTGCGCAGCGAGTAATTGACCGGTACGCGCGTGCCGTTGTCACGGCGCACTTCGCTGCGCACCGTCACGACGGAATCCTCGGGCTTGCCCTGGAACGGCAGGATGCGCAGGCGATCGGGCGTGAATTCGAGCAGTGCTTCGCCGTAGTTCTGCAGCAGCGACTGATAGAACGCTTCGACGAAGCGCTTGCGCTGTTCCGGCGTCGCCGTGCGCCAATGCTTCGCGAGCACGAGCTGCGCCGCATACGCGGTATCGAAATGCGGCAGCATGTTCTTGTCGACGAGCTCGCGCACGCGCTTCGGATTCTTCTTGTACTCGGCGCGGTTCGCATCGAGATCGCGCAACGTGTCCTGCGCGACCTTCTGGACCAGCTCTTGCGGTCCCAGATCGGCGGTCGACTGCTGTTGCTGCTGCTGCGCAAGCGCAGCTCCCGACACGAGCACGCTCGCCAGCACGACGAGCACGTTGCGGTACCACATCACAGCGGCTTTCATTGTTTGGTTTCCTCCGATTTGGAACCCTGATTGTCGCCTTCGGTGTCTGAACGCCTGTTGAAGCTGGCAACCAGCTGATTGATCAGGTTTTCGAGCACGAGCGCGTCCTGCACGAACTCGATCCGGGAGCCGTCCTTCAGGTACTCGTCGGAGCCGCCGGCCGTGATGCCGATGTACTGACCGCCGAGCAGGCCGGCCGTCATGATGCTGGCATCGCTGTCGACGGGGATGCGGTCGAACTGCGAGCTGATGCGCATGTCGACGACGGCCTTGTACACGGACTGATCGAAACGGATCGACTGCACGCGGCCGATCGTGACGCCCGCCATCGAAACCGCGGCGCCCACCTTCAGGGTGCCGATGTTTTCGAACTGTGCCTGCACGCCATAACTGCCGCCGTTCGTCGAAAGTTCACGATTGGTGATCTGGGTCACCAGGAAAAACAGCGCAGCGAATCCGAGCAGGACGAACAGCCCAGTCGAAACCTCTACGGCGCGATTCGAACGCATAAGCGAAATCCTCAGAGCATCACGGCTGTGAGCATGTAGTTGAAAATCAGCACGAGCACGGCGGAGATCACGACCGTGCGGGTCGTGGCACGGCCGACGCCTTCGGCCGTCGGAACGGCCGTGTAACCCTCGTAGACGGCGACGAGGCTGCAGGCGAAGCCGAACACACAGCCTTTGATGATGCCTTCCATGACATCCGACACTTCGACTGCCGCGCGCATCTGCGACCAGAACGATGCGGAGTCGACCCCGAGCAGCTGCACGCCGACGACTTGCACGCCGAAAATGCCGATCGCGATGAAGATGATCGTCAACAGCGGCAAGGCGATGAGCCCGCCGATGAACCGCGGCACGACGACGCGGCGGATCGGGTCGACCGCCATCATCTCCATCGCGGAGAGCTGATCCGTCGCGCGCATCAGGCCGATCTCGGAGGCGAGCGCGGTTCCCGCGCGCCCGGCGAACAACAGCGCGGTGACGACCGGGCCGAGCTCCTTGATGAGCGCCAATGCCGCCGCGGTGCCGAGCGCATCTTCGGAGCCGAAACGCTGCAGCAGATCGTAGCCCTGCAAGCCGAGCACGCCGCCGACGAACAGTCCGCACGTCATGATGATGACGAGCGAGAGCGCTCCGGCGTTGTGGATCTGATCGACGATCAGGCCCGGCCGCGCGAGCGCGCGCGGCAGCTGCGTGACGGTGCGCGCGAAAAACAGCGCCACCGCGCCGATGGTGGCGACGAAGTTGCGCAGGTTCTCGAAAATCTCCTGGAGCAAGCTCACACGGAATCCTCGAGGAGTTGTTGATAGTAGTCGCGCGCGGGGTAATGGAACGGCACGGGACCGTCCGCCAGCCCGTTGATGAACTGATTCACGAGCTCCGAGTCGTGATCTTTCAGCTCGGCGAACGTGCCGGAGGCGGCGACCTTGCCGCCGGACAGGATGTAGCTCATGTCGGCAAGGATCGCGAGCTCCTCGACGTCGTGCGACACGACGAGGCTCGTGATGCCGAGCGCGTAGTTCATCTGGCGCACGAGCCGCACGATCATGCCCATCGAGATCGGATCGAGGCCGGTGAACGGCTCGTCGTAGATCAGCATGTCCGGATCCGTCGCCATCGAACGGGCGAGCGCGACGCGACGCGCCATGCCGCCCGACAACTCCGCAGGCATCAGGCGAGCGGCGCCGCGCAGGCCGACCGCCTGCAATTTCGTCAGGACGATGTTGCGAATCAGCGGCTCGGGCAGCTTCGTGTGCTCGCGCAATGGAAAGGCGACGTTCTCGAATACATCCATGTCGGTCAGCAGCGCACCGTTCTGAAACAGCATGCCCATGCGGCGGCGCAGGTCATACAGGTCGCGCAGCGAGAGCGCGGCGACATCGAGGCCATCGAAGAGAATGCGGCCGCGATCGGGTTTGATCTGGCCCGTCATGAGCCGCAGCAGCGTCGTCTTGCCGGTGCCGCTCGGGCCCATGATCGCGGTGATGCGCCCGCGCGGAATCGATAACGTGAGCCCCGAGAAAATCGGTCGGCCGCCCACGGAATAATGGACGTCCTCAACTTCGACGAGATTGTCGGTTGCTGCGGGTCGCGTCTCGACCGCAGCCGGCGCTGGGTTCGGCATCAACGGCCTCGCGCCTTGCACGTGGCTGCAATGCTCGTGCGCGCCGTCGGCCTTGACCGTGCGGGTCGTCGTTTCATGAGTGATCCGTCGATGCGGCGGCCGGAAGGCTCCAGCCGCCGCATCCGCAGTTACGCAGCTTCAGATTCGTTCTTGGAAGTGTAGGCGCCCGTCGCGGCCAGGCCGTTGAAGCGCGCGCGACGCGCGAACGCCTTCTGCCCTGCCCCGACGTTTTCCGGCTTGCCGCCCCAGGCTTTCAGCGCTTCGTCCTGCAGCGCGCGGCCGTACGAGAACGTGAGCGCCCAAGGCAGCGGACCGAGCTTGTTCATGAGGCTCAGATGCTCGCTCGCCTCGGCCGCCGACTGGCCGCCGGAGAGGAATGCGATGCCGGGCACCGCGGTCGGCACGTAGCGCTTCAGCGTGCGGATCGTCGCTTCGGCGACCTGCTGCGGGCTTGCGCGATTCGTATTCTTCTTGCCCGAGATCACCATGTTCGGCTTGAGCACGATGCCTTCGAGATAGACGCGATGCGCATCCAGCGCCGCGAACACGGAGGCGAGCGTCGCGCTCGTGACCTCTTCGCAGCGCTCGATCGAATGAGCGCCGTCCATCAACACTTCCGGCTCGACGATCGGGACGATGTTCGCTTCCTGGCACAGGGCGGCGTAGCGCGCGAGCGCATGGGCATTGGCGTCGATCGCGAACTGCGTCGGAATGCCGTCGGCGATGTCGATCACGGCGCGCCACTTCGCGAACCGCGCGCCGAGCTTGTAGTACTCGGCGAGGCGCTCGCGCAGGCCGTCGAGGCCTTCGGTGATCGTCTCGTTCGGGAAATTGGGCAGCGGCTTCGCGCCGGTGTCGACCTTGATGCCCGGCACGATGCCGAGCTGCGTCAAATACTGCGGGAAGGGCGTGCCGTCCTTCGTCTTCTGTCTGATCGTCTCGTCATACATGATGACGCCGCTGATGTAATCGGCAGCCTTGGGCGTCGTGAACAGGAGCTCGCGATATGCGCGGCGGGCTTCTTCGGTGGACTCGAGCTTGATGCTGTCGAAACGCTTCTTGATCGTGCCGGTCGATTCGTCGGCCGCCAAGATGCCCTTGCCTTTCGCGACCATCGCTCTGGCGGTGGTCTCGAGTTCAGTGCGATTCATCGTCCTCACCTCTTGAATATGCAGCGGCCGAGCGCGGCCCGGTCTATGGGGGCGCGTAGGATAACAAAAACACCTTCGTCGGCAGTCGCAACAGCAGTGGTTGTGAGCAGACACACTGACGGAAATTCCATCGCGAGCCAGATTTTTTGTTGGCTGGATCTTACATTGGGACTAAAATGGTCCCATATCACGAGGACTCCTCCACCGCGGATCGCGACCGACACATGCTTCGCATCAGCAAATTGACGGACTACGGCACGGTCATCCTGGCGTGCCTCGCACAACAGCCCGATCGCATGTTGACCGCGACGGAAGTCGCCGAGCGCACGAAGGTGGGGCTGCCGACCGTCAGCAAGCTGTTGAAGAAATTGCAACGTGCCGGCCTCGTCGCCTCGACCCGGGGCAGTCACGGCGGCTATCAGCTCGCCTGCCCCGCTTCCGAGATCACTGCGGCGCGAATTCTCGATGTTCTCGAAGGCCCGTTTGCGCTCACCGAGTGCAGCGGCGAGCACAGCAATTGCGGGATCGCTGGCAGCTGCCGTGTCGGCCACACCTGGCAGCGAGTCAATGCTGCGATCCGGCGAGCTTTAACGGACATCACCTTGGCCCAACTTTCCGGGATGGAGCGCTCGACGGTGACGAGCGTGCCTTTGACGCGCATAGGACGCGCCACCCACGAATAGCCCCGAATAGACCGCACACATCCGCCAGCCCAGCACAGATATGGCCAGCAATCCCCAAACCGATCCCACGCTCGAAGCCCTCGTCGGACAGAAGTACCGACACGGCTTCGTGACCGACATCGAATCCGACACCGTACCGCCCGGATTGGATGAGGACGTCATTCGCCTGATCTCGCGCAAGAAGCACGAGCCGCAGTTCATGCTCGATTGGCGGCTCAAGTCCTATCGGCATTGGCTGACGATGCGCGAGCCGCATTGGGCGCACCTGCGCGTCGCGCCGATCGACTATCAAGCGATCTCCTATTACTCCGCGCCGAAGGCGAAGAAGGACGGACCGAAGAGCCTCGAGGAAGTCGATCCGAAGCTCCTCGAAACCTACGACAAGCTCGGCATCCCGCTGCATGAGCGGGCCCGCTTGGCCGGCGTTGCCGTCGATGCCGTCTTCGACAGCGTCTCCGTCGCGACGACGTTCAAGGAACGGCTCGCGAAGGCCGGCGTCATCTTCTGTTCCTTCTCCGATGCAGTGCGCGATCACCCGGCGCTCGTCGAGCAGTATCTCGGCAGCGTCGTGCCGTACACCGACAACTTCTTCGCGACCTTGAATTCAGCCGTGTTCTCCGACGGCTCGTTCGTCTACGTGCCGAAAGGCGTGCGCTGCCCGATGGAGCTTTCGACCTACTTCCGCATCAACGCGGCGAACACGGGGCAGTTCGAGCGCACGCTGATCATCGCGGACGAAGGCTCGCACGTGAGCTACCTCGAAGGCTGCACGGCGCCGATGCGCGATGAGAATCAGCTGCATGCGGCCGTCGTCGAGCTCGTCGCGCTCGCCGATGCGCAGATCAAGTATTCGACCGTACAGAACTGGTACCCCGGCGATGAACAGGGCCGCGGCGGCATCTACAACTTCGTGACGAAGCGCGGCGAGTGCCGCGGCGCGAATTCGAAGATCAGCTGGACGCAGGTCGAAACCGGCTCGGCGATCACCTGGAAGTATCCGAGCTGCGTGCTGACCGGCGCGAACTCCGTCGGTGAGTTCTATTCCGTCGCCGTGACGAACAATTACCAGCAGGCGGATACCGGCACGAAAATGATTCACATCGGGCCGAACACGCGCAGCACGATCATTTCGAAGGGCATCTCCGCAGGCCACGGCCAGAACAGCTATCGCGGCCTCGTGAAGGTGCTGCCGAGCGCGACCAATGCCCGCAACTTCACGCAGTGCGATTCGCTGCTGATGGGCGACAAGTGCGGCGCGCACACGTTCCCGTACATGGAAGTGCGCACGCCGACGGCGAGCGTCGAGCACGAAGCGACGACGTCGAAGATCGGCGATGACCAGCTGTTCTATTGCCTGAGCCGCGGCATCTCGGAAGAAGACGCCGTGAACATGATCGTCAACGGCTTCTGCAAAGCCGTGTTCAAAGAGCTGCCGATGGAGTTCGCGGTCGAAGCGCAGAACCTGTTGGCGGTGAGCCTCGAGGGATCGGTGGGATGAACCTGATGAGCGCTAGTACGTCATCCCGACAGCACGCGTCGTCCCGACGCAAGTCGGGATCGCCGACACGCCACTGCATGAAATTTCGAGTTCGGAGTCGATGATGCTGAAAGTGACCGATTTGCACGTCCGCGTGGAAGACAAACAGATCCTGAACGGCCTGGACCTCGAAGTCCGGCCGGGCGAGGTGCACGCGATCATGGGCCCGAACGGCTCGGGCAAGAGCACGCTCGTGCAAGTGATGGCGGGGCGCGAAGGCTATGAGGTCACGCGCGGCTCCGTGACGTTCAACGGCAAGGATCTGTTGTCGATGCCCGCGGAGGAGCGCGCGCGCGAAGGCGTGTTCCTCGCGTTTCAGTATCCGGTCGAGATTCCGGGCGTGAACAACGTGTATCTGCTGAAGGCCGCGTTGAACGCGATCCGCAAGCATCGCGGCGAGGCCGAGGTGGACGCCTTCGAATTCCTCGCGCTCGTGCGCGAGAAGATGAAGCTCATGCAAATGGACGAGAGCTTCCTGAATCGCGGCGTGAACGAAGGCTTCTCGGGCGGTGAAAAGAAGCGCAACGAGATTCTGCAGATGGCGGTGCTCGAGCCCTCGCTCGCGCTGCTCGATGAAACCGACTCGGGGCTCGACATCGATGCGCTGCGCGTCGTCGCGAACGGCGTGAACAGCCTGCGCCGCGCCGATCGCTCGATCGTGATGGTGACGCACTATCAGCGCCTGCTCGACTACATCGAGCCCGACCACGTGCATGTGCTGTCGGGCGGCCGCATCCTGAAGAGCGGCGACAAATCGCTCGCGCTCGAGCTCGAAAAGCGCGGCTACGACTGGATCAAGCAGGCCGCCGCATGACTGCGCTCGCCCAAACTGCGCTGCCCGCCAGCCTCGAGCGCATTCGACAGGCATTCGAGGCTCGGAACTATCCCGACGATGCGCTGACCGCCTGGCGGCGCGCTGCGCTAGAGCGCTTCCTCGCGCGCGGCTTTCCGACTCAGCGCGACGAGCGCTGGAAGTACACGAATCTGCGGCGGCTCGAATCGCGCGCGTTCACGCCCGCGGATTCCGCGGCCGTCGCACGCACGACGGCGCATGAGCTGTCGGGCGTCACGCACCGCATCGTGTTCGTCGATGGTCATTGCATGCCGAGCCTCAGCAATCAGGCGGCGCAGCCGCCCGGCGTCACGGTGATCAGCCTCGGACAATGGATCAAGCGCGATCCGAATGCGGTGGCCGCGCTGCTTACCGAGGTGGGCATCGACACCGAAAGCCCGTTCGAGAATCTGAACGCGGCATTCCTCGAAGACGGTGTCGTCATCGACGTCGCGCCGAATACGGTCTGGGACGAGCCGGTGTATGTCGTGCACGAATGGCAGACGAGCGGCCGCATGGCGCAGCCGCGAATCATCGTGCGATTGGGCGAGCACAGCCGCTGCACGCTCATCGAGCACTACGTCGGCGGTGAAGACACCGAATCGTTCACGAACGCCGTCGTGACGATCAGCGCGGCCGCCGGCGCGAACATGCGTCATTACCGCTTGCAGCAGGAATCGGCGAAAGGATTCCATTTGAGCACCGTGCGGACCCGCATCGCGCGCGATGCGCGGTATTCGAGCCATGAGATCGCACTTGGCGCGAGCCTTGGCCGTTCCGATGTCGCGGCCCTGCTCGAAGGGCCCGGCGCGGATGCGAAATTGCGCGGCCTGTTCACGCCCGCCGCCACACAGCATCTCGACAACTACACGCGCATCGAGCACATCGCGGCGCACACGACGAGCGAAGAAGAGTACCGCGGCATCGCGGACGGACGCGGTCGCGGCGTATTCAATGGCAAGGTGAAGGTGCATCCCGACGCCCAGAAGACCGACGCACGCCAGCTCAGTCGCAATCTGCTGCTGTCGCCCACGGCCGAGATCGATACGAAGCCCGAGCTCGAGATCTACGCGAACGACGTCAAGTGCAGCCACGGCGCGACGACGGGGCAACTCGATGCGACCGCCCTCTTCTATTTGCGCTCGCGCGGGCTCGACGCCAACCAGGCGCGCATGTTGTTGATTCGCGCGTTCGCCGAATCCATTCTCGAAACGATCGAGCCCCAGGGCTTGCGCGCCGCGCTCGAGGCGTGGCTGAGCACCCGATTCGGCGGCACGGAGGTATCAGCATGAGCGCGAACCCTGCCCGTCCGACGAGCTTCGATGTCGCGGCAATTCGCCGCGATTTTCCGATCCTGCATCAGTCGGTGAACGGCAAGCCGCTCGTCTATCTCGACAATGCGGCATCGAGCCAGCGGCCGCGCGCCGTCATCGACGCGATCTCGCGCTATTACGAGCACGACCACGCCAACGTGCATCGCGGCGTACACGTCCTGAGCCAGCGCGCGACCGACGCCTACGAAGGCGCACGCGACGTCATTCGCCGCTTCATCAATGCTGCGGACACGAAGGAAGTCATTTTCACGCGCGGCACGACGGAAGGCGTGAATCTCGTGGCGCAGAGCTTCCTGCGTCCGACGCTCCAGGCGGGCGATGAGATCCTCATCTCCGCGCTCGAGCACCACGCGAACATCGTCCCGTGGCAGCTGCTTTGCGAACAGACGGGCGCGACGTTGAAGGTCGTGCCGATCGACCGGCGCGGCGTCGTGGACTTCGCTGCCTTCGAGACGCTGATCGGGCCGCGAACGAAGCTCCTCGCCATCGCGCATGTGTCGAATGCGCTCGGCACGATCGTGCCGGTGGAGCGATTCATTGCCGTCGCAAAGCGCCATGGCGTGCCAGTGCTGCTCGATGGCGCACAAGCCGTCCCGCACACGAGCGTGGACGTGCAGGCCTTGGGCTGCGACTTCTACTGCTTCTCCGGCCACAAGATGCTCGGCCCGACCGGCATCGGCGTGCTGTACGGCCGCAAGCAGCTCCTCGAGCGCATGCCGCCGTGGCAAGGCGGCGGCGACATGATTCTGTCCGTGACGTTCGAGAAGACGACGTTCAATCAGCTGCCCTGGAAATTCGAAGCCGGCACGCCGGACATCAGCGGCGCGATCGGCTTGGCTGCGGCGATCAGTTATCTCGAGTCGATCGGCATGGAGCGCATCGCGGCCTATGAGCACGAGCTGCTCATGTATGCGACCGAGCGTCTGTCCAGGATCCCCGGGCTGCAGATCGTCGGCACCGCGCCCGAGAAGGCCGCGGTCGTCTCGTTCGTGCTCGAGGGCATTCATCCGCACGACATCGGCACGATCGTCGACACCGAAGGCGTCGCGATCCGCACCGGCCATCACTGCGCGATGCCGGTGATGGAATACTTCAAGGTTCCCGCGACGGCGCGCGCGTCGTTCGCGTTCTACAACACGTTCGAGGAAGTGGACCGCTTGGTCGCTGCGCTCGAGCACACCCGGCGGTTACTCGGCTGATGGACCTCAAAGATCTCTACCGCGACGTGATCGTCGATCACAATCGCAACCCGCGCAATTTCGGCAAGCTCACGCCTGCCGATGTGCATGCCGACGGCCACAATCCCTTGTGCGGCGATCGGCTGACCGTGTATGCGAATCTCGACGGCGACCGCATCAAGGACATCAAGTTCGAAGGCAGCGGCTGCGCGATCTCCGTCTCCTCCGCGTCATTGCTGACCGAAGCCGTGAAAGGCAAGACCCGGGCCGAGATCCAGAAGCTCTTCGACGAGGTGCACACGCTCCTCACGCAACACGATGCGACCGTCGATGTGAGCAAGCTCGGCAAGCTCGCTGCGTTGTCGGGCGTGCGCGAATTCCCCGCGCGAGTGAAATGCGCGAGCCTGTGCTGGCACACGTTGAACGCGGCGCTCGACTCCCAGGCGGAGCCGGTGACGACCGAGTAGATCACTTTCCGACCATCACCCATCCGCTATCGCGTCCTTTAGATCATGTATCGCCACGAACAAGAACCCGTCACTTTTCAACGCGACGTCGAAGCCGTCATGGTGCCGGCGGGCGTACCCGTGACCTTGCGCGAGGGCAAGACCGGCTTCATCACGCAGGCGCTCGGCGGCAGCTTCACCGTCTACGTCGAGGGCAATCTGTTTCGCGTCGCCGGCAAGGATGCCGATGCGCTCGGCAAGGAAGCGGTGCTCGGCCCGGAGCTGCCGCCGAATGCGACGGACGATGACGTCAAGGAGCTCGTGTGGGAGCAGATGCGCCAGTGCTACGACCCCGAGATTCCGATCAACATCGTCGAGCTCGGGCTCGTGTACTCCTGCGAGATCACGCGCGAGCCGGGCGAGCCGGGTCACGATCAGAATGACCGCGTCGCGACGATCAAGATGACGCTGACGGCGCCCGGCTGCGGCATGGGCGAGGTGCTCGTGCAGGACGTCAAAGACAAAGTCGAGCTGGTGCCGACGATCAAGCGCGCGGATGTCGAGCTTGTGTTCGATCCGCCCTGGAACCAGACCATGATGTCCGAGGCCGCGCGCCTGCAGACGGGCATGATGTGAGCTGGACGCAGCGGATAGACCTCAGGCGGAAGGCAGTTCATTCGAGATGACTTGGATACGTGTTGCACCCGCGGACTCCATTGCAGATGGCGACTACGCGCAAGTGGAAGTCGATGCCGCGCTGGTCGCGGTGTTCAACATTCACGGCACTTTCTATGCGATCGAAGATACGTGCACGCACGATGGCGGCGAGCTCGCGGGCGGCGCGCTCGATGGCGATGTCGTCATCTGTCCGCGCCACGGCGCGCGCTTCTGTCTGCGCACCGGCGCAGCCTTGACGCCGCCTGCTTATGAGCCGGTTCGCACATTCCCAACGCGCGTCGTCGACGGAATCGTCGAAGTAGAAGGACCGGAGTAGCGACTCCGCAGCGATTCGCATCACCCACCCGCTCCCGTCGGTTCGCAGCCATGCATCGCCTCACGCTCGTTCGCCACGCCAAGACCGAAACCGCACATTCGGGCCAGGAAGATTGGGACCGCATGCTCGAGCCGCGCGGTCAGCGCGATGCGCCCGAGATGGGCCGGCGCATGAAGGAGCGCGGCCTGAAGCCCGACAAGATTCTGACGAGCCCTGCGGTGCGTGCGCTGACGACGACGACGATCATGGCGCGCGAGCTCGGCGTGCCTGCGAGCAAGGTGATTCAAGACGAGCGGCTCTATCTCGCGGGCGTGCGGAGTCTGCTGGCTGTCATCCGCGAGCTCGGCGGCGCGGCGAAGCATCTGATGGTCGTCGGACACAACCCTGGGCTCACCGAGCTCGCCGATGCGCTCTCGAGCGAGCGCTCGATCGACAACATGCCGACTTGCGCCGTGTACACGCTGGAATTCGATCTTGAGAACTGGAGCGAGCTCGAGGTCGCGACGGGCGTGAACGCGGAGTTCGATTATCCGAACAAGGTCTGACACCTCTCCCGAAGGGAGAGGTCGCGCGGAGCGCGGGTGAGGGAATGCCGCGTGAGCGCGCGGCTCCCAAGAGCGCACGCGCGCGTGCGCGGCCCCTCACCCCAACGCTCTCCCTTCGGGAGAGGGAGATTATTCCTCCAGCGCCAGCAGGCTTGCGTTCCCGCCGACGGCCGCGGTGTTGATCGTGAGCGTCTGCTCCGTCGCGAAGCGATGCAGATAGAAAGGCCCGCCCGCCTTCGGTCCCGTGCCGGACAAGCCGCGGCCGCCGAAGGGCTGCACGCCCACGACGGCGCCGATCATGTTGCGATTCACATAGACATTGCCCGCGTGCACGCGCGAGGCGATGTACCGAGCCGTCGCGTCGACGCGCGTGTGGACGCCTAACGTGAGCCCGTAGCCCGTCGCATTGATCGCATCGATGACCGCATCCAGACGCCGCGATTGATACCGAATCACATGCACGATCGGGCCGAAGACCTCGCCGTGCAGCTGCGACAGCGAGTCGATCTCGACCGCGAGCGGCGCGAAGAACGTGCCGCGCTCATGCTCCTTCGTCAGATGACACCCGTGCTGCCAGCGCGCACGGCTGCGAATCTCGCGTGCGTGCGCGAGCAGCTGATCTCGCGCCGTCGCGTCAATGACGGGGCCGACGTCCGTCGACAGCTCGATCGGATTGCCGATGCGCAGCTCGTCCATGAACCCCGCGAGCAGCTCGAGCACGCGCGGCGCGATCTCCTCCTGCAGAAACAAGACGCGCAATGCCGAGCAGCGCTGACCGGCGCTGTTGAAGCCCGACTGCATCACGTCCATCACGACCTGTTCCGGCAGCGCGGAGCTGTCGACGACGAGCGCATTCTGTCCACCCGTTTCCGCGATCAACGCGGGAATCGGTCCGCCGCGATCGGCGAGCGAGCGATTGATCGCATGCGCCGTTTCCGTCGAACCCGTGAACGCAACGCCCGCGATTCTCGGATCGGCAACGGCTCGTGCGCCCACACTGCCGCCCTCGCCCGGCAGAAATTGCAGCACCTCGCCAGGCACGCCCGCGTCGAGCAACAGCCGCACTGCGCGTGCCGCAATCAGCGGCGTTTGCTCCGCGGGCTTTGCGATCACCGCGTTGCCGGCAGCGAGCGCGGCAGCAATCTGGCCGGTGAAGATCGCCAAAGGGAAATTCCACGGGCTGATGCAGACGAACACGCCACGGCCGTGCAGGCGCAGCTCGTTGCTCTCGCCGGTCGGCCCCGGAAGCATGCGCCCCTTGGCAAATTCCTCTTTCGCGCGCGATGCGTAATAGCGCAGGAAGTCGATGCCTTCGCGCACCTCGGCGATGCTGTCGATCACCGATCGACCCGCTTCCCGGATGCAATACGACGCAAGCTCCGGCATGTTCGCTTCGAAGGCATCCGCGGCGCGCAGCAGGATGTCGGCCCGCTCCGCCGCGTTCGTTTGATTCCACTCGGGCTGCGCCTTCACCGCGGACGCAATCGCAGCCTCGACGAGCGCAGGGTCAGTGTTTACGACGGTGCCGACGATCTCGGCGCGATCGGCTGGATTGCGTACCTCATGCTCGCTGCCGACAATCGGCTCGCCGTTGATGAGCGGCTCGGCGCGCCAGCTCGTCGACGCCGCGCGCAACACGCCCGCTCGAAAGCGTTCGTATTCGAACGGATCCGCCAGATTGACGCCCTGTGAATTGAGGCGCTCCGTACCGTACAGACGACGCGGCGCAACGATGCGCGGGTGCGCCTTCTGCGGCAGCGCGTCCACGACCTGCACCGGGTCGGCAATGATGTCGTCGATCGGGGTCGTCTCATCGACGATGCGGTTCACGAACGATGTATTCGCGCCGTTCTCGAGCAGACGCCGCACGAGATACGGCAGCAGGTCTTCGTGCGATCCGACCGGTGCATAGACCCGACATGCGACACCCCCCGCGCCGACGATCTGGTCATAGAGTTCCTCGCCCATGCCGTGCAGGCGCTGGAATTCGAATTCGCGCCCGGCCGCGTGCGTCAACTCCAGGATCGTCGCGACGGTTTGCGCGTTATGAGTCGCGAACTGCGGATAGATCACATCGCCCGCGGCAATCAGTTCCCGCGCGCACGCGATGTACGACACGTCGGTGTTCACTTTGCGCGTGAAGACGGGATATCCCGCGAGGCCGCGCTCCTGCGCGCGCTTCACTTCGCTGTCCCAGTAGGCGCCTTTGACGAGGCGCACGTTCATGCGCGAGACGTTGCGGCCGGCAAGTTTGGACAACCACCGGATGACGTCGAGCGCACGCTTTTGATAGGCCTGTACCGCCAGCCCGAAGCCGTCCCACCCCGTAAGCTCGCTCGACCTCGCGACACGCTCGATCACTTCGAGAGACAGCTCGAGCCGCTCGGCCTCTTCGGCATCGACGGTCAATGGAATGCCGCCTCCCCGCGCCGCCACGGCGAGCTCGAGCAGCTTCGGGGTCAACTCGCGCAGCACGCGATCGCGCTGCGCGAACTCATAACGGGGAAAGAGCGCGGACAGCTTCACGGAAATGCTCGGCGCCGCGTGCAATGAAGCTCCGGCTTTCATGAATCGCGCGACCGCCGCGATCGCCGCGTGGTAGGCCGCGAGATATCGATTCGCGTCCGGCATCGTGAGCGCGGACTCACCGAGCATGTCGAACGAGTGCCGGTAGCGCGCGTGCTCGTCGCTCGTGGAGCGCTCGAGCGCTTCCTCGATCGTGCGGCCCATGACGAATTGATGCCCCATGATGCGCATCGCGTGTCGAAACGCGGTGCGCAGTACGGGCTCGCCGAGTCTGCCTGCGATGCGCGCGATGAATCCGCGAGGATCCTCGAGCTCGCCCGGCGGCGGGCGCACGATGCGTCCGGTGAGCATCAGCCCCCAGGTCGACGCGTTCACGAACAGCGACTGACCCTCGGTGAGATGCTGCGCCCAATCACCGGCCGCGATCTTGTCCGCGATCAGTCGATCGGCGGTGTCATCATCGGGAATGCGCAGCAGCGCCTCCGCCAGGCACATGAGGATGACGCCTTCCTGGGTCGAAAGATCGTACTGCCGCAGGAATGCATCGAGCCCGCTCTTCGCGACGCGATGCGCGCGCACGCCGGCAACGAGCTCGCGAGCACGCGCAGCAACGCGCGTACGCATCGACTCGGGAAGCCGCGCGCGATCGGCGAGCTCGGCGACGAGCTGATCTTCAGCGGCGAGATAGTGGCGATTGATCGCGGCGGCGATCGGTCTGTCGGCGCTCGTGGACATGAGAGACGTGGGCACTGCGCACCGAGCGGGTGCCCCGTCATTTTAGTGCGCCTGCGCGCGAGGTGTTCGCTCGTGTCGCTACTTCAGCTCGTATACAAGATTCAACGTCGTCAATGTATCCAATTCTTTGAATCCAGTCGGCGGATCGGTGTTGTAGCGCGCGGCATAACCGGCCGCGAGCGCGAGCGACTCGAGGATCTTCACCTCGAGGCTGAATTCGTTTTGCATGAACGTATTGTCCGAGCCGGATTCGGTGAGGAACCTGTTCAGCACCTTCGTCGTCGGCGTGAGCTGACGCTCGAAGTTCAGATTGAACTGGCCGATCGCCTGTTCGCGGCGCTCGCCCGGAATCAACGTGACCTCATCGTCGGCGATCGCATCGCGCGTTCTGAACACCTTGTAACCCACACCGAGCTGCACGATGAATTTCGTGACCGGATCGTCATAGAAGCGCCAACCAAGACCGGTGCCGTAGGTCGACTGATATTCGAAGCCGCTGAAGCGGTCTTCTTCGTAACGCGCGGAGCCGAACCAGAACCCCTTGGGACGAAACTTGTAATCGGACTGACCACGCGCTTCCCAGCGCTGTCCCGTCGCGCCCGTCTCGTCCGATTGATATACGCCCGAGAGTCCGAGCGAGTGCTTCCACTCCACGAACTCGCGTGAGATATCCAGTTTCGCGTTCGCTGAATCAGTCGTCGTGTTGCCGCGCGCCGCAACGACGCCGGCCTCTGTTTTCGCAGCCCACTGCGCGTGCGCCGGCATGGCCATCGCGAACAGTTGAGCGAGCCCCACTAACACCAAGGTGCGCTTCGTCCATCTCTGCATTCCGACCTCCGCAGCGAATCATCGTGATGAAAAATCGAGTGAGTATCGTACAGAGTCCGCCGATGCAATGTGGGCGAGCGGCGACAACATCGACGCCAGATTGAATGCATCAGAAACTATTCGCGCGCTGCGCGCTCTAGGAAAAGGCCATCGCGAACGCGCCACGCGCGCGCGATGAATGTTTCTTCATCGACAGGAGGTATCTCGCACGTGTCTGCAAATGCTTTTGCTCCCGTGACGGTCACCGCTGGCAATTTCATGTCCGACGTCGTGGAAGCGTCGGCTCACACACCCACTCTCGTCGATTTCTGGGCGCCGTGGTGCGGTCCCTGCAAGCAGCTGATGCCGATTCTCGATCGGCTCGTCGAGGAATACGGCGGGCGCTTCAAGCTCGCGAAGGTGAACACGGACGAGCAGCAGGAGCTGGCACGCAAGGTCGGCATTCGCAGCCTTCCGACCGTCGTGTTGTTCAAGGACCGCACCGCCGTCGATCATTTCATCGGCGTCGTTCCCGAAGCGAAAATCCGCGAGCTGCTCGACAAGCATCTGCCGAAGCAAAGTGACGGACCGACTGCGCGTGCGCAGGCGCTGAAAGCAGCGGGCGACTATGCGGCCGCGCGCGCGATTCTCGAAGCTCAGCTCGCCTACGACAGCACGAACATCCCGTTGCAGGCGGACATCGCGGAGCTGCACGCACTCGAAGGCGATCTCGACAGCGCACGGCGCACGCTCGAACAGCTGCGCTCCAAGGAGCCGAACAACACGGCGGTGAAGCGCTTGGGCGCCTTGCTCGAGTTCAGCACGACGGCCGCCGCATATCCCGACGTGCGCGCGCTGCGACAGCGCGTTGCCGACAACGCGCAGGATCTCGAGCTGCGCCATGCACTGGCGGTGCATCAGCTCCTCGGCGGCGACGTCGAGCCGGCGCTCGAGACATGGCTCGATTTCATGCGCAACCATCGCGCATTCAAGGACGACCTGGGCCGGCGCAGCCTCGTGCTCGCGTTCGAGCTCATCGGCGAGGCGGATCCGATCGTCGGCCAGACGCGGCGCGCGATGGCGAAGCTGTTGTTCTGATCGACGGTGTCGTTCTGATCGAAGAATGAAGCGCTCGTTACGCGCGCGCTGCCGCGCTGCGCAGCTCTTCGGCGACGCGCGGGCCGAGATACGCCTTGATCAGACGCCGCGTGAGATAAATGAAGGGAATCAGCAGGAATGCCATGAGCAGCTTGTACGCGTAGTTCACCGTACCCACCGCCAGGAACAGCGGAATCGGCCACTTCTGGGGGCCGATGACGAACGCGATGTAGAGCACGACGAAGCTGTCGATGAGCTGCGACACCGCCGTCGACCCCGTCGCGCGCAGCCAAATCCAGCGCTCACCGGTGATGGCGCGAATGCGATGAAAGAGCGCGACATCGATGAGCTGCCCGATCAGGAACGCCGTGAGCGAGCCGCCGATCGTCCACATGCCCTGCCCGAACACGTTCGCGAACGCGGCCTGCATGTTCGGCACGCCGCGTCCGCTGTTCACGCCCACCCAGAAATCCGCAGGCACCAGCGCGATCGCCGCATAAGCAGCGAGAAACCCATACGAGATCAGCGCGACGGTGAGCCAGGAAATGAAGCGCACGCCCTGCGTGCCGAAGAACTCGTTGATGATGTCGGTGAGCAGGAAGACGAACGGCCACAAGAGCACGCCGCTCGTGAACGCAAGCGAGCCGGATTGACCGAACAATTGCCAGTTGAGCGTGTCGATGCCGAGCGTCGGCTCGAGCGCGAAAATCTTCACGCCCACGAATTCCGCGATGAGCGCATTCACCGCGAGAAACGCGGCCAGCACCAGGAACAGGCGCGAGGCACGCGCATCGGTTAAAAACTTCATAGGTATCGCCGCGTTCTCCCCGGGCGCAGTATGCCCGAGATCGGAACGGACGAGCATGAAGAGCGCGTCGCCCGCTACACTTCGGGGCCCGGCCTGCCGCTGCACGATGGATGACGCACTGATGGACAGCCAGTCCCGTTTTGCCACGATCACGGCGCTCAACATTTATCCGGTGAAATCATGCGCCGGCACGTCGCTGCAGCGTGCGCGGTTGACCGCCGCCGGCTTCGAGCACGATCGGCAATGGATGATCGTGCGTCCCAATGGACGTTTCGTGACCCAGCGTGAATTGCCGCGGCTCGCGCTGGTGCGCCCCGCGCTCAACGACGGTTCGCTGCAGTTGCACGCGCCGCACATCGAGCCGGTGAGCATCGATATCGAACACGGCGGCGCGAACGTCGACGTCGTCGTCTGGAAAGATCAGTGCAAGGCCATCGATGCGGGCGACGTGATCGCGCGCTGGCTCGAGCGCTTCATCGGCGAGCCCTTGCGGCTCGTGCGCTTCGACCCCACGTTCAAACGCGTCGCCGATCGCGCATGGACGGGTGACCTCACCGCCTTCGCGCAGTTCTCGGACGGCTTTCCCTGGCTCCTGATCTCGCAAGCCTCGCTCGCCGCGCTGAATGCGAAATTGCCAAAGCCGCTGCCGATGAACCGCTTTCGCCCGAACATCGTCATCGACGGCGTCGCGCCGTTCGAAGAGGACGTCCTCGAGCAGCTTTCCAACGATCGCGTGACATTGCGCCCCGCGAAACCGTGCACGCGCTGTGCGATCACGACGACGAGTCAGGAGACGGGAGAGCGAGACGGTGAGGAGCCGCTGCGGACGTTGCGAACGTTCCGGTTCGACGCGGCCTTACGCGGCGTAGCCTTCGGCCAGAACGTCATCCTGGCCCAGGGCGTGGGTGAATGGCTGGAAGTGGGTCAGCAGCTGCGCGTTACCGCGCGCAGCGGCTAGAGCTTACTCGCCGCCGACGCGGCGCATGCCCTCGGCGAGGCGACGCAGTCCTTCGCTTTCCCATCCATAGCGGCCTTCGGCGGCGGAATCCTCGGCCATTTCGCTCTGCACGGCCGCCACATGCGGGGCGACGCGGCGGATGACGACACTTTCCCAGTTCTCGCGCACCAGCGTTTTCTCGGGATCGATCTCTTCGATGTCCGCCTCGTGCTCTTCGAGGAGCGGCTTCGGCATCTTGACCGTCTCTTCCAATGCCGGATCGCGCTTCACTGTCATAATCTCGTCGCCTCGTACTGCCGATGGACAACCTACTCCGCTTCGTTCTTTTCGGAGCGTGCCCCGGGTCACAGGCCGGTCACGCGATCGAAGCTCGAGCAGGCGGCTGCGATGCAGCTCACTTGAGAGGAGTAATGGTTAGCAGCGCGAGGTGGTTCCGAGATAGTGGCCTTTGGGTCGATCGGAGGGCAGGCTGTCGGCGAGGTTTGAGATTTCAGGGCTGCTGGGCTGCTGGGCTGCTGGTCAGAGGGGGAAGACCTATTCTCCTCTGGCCAGCAGCGCAGCCGCCCAGCCGCCCAGCCGCCCTTCAATACCCCGACATCTGCGCGTAACGATCCGTGTGATAGAAGGCGTCGCCGAACGTCTCCGCCGCCGCGCGGGCGCGCTTCATGAAAAACCCGATATCGAACTCATCGGTCATGCCGATGCCGCCGTGCATCTGCACCGCTTCGTTAGTCGCGAGGCGCGAGACTTCGCTCGCCCGGCCCTTCGCGAGACACACCAGCAGCGCGGAGCTCGATTCGGAGCTGTCGAGCGCCTGCAGCGCGCGCAGCACGACGGAGCGCAGCAGCTCGATCTCGCAGAACAAATGTGCGGCGCGATGCTGCAGCGCCTGGAAGCTGCCGATCTTCACGCCGAATTGTTCGCGCTCGCGCAAATAGCCAAGGGTCCGCTCGAACGCCTCCGCCGCAACACCCAGCAGCTCGGCCGCGAGGACCGCGCGGCCTGCGTCGAGCACGGCCTCGAGCACCGCCGCGCCTTTGTCGAGAGTGCCGATGATGTCTTCCGACGAGACCGACACGTCGCGCAACTCGACGTACGCGCTGTTGCGGCTGTCGACGCCCGCGACGCGCGTAATCGTCACGCCGGGCGCTTTAGGATCAACGAGAAACAGCGTGATGCCGTCGCGCGCTTCGACATCGCCCGAAGTGCGCGCCGAGACGATCAGCCGATCGGCGACATGGCCGTCGAGCACATGCAGCTTCTTGCCGTTCAACTTGTATTTGCCTGCACTGCCAGTCGCGCGGGTTGCGACGCTGAGCGGCGCGTGCCGCGCACGCTCATCGACGGCGAGCGCCACGATCAGATCGCCGGCGGCGATCGGCGCGAGCAATGCTTCCTTCTGCGCGGAGGTGCCGCCCTTGATGAGCGCCGTCGCGCCGAGAATGGCGGTCGATAGAAACGGAGTCGCGCTCAAGTTGCGGCCGATCTCCTCGGCGATGAGCCCGGCGCCGACGAAACCGAAGCCGAAACCGCCGAACTCCTCCGGAATGAGCACGCCGGCCCAGCCCATCTCCGCCATTTCCTTCCACACCTTGCGATCGAATCCGACCGCATCGCGGCTATCGCGCAGCTGCCGCAGCTGAGCCACCGGCGCGCGCTCCGCCGCAAAGCGCTTTGCGGCGTCGCGAAACATCAATTGATCTTCATTCAGTACGAGTGACATGGGCGTGACCTTTGATCGGGTGCGTGGGCTTCAGGCGCCGGGCAGGCGCAGCACGTTCTTCGCAATGATGTTGAGCTGAATCTCGGAGGTGCCGCCCTCGATCGAGTTCGCCTTGGTGCGCAGCCAGATCGGCGCGAGATCGCCTTCGCTGGGGCTGTCGCCGAACTTCAGGCTCTCGGTGCCGCTCACGGACATCATCAGCTCGGCGCGGCGCTTGTTGAGCTCGGTGCCGTAGTACTTGAGCATCGAGGACATCGCGCCCGTCTCGTTGCCCGCCTTCGCCTCGGCCTGCACGCGACTCATCGTCAGCGCGAACGCATGCGCGTCCATCTCGAAGCGCGCAATCTCGGTGCGCAGCGCGCCTTCGGCGAGCCGGCCGGCCGCCAAGCCGATGTTCTTGACCGCGAGCTGGCCGACCGTGAGCGTGCCGCCGACCCGCAGGCCGAGGCCCATGCCGCCGATCATGTTGCGCTCGTGCGTGAGCAGGTATTTCGCGATCGTCCAGCCTTTGTTGAGCTCGCCGACGAGATTCGTCTTCGGGACCTTGACGTTATCGAAGAAGGTCTGCGTGAACGGCGAATAGCCGGAGATCAAGCGGATCGGGCGCGTCGAGATGCCGGGCGTCGTCATATCGAACAACAGGAAGCTGATGCCTTCCTGCTTTTTCACATTGAAATCGGTGCGCACGAGACAGAAGATCCAGTCGGCCTTGTCGCCGTAGCTCGTCCAGATCTTCGAGCCGTTGACGAGGAAGTGATCGCCGTGATCGTCGGCGCGCGTCTTGAGCGAGGCCAGATCCGAGCCGGCGCCCGGCTCCGAATAGCCCTGACACCAACGGATCTCGCCCCGCACGATCTTGGGAATGTGCTCCTGCTTCTGTGCTTCGCTGCCGTACTTGAGCAGCGCGGGTCCGAGCATGGAGATACCGAACGAGGTGAGCGGCGGGCGGCAATGCAGCGCGGCCATCTCTTCGCGCAGCACGCGCGCTTCATCCTTGCTCAGGCCTCCGCCGCCGTAGGCCTTCGGCCATTCAGGCACGGTCCAACCGCGCGCGGCCATTTTCTCGAGCCAGGTTTTCTGGGCTTCGTTCTTGAACTTGAAGTTCCGGCCGCCCCAGCAGACGTCGCTGTCGTCCGCGACCGGCTGGCGCATTTCGGCAGGACAGTTCGCCTCGAGCCAGGCGCGCGTCTCGCGGCGGAAGGCCTCCAGGGCGGCTGAAGGTTCGATATCGGGCTGTGCAGACATGGGCAGTACCTTTGAGCTCGCGCCGCGCAAGCGGCGCCAAAGTGTTTTTGCGGTGCGCGATTGTAAGCTGCCAATCGAATTGCGGGTATGGACAAAAGTGATCGCGCCGCGGAAATCCTCGTGACGCCGCAGGCTCGAATGCGCGCTCAGGCCCGCGCGGCCGTGAAGGCGTTGTCACCGAACTTCGTTTTGCACGTTCCGGTCATCGTATCGGCCGCGACCGTGCCGACGAACGCGAGCTGCAGCGGTCCCAT
>Ga0164243_10002196_pt1 | contig 32553 bp, 29 predicted proteins | sample OricompcompostOP_FD_108781 | JGI IMG/M metagenome (GOLD analysis project Ga0164243, IMG submission 108781) | Organic Plus compost microbial communities from Emeryville, California, USA - Original compost - Organic plus compost (OP) | ecosystem: Engineered > Solid waste > Mixed feedstock >... | reverse complement strand
GGGCTGGGTCGGCTCGGCCGGTCCCGGCAGCTGGGTCGGCTCGGCCGGTCCCGGCAGCTGGGTCGGCTCGGCCGGTCCCGGCAGCTGGGTCGGCTCGGCCGGTCCCGGCAGCTGGGTCGGCTCGGCCGGTCCCGGCAGCTCGGTCGCCTTGGCCGGTCCCGACAGCTCGGTCGGCTCGGTCAGTTCGGCGGCCCGATCTGGTCTGCGGCTCGGCCGATCCGCGCAGCGGCCGGCGGCCCGGCCTGTCCGGCAGTCCGATCCGGGCGGCGACCGGGTTCGGCCGGCTCGCCGCAGCTGACGGCCCACGCCGGGGCGGTCCCGGTTCGGATTCGCGACCGCGCCGCCGCCGGACGGCACCAGCGCTGGGCGAGCTCGCCACCGAGGGCTCGCGGCCCCGGAGTCGCGAGCGCGGGTGCGCCCGAGCGGGCCCGCGTCCGCCGGGGGTGAAATCCGCGGCCGCGGGTTCGGCTCACGGTGAAACGGCCTGCCGCCGGGCCGCGCGGAGTGGTCCGCTGGGCCCATGACGGAGAAACGACCCGCGCTGGTGCTGCACCTGGTCGGCACCGCGCACCCGGTGCACATCGCCCTCGCCGCCGCGGAGGCGGAATCGCTCAACGACCGCCTCGCCGGCCTGCTCGGCTCCGGCGAGGCCAAGCTGCTGGCCACCGCCGACGGCGGGCGGATCGCGGTGAACTTCGCGCACGTCGCGACCGCGCACCTGGAGGACGTGCGCAGCGACGCCAACGCCTACGGCGCACCGGCCCGGGAAACCGGCTTCGGCAGCTAGCAGCTCTCAGGAACCGCCGCGCGGCTCAGGCGGTGCGGCGGCGGTCCCGAACAGCACCGGCGCAGCGGCAGTGCGCCCGGCCGCTCAGTCGCGGAAGACGACCCACTTCAGCATCACGAAGTTGATCAGCGTCCCGAGGCCCTGGGCGATCACCCAGAACAGCGTGAACTGCCACGGCTGGTGGGCGTGGAACAGCACGCACAGCGCCTGGTTCGAGCCGATGTTCACGAAGAACGTGACGGTGTAGACGATCGCGAACGCCAGGGCCTTGGCCTTGGAGTTGCCGGTGCTCGCCCCGCTGAAGGTGAACTTCCGGTTGATCAGGTACGAGGCGGTGGTGCCGAGGATGAACGAGATCGACTTGGACAGCCAGACCGGCAGCCCCACCACGCCGAGCAGCAGCGAGTAGGTCCCGAAGTCGATGACCGCGCAGCCGCCGCCGATCAGCACGAACCGGAACAGCTGCTGGAACATCCCCAGCTTCGGGGTCCCCGCGGCCTCGGTGGTCGGGTCCTGCGCGGTGGCGCCCTCGGCGCCGGTGTCGGCCACGGCCACTGGTTCACCTCAAGAGTCGTCAACGACAGGCCGGGAAGGAGGGGATCCACCGACGACCGGGCCGGACGGCGGTTCCCCGGGAAGTGTAGCGGTGCGGCCCCGCGCTCCTCCCGACGCCCGAACCGGCCCCCGACCTGCGGCGACACCGCCGCGAACTGCGATGACACCGCCCCGGCGCACCGCGCGGCAACCGCTCCGACACCGCTCCCACATCGATCTGAGGCCGAACCGACACACCCCTCCCGCAGCACCGTCACCACCCGGCACAACGCCCGCTGCGCCACCCGCAGGAACCCGCGCCACCGCGGAGAACAGAACGGTCGTCAGCCCGCGACGGGCCCGCTACCCGGCGGTATCGGGTCGGCGCGCGCGGATAGACTCGGCTGGGTGGGATCGGTACAGCACGCGCACGAGCGCTCCCGGGTCCGGCAGCTGACCGGCTGGGGGCGCACAGCGCCGACCTCGGCCCGCGTGGTCAGCACCCCGGACGTCGACGAGATCGCCCGGGCGGTGCGCGAAGCCGGCGAGCGCGGGGTGATCGCCCGCGGCCTGGGCCGCAGCTACGGCGACCCGGCGCAGAACGCCGGCGGCACCGTGCTCGACATGACCGCGCTGGACCGGGTGCACCGCATCGACGTGGACGAGGCGATCGTCGACGTGGACGCGGGGGTCTCGCTGGACACCCTGATGCGCCGCCTGCTGCCGCACGGCCTGTGGGTCCCGGTGCTGCCGGGCACCCGCCAGGTCACCGTCGGCGGCGCCATCGGTTCCGACATCCACGGCAAGAACCACCACTCGCAAGGTTCCTTCGGCAGCCACGTGCTGTCGCTGGACCTGCTCACCGCCGACGGGTCGGTGCGCACGCTGACGCCGCGGGGCGAGAGCTCGGAGCTGTTCTGGGCGACCGTCGGCGGCATGGGGCTGACCGGCATCGTGCTGCGGGCGGTGATCCGCCTGAAGCGGGTCGAGACGGCCTACTTCCTGGTCGACAACGTGCGGACCGCGAACCTCGACGAGCTGATCGAGCACTTCACCGACGGCTCGGACGACAACTACACCTACTCCGTCGCCTGGTTCGACTCGCTGGCGCGCGGGGAGTCGATGGGCCGGGCGCTGCTGACCCGGGGGAATTCCGCGAAGGTGGAGGACCTGCCGAAGAAGCTGCGCAAGGACCCGCTGAAGTTCCACGCGCCGCAGCTGCTGACGGCTCCGCCGATCTTCCCGAACGGGCTGGTGAACAAGTACACGATCACCGCCTTCAACGAGCTCTGGTACCGCAAGGCGCCGACGAAGTTCGGGGCCGTGCAGAACATCACCCAGTTCTTCCACCCGCTCGACCTGGTCGGCGAGTGGAACCGGGTGTACGGCTCGAACGGCTTCCTGCAGTACCAGTTCGTGGTGCCGTTCGGGCAGGAGGCGATGTTCCGCCGCTCCATCGACAAGATCAGCGCCTCCGGGCACGCGTCGTTCCTGAACGTGCTCAAGACCTTCGGGCCGGGGAACCCGGCGCCGATGTCGTTCCCCACCGAGGGCTGGACGCTGACCGTCGACATCCCGATCACGCCCGGCCTGGACCGGCTGTGCCGGGAGCTCGACGAGATGGTGCTGGCCGCGGGCGGCCGGCTGTACCTGGCCAAGGAGTCGCGCACGTCGGCGGAGATGATCGAGCGGATGTACCCGCGCATCCACGAGTGGCGCAAGATCCGCGCCTCGGTCGACCCCGAGGGCGTGTTCCATTCCGACCTGTCCCGGAGGTTGAACCTGTGACCTCAGCGTTGCAGAACAAGAAGCTGATGGGCTGGGCGCGCACTGCGCCGACCCAGGCCCGCGTGCTGAGCACGCCTGATGTCGACGCGATCGCCCGCGCGGTGCGCGAGGCGGACGAGCGGGGCGTGATCGCCCGCGGCCTGGGCCGCAGCTACGGCGACGTCTCGCAGAACGCGGGCGGCACCGTCATCGACATGACCCCGCTGAACCGCATCCACGACATCGACCCGGACGCCGCGGTCGTCGACGTGGACGCCGGGGTGAGCCTGGACCAGCTGATGCGCGCCGCGCTGCCGTACGGCCTGTGGGTCCCGGTGCTGCCGGGCACCCGGCAGGTCACCATCGGCGGGGCCATCGGCTGCGACATCCACGGCAAGAACCACCACTCGCACGGCTCCTTCGGCAACCACGTGCTGTCGATGGACCTGCTCACCGCGGACGGCCAGGTGCGCACGCTGACTCCGGACGGGCCGGAGTCGGAGCTGTTCTGGGCCACCGTGGGCGGTGTCGGGCTGACCGGCATCGTGCTGCGCGCCAAGGTGCGCATGAAGAAGACCGAGTCCGCGTACTTCATCGTCGACGCGGACCGGACGAAGGACCTGGACGAGACGCTGGAGCTGTTCTCCGACGGCTCGGACATGAACTACGACTACTCGATGGCGTGGTTCGACGCGATCTCCACCGGCCCGAAGCTGGGGCGTTCGGCGTTCTCCCGCGGCTCGCTGGCCAAGCTCGACGAGCTGCCGCCGAAGCTGCGCGCGGACCCGCTGAAGTTCGACGCCCCGCAGCTGCTGACGTTCCCGGACGTGTTCCCGAACGGGCTGGCGAACAAGCTGACGTTCAGCACGCTCAGCGAGATCTGGTACCGCAAGACGCCGAAGGCCGGGCGCGGTCAGGTGCAGAACCTGACGGCCTTCTACCACCCGCTGGACATGTTCGGCGAGTGGAACCGGGCCTACGGCTCGAAGGGCTTCCTGCAGTACCAGTTCATCGTCCCGTTCCACGAGCAGGAGGCGCTGCGCCGGCTCGTGCAGCGCATCGCCGAGTCCGGGCACGTGTCGTTCCTGAACGTGCTCAAGCGCATGGGCGACAGCAGCCGGGCTCCGCTGTCCTTCCCGATGCCGGGTTGGACGATCACCGTCGACTTCCCCATCAAGGACGGGTTGCACAGGTTCTGCGAGGAGCTCGACGAGCTCGTGCTCTCCGCCGGCGGCAGGCTGTACTTCGCGAAGGACTCGCGGACCACGCCGGAGATGATCCAGCAGATGTATCCCCGTCTCGACGAGTGGCGCAAGATCCGCGACTCCGTCGACCCGCAAGGAATCTTCCACTCCGATCTGTCCCGAAGGTTGGCCCTGTGATTGACGCGGTTGGAAACCCCCAGTCCCTGCTGGTGCTCGGCGGCACCTCCGACATCGCGCTGGCGACCGCCGAGAAGTACGCCCAGGCGCGGCCGCTGCGCATCGTGCTCGCGGCCCGGCCGGGCGAGCGGCTGGACGCCGCCGCCGAGCGGCTGCGCAAGACCGGCAGCACGGTGACCACGGTCCCGTTCGACGCGCGCAAGCCGGAGACCCACGACGACGTCGTGGAGAAGGCCTTCGCCGAGGGCGACATCGACGTCACGCTGGTGGCGTTCGGCATCCAGGGCGACAACGAGCAGGGCTGGACCGAGGTCGAGGCCGCCCGCGAGGTCGCCGAGGTCAACTACGTCGCCCCGGTCACCCTGGGCGTGCGGCTGGCGAACAAGCTGCGCAAGCAGGGGCACGGGCACCTGGTGGCGATCTCCTCGCCGGCCGCCGAGCGGGCCCGCCGCTCGAACTTCGTGTACGGCTCCTCGAAGGCCGGGCTGGACTCGTTCTACACCGGCCTGACCTACGCGCTGGCGGACGCGGGCGTGAAGGTGACCGTGGTGCGCCCGAACTTCGTGCACACCAAGCTCACCAAGGAGCTCAAGCCGGCGCCGATGGCGCAGACGCCGGAGCAGGTCGCCGACGTGATCACCGACGCGGTGCGCAAGGGCAAGGAGTCGGTGTGGGCCCCGGCGCAGATGCGCTGGGTGATGACCGTGCTGCGGCACCTGCCGCGGGTCATCTTCCGCCGCCTGCCGTTCTGATCCGCACAGCTCGATCTCCGCGCACGGGCCGCCGGGAACTCCCCGGCGGCCCGTCGTCGTTCCGGGGGCCGCTCGGGGCCGGCGGCCTCTACCCGACGAGCGAGCAAGATCGGTAGGGGGCCGGCTCCGGGATTTCGGACTCGAAACGATAACGAGGTGCAACTCCGGGCGGGGCTGCGGCGATCACAGGTGACGAACGCCGAAGGAGAGGTTGGATTGATCGTCACCAGACTCGCCGGGACCGCCCTCAGCGCAGCGGCCCTGTGCGTGTTGACCGCGCTGCCCGCCTCCGCCGGCACGGGCCTGCTCGACGACCTGCTCGGCGGGCCCGCACCGGCGCCGAGCGCCCCCGCTCCCCCGCCGCGCCCCGCGATCGAGCCGCGCCCCGCGGCCGGTCCTGCGGTCGAGCCCCGGGAGACCGCGCGGCCGGGCGACGGGGCCATCGCCGAGCGCTACGCCGGCCTGCCCCGCGCGGTGCGGGCGGCGATCGGCGGGCCGCTCGGCGACGAGGAGGTCGAGTCCGCGGGCCTGCGCTGGCGGGAGTACGAGCACGCCCGCTTCTACTGGACCCCCGCCACCGGGGTGCGGATCGTGTCCGGCGCGGTGCTGGAGCACTTCACCGCGCTCGGCGGGCACGCGGTCATCGGGGTGCCGACCACCGACGAGCTGCGCGACGCCAACGGCGCCCGCTACAGCGAGTTCGCCGCGCCGGACGGCGGCCGGGCGGCCATCTGCTTCACCCCGGAGACCGGGGCGCACCTGCTGCGCGGCGCGGTGCTGCGGGAGTGGCGGGAGCTCGGCGCCGGGGACGCGCTCGGCTACCCCACCACCGACATCGTGTCCACTTCGGACGGTGCGGGGGCGGATTTCTCCTTCGCTGACGGGGCGTCGATCCGCTGGAGCCCGGCGGCCGGGGCGCACGCGATCAAGGGCGCGATCCGGGACGCGTGGCTCGCGCAGGGCGGCGCGGCCGGGCCGCTCGGCGAGCCGGCCTCCGACGAGCGCACCGCCGATGGCATCGGCCGGTTCCAGCGGTTCACCGGCGACGGCGGGCGCGCTCTCATCGCGTGGAGCCCGGCGACCGGGGCGCACGTGGTGCGCGGCGCGATCGCGGAGCGGTACGCGGCGCTCGGCGGGCCGGGCGGGGCGCTCGGCTACCCGGTGAGCGACGAGGTCCCGACCGCGGACGGGCGCGCGCGGATCAGCCGGTTCACCGGCGGGGTGGTCGTGTGGAGCCCGGCGGCCGGGGCGGTCGAGGTGCGCGGCGGTGTGGCGCAGCGATGGGCGCAGCTCGGTGGCGAGCGCTCCTACCTCGGGCTGCCGGTGCGGCCGGAGCGGGCGACGCCGTGGGGCCGGCGCGCGGAGTTCGAGCGCGGGCGGATCGACTGGTACCGCGGCAGCGGGCGGGTCGGCGACGCGCCCGCGGTGCTCACGCTGCACCTGCGCTGAGGGCGCGGAGGCGGATTCCGTGTAAGTCTCCGGAACCCGCCTCCCGGTGTCCTCAGTGGACTCCGACGAAGCCGCGGACGAAGGTGAGCCCGCGCAGCTCGGGCCGCGGGACGACGTAGTCGACCGTCACCGGGCAGAGCGGCTTCGGCGGTGGCGGGTCGGCGGGGCGCTGGTAGCGCTCGCCGGTGCAGTGCTGGTTCGGGCGCCCGTGCACCGCGATGTGCACCGCCGTGGCGAGCCGCTGCACCAGCAGGCTCCCCGAGCGCAGCCGGTGCCGTCCGCTGTTCAGCGCCGCACCGGCCGCTCCCGCTGCCTCCGAACGGCCGCCCGCGAGCGCACCGCTGCCCGGCACCTGCGCACCACCGCCCGCAGCCGCGCCGCGGCCCGAACGGCCCCTTTCGTGCGGACCGCTGCCCGGAGCGTCCGGACCGGCAACCCCCAGCGCGCCGGTCCCGGCCTCCGCCGCGCGCACGTCCGCGCCAGCGGCGAGCCCGACGCGCGCGACGACGTCCTCCGCCGCGAGCTCACTCGCCGCCTCGCCACCCGCATCCGACGGCTCGGCGGTCCACGCCCTTCCCGGCTCCTCGGCCGCGGCCGGGCCGCCCGCCGCAGCGGCGTCCAGGAGGTCATCGCAGCTGCCCGCCCGCGACGGGTCCGGAGCACTGCGCTCGTCAGCCGCGCCGCGGAGATCGCCGGTCCACCGGGCCCGCGGTTCCGGCTCGGGCTCGGGCGGATCCGCGACCAGCTCGTCCGCGGCGGGCGCCCGGTCCGCGAGGAACGGGGACGCGGCGCTGGGGAGTTCGGACAGCGGGCGGACGCCGATGGGCTGGAAGGTGCGGCCGCAGGGCACGTCCGCGTCCGCGGGCAGCAGGTCCGGGTGCGCGGGCACGATCGGGGCGGTCGTGATCGGCGCCGGCCTGATCGGCACAGACCTGACGGGAACAGACCTGCCCGGAGCAGACGCGGAGCTCGTCGCCCCGGCGTCCTCCGCGGACCAGCGCTCCCGCACCGAGCGCACCGTCAGCGCCCCGGGCCCGGCGTGCGCGTGGTCGCCGTCGCCCCCGCGCAGCGGCAGCAGCACCGCCACCCCGAACAGCACCAACAGCGCGGCCGCGATCAGCGCCGTCATGCGCGGGTCCGCTCGTCGCGCAGCGCCTTCGCCCGGTTCAGGCAGGCGGTGCAGGTCTCGGCCAGCCAGTCGTGGTCGGACGGTTCGGTCAGCACCAGCCGCAGCCCGCACAACGCGTCGCGCACCTGTCCCGGGTGCGGGAGCCATTCCGCGGACAGCGCGTGCCGCTGCCCGCGCACCGGGCGCCAGTAGGCGACCGGCCCGACTGAGCTGGTGAACACTTCGCGAACCTCCTGACGTTGCCGGGCGGGTGCCGAACCGAACCGCCGATGCCCGTTTCGCCCGCGCCGGATTTCGAGAGGTGCGAATGGTGCTCCGAACGCGGTTCGGGCGGCGGTACGTGAACGATAAAGAATCCGATTCCAGCGGGGAACTACCCAATTGGATGATCTTGGTTGCTCGCGGCGGTTTCCGCTGGAAGAACTGAAAGTGCGCCGTGCTGTTCGCGCGTTCCGCGGGTGCGCGCACCCGCGGAACGGCGAGCCGAAATCCGGAATATGCCGAATCCGGGTGGCCCGGAAACCGGACCGCCTGGAACCGGGAAATTTCCGCCGATCGCGGCCGGGCGCACCTCCGCCGCGCCGGCCGGGACCGCTCCGGAACCGGCCCGGCACCGACCGGCGGAGCCCGCGCCCGCACCGGCCTCCCCGCCCCGGACCGACCCCGACAGCACCCACCGGCGCGGCGGCCCGCCGCCGGGCCGGCACCGGCGGACCCGCCGCACCCGGATCCGCCGGCACAGCAGTGGAAGGGAACCCATGAGCATCACCACCGAGCACCTGAGCACGGCCGACGTCGCCGGGCTGCGCACCGCGAGCTCCGAGCCGCTGCCCCCGCCACGCCGCGCCGCCGCCCGCCACGGCCGCGACTCCGCGGACCCGCCGATCAGCCCGCCGGTGGCCCGGCTGCGCCTCGGCCGCTTACTGCGGGACATGCGGGAGAGCTGCGGCAAGACGCAGGCCGAGGCCGCACTGGCGCTGGAATGCACCAAACCGAAGATCAGCAAGATCGAGACCGGGAAGGCCACGATCGGTCCCGGCGACGTGCGGTTGCTGGTCGGCTTCTACGGGGTGCACGGGGATCCGGCGGAAGCCGTTCTGGACCTGGCCCGCCTCGCGCGGAAGCGGAATCACGTTCGCGTTCCGGATTGGGCGCAACGTTTCGTGGCGTTGGAGAGCATTTCCCGTTCCATCGCCGTCTACGAATCGGAACTGGTCCCGGCCCTTTTCCGCACCGACGACTACGCGAAGGCGCTCAGCCGCGCCACCGATCCGCACCCGGCCGATCACCAACGCCTTTCCGCGGTGCTGGACGACCGGCGCGCGCTGCTCGACCGGGCGGAGCCGCCGGAGCTGTCGGTGGTGCTGAACGAGTCCGTGCTGCGCCGCGCGGTCGGCGGCACCGGGGTGCTGCGCGCGCAGCTGGCCCGGGTGCGCGAGCTCGCCGACCGCCCGCACGTCACCGTGCAGGTGCTGCCGTTCGACGCGGGCGCGCACCCGGCGATGACCACGCCGTTCCAGCTGCTGCGGGTGGACCAGCCGCAGCCGGGCGCGGTGGTCTACGTCGAGGAGCTGATCAGCTCGACCTACCTGGACACCCCGGCGCAGACGGACTGGTACGCGCGCACCTTCGACCGGCTGCGGGAGCTCGCGCTGTGCCCGGAGCGCACCGCCGAGCTGTTGGAGCGGGTGATCGCCGGCGGGCCGTAGCCGTCGCGCACCGGCCTCCGGCGGCCGATACTGCCCAGCGGTGATCTCGCCGGGCGACGGTTCGGTCGCGAGCCGCCACCTGCCGCCGCGGGTGCGCAACAATGCCCGGCAACGGTGATCGTCGACCTCGAGGACGGTGTGGTGGAGCCCAGCAGCCCGGTCCGCGCGGACGATCCGGACGAGCCGCAGCACACCGCCTCCGGCGAGGCCGAACGGGACGCGCGGGCGGCCCGGCGGGCCCGGTGGGCGGCGCACGTGATCGCGCTGCTGGTGGGCGCGGTCGGGCTGGTCTGCGCGCTGGCCCTGCCGTTCGCGCCGGTGTGGGCGGACCAGACGGAGGTGCGCTGGCCGTCGGCGGCGGAGCCGGCGGCCTCGACCACGGCGCTGTTCGCGCCCTACCGCCCGGCGGAGTTCACCGCCACGGTCCCGTGCTCGGCGCTGCAGTCCGCGCTGGCGCGGGAGGAGCCGACGACGGTGCTGTCCACGCTCCCGCCGGGCAGCGACCGGGAGGGCATGCAGCTGCGCACCGAGGCGGGCGCGCCGGTGCTGGTGCTGGGCCAGCGGCAGGTTCCGCTGCCGCCGCTGCCGGCCTCCGGCTGCGATCTGACGGTGCACGCCGACGGCGGGCACTCGGTGGTCTCGGCGGGTGCGCTGCCGCCGATCCGGCTGCCGGGGGTGGCCGCGCCGGAGGTCTTCACGTTCCGCACCGACCTGCCGCCGGAGCAGGCGGGGCAGCTGGCGGTGACGGCCCGGACGTACTCGTGGTTCGAGACCTCCCCGACCACGGTGAAGCGCTCGCTGGCGCTGACCGCCGCGGTGCTCGGCGCGGCCTCGCTGCTGCTGCTGGTGACGCACGCGCCGCCGTCGTGGGCGGGCCTGCGGCGGGCAGCGCGCGATCACATCCGGTCGAACCTGCCACTAATAATGATCACCGATGCGATCATCGCCGCCGCGCTGGCGTTGTGGCTGGTCATCGGACCGATCACCGATGACGACGGCTTCGCGATGCTGACCGTGCGCAACTACGCGGCGACCGGCGACATCGGCAACTTCTACCGCTGGTTCAACGCCTCGGAGGCGCCGTTCACGCTGGTGCAGCACCTGCTGCGCTGGGTCGCGGACTACAGCCTGGCCCCGGTGTGGCTGCGGGTGCCCAGCGCGGTCGCCGGGTTCCTCACCTGGCTGCTGGTGGGGCACGGCATCGTGGCGCGGGTGTGCCGCGGGACGCGGCGGGTGCCGCTGCACCTGCTGGCCGCGGTGTTCTTCCTGGCCTGCTGGCTGCCGTTCGACCTGGGGGTGCGGCCGGAGGCGTTCCTGGCGCTGGGCACCGCCGGGATCGTCACCGCGCTGCTGCGCGCCACCGCCGAGGACGCCCGCGCGCCGTTCGGCTGGCTCGGGCTGGCCGCCGCGCTGACCGGGCTGACGGTGGCGGTGACGCCGACCGGCCTGGCCGGGGTGCTGATCGTGCTCGTGTTCGCGCCGCGGATCGTGCGGCTGCTGGCCCGGCCCGGGCGGCTGCCGCGGTGGCTGGTGCTGCCCGCGCGGGTGGTGCTGCTCGGGTGCGCGGGCGCGGGCGGGCTGGTGGCGATGTTCGCCGACGCGACGTGGAACGGGGTGCGGCAGGCGACGCTGGTGCACAACGAGTTCGGGCCGAGCCTCGGCTGGTACCAGGAGATCCAGCGCTACTCCTCGCTGCTGGGCACCACCGAGTGGGGTTCGGCGGGCAAGCGGCTGGCGGTGCTGCTGGCGATCACATCACTGCTGGTGGCCGGGGCGTGCGCGATGCGCGGGCTGCACCGGATGGCGCGGATGCCGGAGCTGCCGCTGCTGATCGGCTCGGTGCTGGCGGTGTTCGCGGCGCTGTGGTGCACCCCGTCGAAGTGGACGCACCACTTCGGCGCGCTGGCCGGGGTGAGCCCGGCGCTGGTGGTGGCGACCGCGGTGCTGCTGGCGCGGGCCGGGTCGGTGCGGTCGGCGCGGCGCGAGGCGCGGTGGGCCGGGCTGTTCGGCGCGGTGGCGGCCGCGGTGGCCGCGGCGCTGGCGTTCTCCGGGCCGAACGCGTGGTGGCAGTACTCGGACTTCGGGGTGGCCTGGTCGGACACCCCGGTGCGGCCGCTGGGGCTGCCGCTGGACAGCCCGCTGGTGTGGCTGGCGCTGGCCGCGGTGGTGGGGCTGCTGGCGTGGGCGCTGGTGCGGCTGCGGGTGCTGTCGGCGGCGGTGACCGTGCCGGCGGGTGCGGTGTGGACGGTGTCCGCGCTGGTCATGGTGGGCGTGCTGGTCGGCTCGTTCGTGCAGGCGCCCGCGCGCGCCGGGGAGTTCTCCGTCGGCGCGTCCAACGTGGACAGCGTTCGGCAGCGCAGCTGCGGCATCGAGAACGACGTGGAGGTGCTGCCGCTGGCCGAGGAGGGCTCGCTGCGCGTCCCGGAGGGCCCGCTCGACGACACCGGCACCGCGCAGCACCCCGCCTTCCGCGCCGACGGCGGCCGCCCTGGCCGCCCGCCGCAGGAGCCGCTGCTGCGCGCCGCCCCCGGCGAGCAGGCGCTGCGCCCCACCGGCCCGGAAGCCGAGCCCACCGACGCCAGCCCGGTCATGTGGGACAGCCTCGCCGACGGCGCGCAGGCGGTCGGCTCGGTCACCACCGGCTGGTTCGAACTCCCCCGCCCCCGCGGCGACCAGGTGCTGTCGGTGTGGGTCGCCGGCCGCCCGGAGCAGGGCAACGACCTGCGGATGGAGTTCGGCAACTCGCTCGGCGCCGGGGTGCGCCCGCTCGGTCAGCGCGCGCTGCGCGACGCCCCGCCGCAGCAGCTCCCGTTCGAGGACCCGCGGATGGGCCGCCCGGTGGACTGGCGGGACTTCCGCGACTGGCGGCTGATCACCGTCAGCGCCGCCGACCTGCCGCCGGGCACGGACCGGGTGCGGCTGCGGGCCGCGGACACCACCACCGACGAGCAGGGCTGGCTGGCGTTCAGCGGCCCGGCGGTGCGGGACGTGGTGCCGCTGCGGGACGTGCTCGACGGCGGGACTCCCGCGCTGGTGGACTGGCCGATCAGCTTCCTGTTCCCGTGCCACCGCGACTACCCGCGGGTCTCGCACGGCACCGCCGACAGCCCCGGCGTGCTGGTCACGCCCCCGGACGGCGAGGGCTCGATGTCCTCCGACCCCTCGTACGGAGGAGTGTTCGCGGGGGTGCCGGGCCAGTCCCGCCGGCTGGAGACGCCGAGCCGGCTGCGCGGCGCACCCGGTCTCACCTGGGGACACGTGCTGTCGGTGCGCTACGACGTCGATCGGGACGCCTACGACACGACCACCCGCCGAGTCCGGCAGGGCGGCGCGGACGGCGACGGCGCCTACCCCTTCGAACCGGGCAACCTCCACCCCTGATGCACGCAGCGTGGCCATCCGCCGCATAACGATCACACCATGGATCTGCGGTTCCCGGCCGTCCTGGGCAAAACTGGCATCGCGGGACGACGGGGCCGCCGGGCCACCCCTGGCGCTCCCCGGGCGTGCGCGCACCGGGGTCGCACCCCGGGACTGGGGATCGAGGGGAGGCCACAAATGGCGGAGACCATCGGCCGGGCCGCGCCGGTACCGTTGCCGCAGCAGCAGAAGATCGAGGAGGGCACCACGCGCTCGCTGATCTCCTACGTTCTGCCGGTGTACGACGAGGAAGCCGGGCTGCGCGAGTTCCACCGCGAGCTGATCGCGGCGACGACCGCCCGCCCCGAGTTCGACTACGAGTTCATCTACGTCAACGACGGTTCCACCGACTCCTCCCTGGACGTGCTGCGCGAGCTGGCCGCCGCGGACCCGCGCGTCCGGGTGGTCGACTTCGCCCGCAACTTCGGCCACCAGATCGCGATCACCGCCGGGCTGGACCACGCCACCGGCGACGCGGTGGTCGTGATGGACACCGACCTGCAGGACCCGCCGGAGGTGAGCCTGGCGCTGGTGGACGCCTGGCGGGACGGCGCCGAGATCGTCTCCGCGCGGCGGCGCAGCCGGCGGGACAGCCGGTTCAAGCGGTTCACCGCGCACACCTACTACCGGCTGCTCCACAGCTGGGCCGAGGTGGACATCCCGGTGGACACCGGCGACTTCCGGCTGCTGGACCGGCGCGCCGCCGAGGAGCTGCGCGGGTTCCGGGAGCGCAGCCGGTTCATCCGCGGCATGGTCGCCGCGATGGGCTTCGAGCACCGCGAGGTGCTGTTCGACCGGGACGAGCGCGCCGCGGGCGAGACGAAGTACCCGCTGCGCAAGATGCTGCGGCTGGCCGCCGACGGGGTCACCGGCTTCTCCACCGCCCCGCTGAAGCTGATCACCCGGATCGGGTTCGCGAGCCTGGTGCTGGCCGCGCTCGGGATCCTCTACGCGGTGGCGATGCGGCTGTTCCTGCCGTCGATCACGGTGTCCGGCTGGACGATGCTGATGGTGGCGATGCTGTTCCTCGGCGGGGTGCAGATGCTGTCGCTGGGCGTGATCGGCAGCTACGTGGGCCGCATCTACAGCGAGGTGCAGCAGCGGCCGCTGTACATCGTGCGCAGGGTGATCCGGCATGACGAGGACTGAGCCGCCGCGCACCCGGCGGCTGCCCCGGCCGAGCCGCGCGCTGGTGCTGTACGGGCTCATCGGCGTCAGCGGCGTGACCCTGGACTACCTGCTGTTCCTGCTGCTGTTCAACGCGGCCGGGCTGCACGAGCAGGTCGCGAACGCGCTCAGCACCAGCGCGGGCATCGCGAACAACTTCGTGCTCAACGCGCTGCTGAACTTCCGCACCCGGGACCGGCTGCTGCTGCGGTTCGCCCGGTTCTACGCGGTGGGGCTGGCCGGACTGGTGCTGACGTTCCTGCTGCTGCAGCTCGGCGCGGCGCTCGGGCTGGATCCGAACCTGGTCAAGGCCGCCGCGATCCCGCTGGTGGTGCTGCTGCAATACCTGATCAACCGGAGGTGGAGTTTCGGATGAGGCTCGGTGTCGTCGGGGCCGGTGCGACCGGCCTGACCGCGGCGTTCGACGCCGTGAAGGCCGGCCACGAGGTCACCGTGCTGGAGGCCTCGGACGAGCTCGGCGGGCTGGCGGCCGCGATCGAGGTGGGCGGCACGCCGCTGGAGCGGTTCTACCACCACAGCTTCAAGACGGACCGCGCGATGATCGAGCTGATCCACGAGCTCGGCCTGGGCGACAAGCTGCGGTTCCACTCCCCCGCGACCGGGATCTACCGCAACGGGCGGCTGCACCCGTTCGGTTCGCCGTTGGAGATGCTGCGGTTCCCGGAGTTCTCGCTGCTGGACCGGCTGCGCTTCGGCGCCAGCTCGGCCGCGCTCAAGGCGGTGCGGGACGGCTCCCGGTTCGGCGAGGTGCGCGCGCTGGACTGGATGCGGCGCCGGGCCGGGCGGCGGGTGACCGAGACGATCTGGGAGCCGCTGCTGGTCGGCAAGTTCGGCGACCGCGCCGAGGACGTGTCGATGGCCTGGCTGTGGGCGCGGATCCACTACCGCACCTTCGAGCTCGGCTACGTGCACGGCGGGTTCGAGCAGGTGTACCGGGCGCTGCTGGAAGCGATCACCGCCCGCGGCGGCAAGGTCGAGTTCGGCAAGTCCGTCCGCAGCATCACCCGGCCTGCCGAGCAGGTGCAGGTGCGCACCGGCGACGGCGCCGGCTACGAGTTCGACCACCTGCTGGTGACGGTGCCGCAGCCGGTGTTCGCGCGGGCCGCCGACATCGCCTCGGACGACGTGCTGTGGCGCAACCAGTACCTCGGCGCGACCTGCTTCGTGCTGGAGTGCGACCGCAGCCTGATCCCGTACTACTGGCTCAACATCAACGACACCGACTTCCCGTTCCTCGCCGTCGTCGAGCACACCAACATGGTCGACAAGGCCGAGTACGGCGGGCGGCACGTGATCTACGTGGGCAACTACGTGCCGCGGGACGACTGGCGGTTCACCGGTGAGCCGTCCGAGCTGCTGGCCCGCTACCTGCCCTGGCTGCGCAAGATCAACCCGGAGTTCGACCGCTCGGCGATCCTGGACTGGCACTTCTCCCGCGCCGGGTTCGCCCAGCCGATCGTGACCCCGGAGTACCGGGCGCTGATCCCGCCGCACGAGACCGAGCTGCCCGGGGTGACGCTGGCGACGATGTCGCAGATCTACCCGCAGGACCGCGGCCAGAGCTACGCGGTCCAGATGGCCCACGACGTCATGCGCACCCTGCTGTGAACGCGAAAAGGCACCCCCGGGAAACCCCGGGGGTGCCTTCTCCGGTCGTGCCTCAGAGGTAGTAGGCCAGGAACAGGCAGCCGGCGAGCACGACGCCGAGGACCAGCAGCACCTTGTCCTTCAGCGCCACCTCCTCCGGCTCGCCCGCGACGCCCTTGTCCACGTCGACCGCGTACCGCAGGATCGCGATCACCATCGGGATGATCGAGATGATGCCCCAGCGGGACTGCTCGATCGCGCGGATGTCGTAGGCCCACAGGCAGTAGTTCATGATCGTGATGGCCGCCGCGATGGCCCACACGAACCGCAGGTAGGACGGCGAGTACGCCTTCAGCGACTTGCGGATCTTCGCGCCGGTCTCGGCCGCCAGCTTCACCTCGGCGTAGCGCTTGCCCGCCACCATGAACAGCGAGCCGAACGCCACCACCAGGTAGAACCACTGGGTGATCACCAGGCCGGCCGCGGCACCACCGGCGACCGCGCGCAGCAGGAAGCCGGAGGCCACGATGCACAGGTCGATCACCGGCTGGTGCTTGAGCCCGAAGCAGTAGCCCAGCTGCACCGCGATGTAGACCGCCATCACCGTCAGCAGGCCCATGCTGACCACCGCGGAGATGGCCAGCGAACCGCCCAGCAGCAGCGCGCACACCAGGTACGCCACCGGCAGCGGGATCAGCCCGGCCGCGATCGGCCGGTTCCGCTTGGTCGGGTGCTGCCGGTCGGCCTCGACGTCGATGGCGTCGTTGATGAAGTAGATGCCCGAGGCGGCCATCGAGAACACCACGAACGCCAGCGCCGCGTCGACCAGGATGTCCGGGTCCAGCAGCGCGCCCGCGGTGAACGGGGCGGCCAGCACCAGGACGTTCTTCACCCACTGCTTCGGCCGCAGCTCCTTGATCAGCCCGCTGACCAGGCCGGACATGGTGCCGGCCTTCGCGGTGATCTTGGCGTGGTAGGCGTCCGAGGACTTGTCGTTCGGGTCCTCGGCCGGCGCGGAGTCCTCCTCCAGGGCCGCGGCGCTGCCGCCGCCCTCGGAGCCGATGGAGCCGTCCGCGTCCGACTCGACGGCCTGCTCGGTTGCGTCGGTCGCGACCGCTCCGTTCGCGCCGGCGGCGGAGCCCCCGGCCGAAGCGGTGTCCTCGACCCCGTCGCGGGGGTCGCTGACGGTCGCGCCGCTGTCGTTCTTGTCAGCCACGATTCCTCCGCCGTCTCATGAACCGCCGGGTCACCAGCGCCACGGCACCGCCGAGCGCCGATCCGGCGAGCACATCGCTCGGGTAATGCACCCCCAGGACCATGCGGCTCACCATCATCGGCGGCACCAGCGCCGGGGTGAGCCGCTTGCCGACCAGCCCGCCGTAGAGCACGGCGGCCGTGGTGGTCGAGGTCGCGTGCGAGGACGGGAAGCTCAGCTTGCTCGGCGTCCCGACCAGCACCTTCACCTGCGGGTCACCGGGCCGGCTGCGCCGCACGACCCGCTTGACCCCGATCGAGGCGCCGTGCGCCACGGCGACTCCCGCCGCCGCGGTGACCCACTGGCCGCGGCGCTTCCGGTCCACCAGGGCGCCCAGGGCGCCGATCGCCAGCCAACCGGCCGCGTGCTCGCCGAACAGCGACATCGCGCGGGCGGCCTTGACCACCGGCGGTTTGGCCAGCGCGCCCTGCACCTTGCGCAGGGCGAGGGTCTCGTTGGTGACCTCCGGCACCGGTTCGTCGGTGCCGGGGATGAACTCCCCCTCCGCGGCGCCGGCAGCGCCCGGTTTGATCGTCGGTTCAGCCACTTCGTCTCCGGGGTCCGTTCGGTCGGATCACTTCTCGTCGAAGACCTGTTTCCAGGACTCCGGGCTGGTCAGGTCGGGCAGCGCTGCACGGTACCGCTCGCGCAGCCGCGGCCACTCGCGGGCCAGCCTGCGGTAGTTGGCCAACGCGCGGAGCCCGAGCCGGCGGAACTCCTCCGGGTCGCGGCGGCGGAAGGACACGCCGCTGCCGTCGGCGTTCGACACGGTGGCGCTGTCGAGCGCGCCGAGCAGGAACCAGCGCGCGCTGTCGGCCGGGATGTTCAGCTGCGGCCGGTCGCCGGCCGCGTCGTCCGGGTCCTTGAGGTTGTGCAGCAGCGCCTTGGAGGCGCGGGCCGCGATCACCGCCGGGTTCACCGGCGGCTTGAGCAGCCCCTCGGCCATGATCGGGTCGGCCGACGGCGGCGGGAACTCGCGCGCCGAGGGCAGCGTCTTGGCGTCGTCGTAGTGCTTGCGCAGCTCCACGACCTCGGGCCGGGCGGTGCGCAGCGAGGCGAACAGCCCGTCCGGGCCGGCGAGGAAGTCCTCGATGGCCTTCTGCTGCACCGCGACCGTGGAGTACTCCATCGACAGCAGGTGCCGCAGCGTCAGCTTCAGCCCCTGCTTGACCAGGACCTGCCGCACCTCTTCCGGGCTGTGCAGCGCGGCCATGATCAGCCGGTTGCGGGTGTGGAAGTAGGCGGTCCAGTCCGTAGCGTCGTTCTTGTCCGTCCACGGCATGTGCCACACCGCGGCGCCCGGCAGGGTCACCGTCGGGTAGCCGCGGGCACCCGCGCGCAGCGAGTACTCCGCGTCGTCCATCTTGATGAACAGCGGCAGCGGCAGCCCGGTGTTCTCCACGACCTCGCGCGGGAACAGGCACATCCACCAGCCGTTGTAGTTCGCGTCGACCCGCTTGTGCAGCTTCTTGGCCTTGCGCAGCGGGGTGCGGGCGAAGTCCCAGTCGGTCACCGCGCCGGGTGCGGGCCGCCAGATGCCGATGCCGAGGTCGACGACCTCGCCCATGGTGTGCAGCCGGGACCGGGCCTGGAGGTTGAGCATGTGCCCGCCGACGACGACCGGCTGGGTGGCGGCGCGGGCGAAGGCGTTGGCCCGCAGCACGCCGTCCGGCTCCAGCGCGATGTCGTCGTCCATGAGCAGGACCTGCTCGGCGTCGGTGTTGTAGACGCCCTCGTACATCACGCGCGTGAAGCCGCCGGAGCCGCCGAGGTTGGCCTGCTCGATGACCTGCAGCTTGTCGCCGAGCCGCTCGGCGGCCAGGTCGAAGCCGTCGGTGTCGCGGATCTTCTGGCCGCCCTGGTCGGCGACCACGACCTTCTCCACCACGTCCAGGACCTGCGGGTCCTCGCCGAGGGTCTGCAGCGCGACGATGCAGTCCTGCGGCCGGATGGTGGTGGTGCCGACGACGACCTTCTGCCGCGGGAGTTCGAGGTCGGTGGTCCAGGCCGCCTCGTCGATCTCCAGCGGGGTGTCGTTGGTGAACACGTCGAACCAGATCCAGCCGCCGTCCTCGAACGGCTGCAGCGCGACCCGGAACTCCAGGTGCGTCCAGGACTTCGGGCTGGACACCGGCGCACCTTCCAGGTGCACGCTGTCGCCGTTGGGCTTCGAGCGGTAGACGTCGAGCCGACCGGCCCCCTTGGCCTTCAGCCGCAGGACGACCTCGCTGACCTCGGTCCAGCGCTTCCAGTAGCTGGCCGGGAAGGCGTTGAAGTAGGACGCCAGCGAGATCTTGCTGTGCGCGGGCACCTTGATCGACCGGCGGGACGACACCGTGGTGGTGCCGACCTGCGGCTCGTCGATGTAGAGGGCGCGCACGTCCAGCGGGTCCTCGCCGCGCGGGAACACCACCCGCTGCAGCACCTGCTCGGGCGCCACGGGCTTGCGGCGGCCGCCGGCGCGCACGGAGGTCACGTCGGAGACCTTGCTCTCGCCTTCGGCAGCGGGGCCGGTCCCGGTGTGCTGCGCGGCAGCGGCCGAGGACTCGGCAGGGGTCCGGTCGGTCACGTCAGTCCTCCAGGGAGCCGTCCAGCGAACGGCCCTCGGTGAAGTAGGGCACGAGCTTGTTGTCGAACATGCTCAACGCCGAGCCGATCGCCATGTGCATGTCCAGGTACTTGTAGGTGCCGAGACGGCCGCCGAACAGCACCTTGCGCTCCTTGGCCTCGGCCTTGGCGCGCTCCCGGTAGGCCGTCAGCTTGGTGCGGTCCTCCGGGGTGTTGATCGGGTAGTACGGCTCGTCGCCGTGCTCGGCGAAGCGCGAGTACTCCCGCACCACGACGGTCTTGTCGTTCGGGTAGTAGTCCCGCTCGGGGTGGAAGTGCCGGAACTCGTGGATCCGGGTGTAGGGCACCTCTTCGTCGGCGTAGTTCATCACCGGCGTGCCCTGGAAATCACCGGTGGCCACGACCTCCGACTCGAAGTCCAGGGTGCGCCAGCCCAGCTCGCCCTCGGCGTAGTCGAAGTAGCGGTCCAGCGGGCCGGTGTAGACGACCGGCACGTCCGGCAGCTCGCCGCGCACGTCGAAGTAGTCGGTGCTCAGCCGCACCTCGATGTTCGGGTGCTCGGCCATCTTCTCCAGCCAGGCCGTGTACCCCTCGACCGGCAGACCCTCGTAGGTGTCGTTGAAGTACCGGTTGTTGAAGGTGTAGCGGACCGGCAGCCGGGTGATGTTCGAGGCCGGCAGCTCCTTGGGGTCGGTCTGCCACTGCTTGGCCGTGTAGCCGCGCACGAACGCCTCGTACAGCGGGCGGCCGATCAGCGAGATCGCCTTCTCCTCGAGGTTCTGCGCGTCGGCGGTGTCGATCTCCGCCGCCTGCTCGGCGACCAGCGCCTTGGCCTCGTCCGGGGTGAACGCCCGGCCGAAGAACTGGCACAGCAGCCCCAAGTTCATCGGGAACGAGTAAATCTGCCCCTGATGCCGGGTGAACACCCGGTGCTGGTAATCGGTGAAATCCGTGAACCGGTTGACGTAGTCCCACACGCGTTTGTTCGACGTGTGGAACAGGTGCGCGCCGTAGCGGTGCACCTCGATACCGGTTTCCGGTTCCGGTTCCGAATAGGCGTTGCCGCCGATGTGGTCACGTCGGTCCAGCACCAGCACCCGCTTGTCCAGCTGGGTGGCGGCGCGCTCTGCGATCGTCAGTCCGAAAAAGCCGGAACCAACAACGATCAGGTCATAGCCTGCGAAGCTCACAGCCGTCGAGGGTAGCGGCCCGGCGCGGATGCTCCGAAACCGCGTTGTCGTTCTCGTCCCCACCCCGCTACGAACCGTGTTACCGCAGGGCATCCCAGTGGATATGAGTCCGATCAGGACGGATTGGATACCACGAACAGTGACATTCCTGCACACTCCGGAGTCGTGCGGCCGATCATTATCGCCCCGCGCGGCGACCCACCCGGCGCGTCGGATTCGGTAGCATCGGCGCGGCTCGCGACAGGTCCGCGCTGGGAAGGTGATCGAAACCGTGACTCGGGTCCGCGACGGCCGGTACCTGCTGGTCACGGCGATAGCCCTGGAAGTGCTCGCGATCTTCTTCGTGCACTGGATCGACACCCGCGGATACATGGACACCGAGATTTACCGCCTCGGTGCCCGAGCGTGGCTGAACGGTTACGAAATCTACGGCGGCGACCTCACCCCGGAAACCCCGGACAGCGGCACGCTGCCGTTCATCTATCCCCCGTTCGCGGCGATCGCGTTCACCCCGCTGATGTGGCTGTCCGAGGACGGCGCGGTGGTCGCGGTGGCGGTGCTGTCGCACCTGGCGATCCTGGTCACCGCCTACAGCTTCGCCCGCAGCTCCAGCTACCTCGCCCCGCGCGCCGGGCTGGTCGCGGTCGCGACCGCGGCGCTGATGCCGTTCTGCACGCTCATCGAACCGGCGCGGGACACGATCAACTACGGGCAGATCAACCTGGTGCTGATGGCGCTGGTGGCCGCCGACGTGCTGCTGCCGCGCACCCGCTGGCCGCGCGGGCTGCTGGTCGGGCTGGCCGCGGCGCTCAAGCTCACCCCGCTCGGGTTCCTGCTGGTCTTCCTGCTGCGCCGGGACTACCGGGCGGTGTCGCTCAGCAGCTGCACGTTCGCGGCGACCGTGCTGCTCGGGCTGCTGGCCGCGCCGGACGACTCGGCGGACTGGTGGCTGGACGAGATGTGGTCCACCGGCGAGGACATGGGCGCGGTCTACGCGGGCAACCTGACCCTGCGCAGCCTGCTGGCCAAGCAGTCGCTGGAGGGCACGACGCTGGACGTGCTGTGGCTCGGCGGATCGGTGCTGCTGCTGGTGCTGGGCGTGCTGGCGATGCGGTACGCGCTACGGGTGCGGAACCTGCCGCTGGCGCTGGTGTTCAACGCGGTGCTGGTGCTGCTGGTCTCGCCGATCTCCTGGTCGCACCACTGGGTGTGGGCCGGGCCGGCGCTGGCGCTGCTGTTCGCGATGGCCTGGCGGAACCGCTGGTACGGGGTGCAGCTGTCGGTGCTGTTCGGGGTGCTCGTGGTGCTGATCGGGCCGCACTGGTACCTGCCGTACACCGACGACAAGGAACTGCAGTGGACGTTCTCGCAGCAGGTCGTGGGCAACGCCTACACGCTGCTGGGGATCGGCTTCCTGGTCTCCGGCGCGGTCGCGCACGAACTGCTCCGGCGCCGGCGGGCGGCCGCGGCTCGGCCCGAGCCCGCCACCGCGCGGGTGCCGAGCTCGGGCGGTTGATCGGTTCCACCCCGGGGACCGGGTCCTGATCAGTCATCCCCGGGCTCAGGTCTGCCCGGGGTCAGTTCCACCAGCGTTCGAGGACCTGCGCGACGCCGTCCCGGCGGTTGCAGCCGGTGATCTCGTCGGCGACCTCCAGCACCCCCGGGTGCGCGTTGCGCATCGCCACCGAGTGCCCCACCCAGTCCAGCATCGGGATGTCGTTGGGCATGTCGCCGAAGCCGATCACCTCGGCCGGCGCGACGTCGTGGGCGGCGGCCACCGCGGCCAGCCCGGCGGCCTTGTCCACCCCGGGCGCGGACAGCTCCACCGGGCCGCGGCCGATCGACGAGGTCAGGCACAGCCGGTCGCCGAGCACCTCCCGCACGTCCGGGACGAGTTCCGCGCCGGGCCGCTCGGCGTCGAGCACCATCAGCTTCGCCGCGGGCCGCGCGCACAGTTCCGATTCGCCGACGACGCGGATGTCCCGATTCGGCCAGATGCGGTGGAAACCGTCCTCGGCGAGGAACTGCTCGGCGATCCGGTCGCGGGCGCGGGCGGTGGAGCGCTCGACCGCGAAAACGCAGCCGGGCAGCTCCGCGCGCAGTTCCCGGACCGCGCGGGCGAGCTGTTCCGGTTCGATCTCGGTGCTGCGCAGCACCCGATCCGCGGCGGCGTCGTAGAGCACCGCACCGTTCGAGCACACCGCCACTCCGGCCACTCCGAGTCCTTCCACTATCTGCGGAACCCAGCGCGGAGGTCTTCCGGTGACCAGTACGAAGGGCGTGTCCGCAGCGACGGCGCGAACTGCGCGCGCCGTCCGATCACTCACTCGCACCGACGGGTCCAGCAATGTGCCGTCCACGTCGGAGGCCACAAGAGCAGGTTTGTTCACGGCGATCATGCTGGCGAGCAGCGGAAATGCCGTGGGGCAGATTAATCGTGATTCACCTGAGCGTGTTGATCTTGCGGTGGCCCGTTGAGAACGGACCAGGGGTTTCCCGAAGATCACCGCGCACTCCGCGCACAGGGTCGAACCCTTCCGGGTGGTACCGATACGGTCATCGGCGTGCGCGTTGGAATTGTGATTCTGCCCGAACACCGGTGGTGGGCCGCGGAGCCGCTGTGGCGGATGGCCGAGGAGTACGGATTCGCCCACGCCTGGACCTACGACCACCTGGGCTGGCGATCACTGGTGGACAAACCGTGGTTCGACGCGGTGCCGACGCTGACCGCCGCGGCCACCGTCACCTCCACCATCCGGCTCGGCACGCTGGTCGCCTCGCCGAACTTCCGGCACCCGGTGCACTTCGCGCGGGAGGTCACCGCGCTCGACGACGTCGCCGACGGGCGGCTCACCCTCGGCATCGGCGCCGGCGGCACCGGCTTCGACGCCACCGTCCTCGGCGGGGGCGAGCTCGACGCGCGCACCCGGGTCGACCGGTTCGGCGAGTTCGTCGAGCTGCTGGACAAGGTGCTCACGCAGGACAACACCACCTGGCACGGCGAGCACTACAGCGCGGTCGAGGCGCGGCGCGCGCCCGGCTGCGTGCAGATGCCGCGGCTGCCGTTCGTGATCGCCGCCAACGGCGCGCGCAGCATGCGGCTGGCCGCCCGCTACGGGCAGGGCTGGGTGACCAACGGGCCGCGCGAGGCCGCCGACCTCGAAGCCTGGTGGAGCGGGGTCGCCGAGCTGACCAAGAAGTTCGACGAGACCCTCGCCGACGAGGGCCGCGACCCGCTGCGGGTGCAGCGCTACCTGTCCGCCGACGCCGCGCCGGTGTACTCGATGAGCAGCACCGAGCACTTCCGCGACGTGGTCGGGCGGGCCGCCGAACTCGGCTTCACCGACGTGATCACGCACTGGCCGCGGCAGGAGGAGCCCTACGCCGGCTCCGAATCGACGGTCGAGGAGATCGCCTCCGATGTGCTGCCGGAGCTGTGACCCGCCGCGGTTCCTAGGCCGAGGTGCCGTCGCTGAGCAGCGTCGCGCCCACGGCCAGGAACTCCGCGGGCTCCTCCGGGGCCACCAGCCGGTGCGCCACGCTGGACGAGAAGCTCGCGCTGTCCCCCGCTGCGAGCGTCACCGAGTCCTGCTCGAACTCGACCCGCAACCGCCCGCTCAGCACGTACAGCCAGTCGTGCCCCTCGTGCTGGGCCGGGCGCACCCCGCTGCCGGACGGGGCCAGCCGGTAGCGCGCTGCGTACATCCCGGGGATCACCGAGCGCGGGGTGAGCACCTGCACCGCCATGTCGCCGGACTCGACGGTCGGGACCTCGTCGTGCCGCAGCACGTCCGCGGCCGGGCCCGGGACGGCGTCGGTAAACAGCTCGGCCAGCGGCACCTCCAGCGCGTCCGCGAGCCTGGTCAGCTCCTCCAGCGACGGCGCCGCGGCACCCGACTCGATCCGTTCGAGCTGCTCGGCGGCCAGCTCTGCGCGGTCGGCGAGCGCGCCGACCGCCAGCTCGCGCGCGGTGCGCAGGCGGCCGATCCGCGCGCCCAGGCCGGCCAGCCGGCCCTCCGCCTCGTCCGGGTGATCCGTCACCTTTCCCACCATAAGCGCGCCCGCGACCGCCCGCCCTGCGCCGATCGCGGCCCGGTGTGCCCGCGCGCCCGCCCGGGTAGCCGACCGCGCGGGAGGAGGTGCGCGCATGTCCGAACGATCCCTCGCCCGCGCCGTGCTGCGGGAGGCCGGCCGCACCTACGCCGCGCAGGCCGGCATCACCCTGGCCGACAAGCCCGCCCCGCTGTACCGGCTGCTGGTGCTGTCGGTGCTGCTGTCCACCCGGATCAAGGCCGAGATCGCGGTGGCCGCCGCCCGCGAACTCGGCGAGTTCGGCACCGCCCGCCGGATGCGGGAGGCGAGCTGGCAGCAGCGGGTGGACGCGCTCGGCCGCGGCCACTACGTCCGCTACGACGAGAGCACCGCGACCGCGCTCGGCAACGGCGCGGAACTGCTGCTCGACCGCTACGGCGGGGACCTGCGCAAGCTGCGCGGCTCCGCAGGCGGCGACGTGCGGCGGCTCAAGGAGCTGCTGCGGGAGGTGCCGAACCTCGGCCCGGTCGGGGTGGACATCTTCTGCCGCGAGGCGCAGGAGGTCTGGCCCGAGCTGCGGCCCTACTTCGACAAGAAGGCGCTGTCCGGGGCCGAGAAGGCCGGGCTGCCGAAGGACTCCCGGCGGCTGGCCGAGCTCGTCGACGAGGCCGACTACGCGCGCTTCTCCGCGGCGCTGGTGCGGCTGACCTTGGAGAAGGGTCTGCTCGACGAGATCAAGGCCCCGGCCTGAGCCGCCGCCCGCCCCCGGCGGCGCCGCGGGCGGGCGGGCGCGCTCACGCGACCGGTTCGAGCACCTCGCGCCCGCCGAGGAACGGGCGCAGCGCCTCCGGCACCACGACCGAACCGTCCGGCTGCTGGTGGTTCTCCAGGATCGCCACGATCCACCGCGTCGTGGCCAGCGTGCCGTTCAGCGTCGCCGCCACCGCGTTCGGCCCCTCGGCCTCCCGCACCCGGGTGTTGAGCCGCCGCGCCTGGAACGTCGTGCAGTTCGAGGTGGAGGTCAGCTCGCGGTAGGCCTGCTGCGACGGCACCCACGCCTCGCAGTCGAACTTCCGCGCCGCGCTCGCGCCGAGGTCGCCGGCCGCGGTGTCGATCACCCGGTACGGCACCTCGATCTTGGCGAGCATCTCCTCCTCCCAGGCCAGCAGCCGCTCGTGCTCGGCCGGGGCGTCCTGCTCGCGGCAGTAGACGAACATCTCCAGCTTGTTGAACTGGTGCACCCGGATGATCCCGCGGGTGTCCTTGCCGTAGGAGCCGGCCTCCCGCCGGAAGCAGGTCGACCAGCCCGCGTAGCGCCGCGGGCCGCCGGACAGGTCCAGGATCTCGCCCGCGTGGTAGCCGGCCAGCGGCACCTCGGAGGTGCCGACCAGGTAGGCGTCGTCCTCCTCCAGCCGGTAGATCTCGCTCGCGTGCGCGCCGAGGAACCCGGTGCCGTCCATGATCTCCGGCCGCACCAGCACCGGCGGCACGACCAGCGTGAACCCGGCGGCGGTGGCCTGCGCGGCGGCCATGTTCAGCAGCGCCAGCTCCAGCTGCGCGCCCACGCCGGTGAGGAAGTAGAACCGGGCGCCGGAGACCTTCGCGCCGCGCTCCATGTCCAGCGCGCGCAGCCCCTCGCCGAGCTCCAGGTGGTCCTTGACCTCGAAGTCGAACTCGCGCGGGGTGCCGACGTGCTTGAGCACCGCGAAGTCGTCCTCGCCGCCGGGCGGCACGGCCGGGTCGACCAGGTTGGAGACCTTCTTCTGCGCGGCCTGCAGCTGCTCGTCGGCCTCGCCCTGCTCGGCCTCGGCCTGCTTGACCTGGGCGGCCAGCTCCTTGGCGCGGGCCAGCAGCTCGTCGCGCTCGGCACCGGAGGCCTTGCCGACCTGCTTGCCGAGCTGCTTCTGCTCGGCGCGCAACGTGTCCGCCCGGGAGACCGCCGACCGGCGCCGCTCGTCGGCGGACAGCAGGGCGTCCACCAGCGCTGGGTCCTCGCCGCGGGCGCGCTGCGAAGCGCGCGCGGTGTCCGGGTCTTCGCGAAGCGTCTTGAGGTCGATCACAGCAGGTCAGCCTAGCGGCACCGGCTCCGGCCGCTCCGCCCGGGGAGGCCGCGCGGAACCGCTGCGCACGCGCGCGGTCAGCCCGGGATCCGGTGCGGCACGAACGCCGCGCCGTCGTCGGTGATCAGGCCCGCGGTCTCGCGGATGCCCAGCCCGGCCGAGGCGTCGCCGACGACCCACGCGCCCAGCGCCGGGCGCATCCCGTCGAACTCCGGCAGCGGGTCGAAGGCCTGGTAGACGAAGCCCTCCTCGCCGTACACCCCGCCGGTCGCGGTCTCGAAGCCCGGCGCGCTGATGGTGATGTTGCCGCCCTCCCGGCCGAGCCGCGGCTTGCGCACGTACTCGGTGAGCAGGCCCGGCTGGTCCAGGAACGTCGGCAGCAGGTTCGGGTGCCCGGGGTACATCTCCCACAGCACCGCCAGTAGGGCCTTGTTGGACAGCAGCATCTTCCACAGCGGTTCGATCCACTGGGTCGCCGGCAGGCCCTCGACGGCGTGCGAGCCGAACTCGTCGTCGACCATCCACTCCCAGGGGTAGACCTTGAGCACCGAGCTCATCGGCGCCTCCTCGAGGTCCACGAAGCGCTCCAGCAGCCCGTCCCAGCCGATCTGCTCGATCACCAGGCCGACCGTGTCCACCCCGGCCTCGGCCGCGGTCTCCTGCAGGTAGGCGGAGGTGATCTGGTCCTCGCCGGTGCTGTCCGCGCCGGACCAGGTGAAGTGCACCTCGTTGGTGGGCAGGCGGAGCTTGATCTCCCGCCAGCGGTCCACCAGCTTCTCGTGGATCGAGTTCCACTGGTCGTCGCCGCCGTGGCACTCGGTCAGCCAGTGCCACTGCACGACCGCCGCCTCCAGCAGCGAGGTCGGGGTGTCGGCGTTGTACTCCAGCAGCTTCGCCGGGCCGGAGCCGTCGTAGCGCAGGTCGAACCGGCCGTACAGGTGCGGGTCCTGGCGCTTCCAGGACTCGGCGATGTGCGGCCAGACCCACTCCGGCAGGCCGAAGTCCTTGTACCGCTCGGTGGTGATCACGTGGTCGACGGCGTCCAGGCACATCGACTGCAGCAGCTCGACGTCGGCCTCCAGGGAGAGCACCTCGTCGAGCTCCAACTCGTAGTGCACGCCCTCGTCCCAGTAGGGCCGCTGCGAGCCGTCGGCGGCCCGGGCCGGGGTGCCGAACACCAGGCCCAGCTCCTCGATCTTGCGCTGCCAGTCGGGCCGGCGTTGCGTGGTCCTGCGCCGCACGTGCTCAGCTCCCGCCGGTGGTGCCGCTCTTGCCGCCGAAGCCGCCGCTCTTGCTGTTGATGCCGAAGCCGCCGCGCTGCACGGTCGAGCCCTTGGTGTCCTTGATCGTGGTGCCGGACGGCTTGGTGAAGTTCGGGTTCGACACGGTGCCGCCGACCGGCGGGGCCGCGGTCCCCGGCGAGGTGTAGCCGTAGCGGTACGAGTTCCAGCCGATGCCGCCGCCCGGCAGGAGGATCGGCATGAAGAACATGCCGCTGTGGTGGTCGACGTGCCCGCCGTTGTGCGTCACGTAGTTCTCGTCGCACAGCTCCGGGTTCTGCACCGTCGTCGGGCCCTGCCCGGTCGCGCAGTACTGCTGCACCGCCGTCTGCTGCTCGCTGTAGGCCGCGCCCGAGTAGAACGCCGACACCAGCGCGACCACGCCGACGGTGACGCCGCCGCCGACCATCACGCGGCGGCGGGCCTGCGTCTTGCGCTCCCGCTCGGCCAGCTCGGCGCGCTCCTGCTCGGCGCGGCGCTGCTCGGCGGCCATGCGGGCGCGCTTCTCGCTGAGCGTGGGTTCGCGCGGGGTGGTGCTGTCCGGGTCCTGCTGCCGCATCCGGCCGCGGCCGTCGTCCTGGCCGCCCGGCTCCTGCGCGCCCTGCTGGTCGGGTCCGGTGCTGTCGCCGCCCGGCGACTGGTCGTCGCGCGGCCCGTCGTTGTCCGCCAATGGTCTGCCATCTTCCGTCATCGCCCGCTCCCTCCGGCAACAGTACCCACCGCTGCCCCGTTCGAGGTACGAAATCCGCAGACGCGCCGGAACGCGCATCGGTTCCGCCTCGATCCCGAGACACCCGGGCGTGGCGGCACGCCGCCAGGCATGATGTTCGCGATGGCCGCGCGCACCGACAACCACCGAGAACACCGCCGGAGAAGGCCCAACACCTGGCTGGTGATGGTCATGGCCGCCATCGGCGGGGGCCTGGTGCTGTTGATCAGCGCCCTGCTGAACACGCCGACCGGCGAGAACGGCTCGGGCGTCGGCGGCCCCGGCAGGCACGGCGCCTCCCCGGCGAGCCCGCTGGCCGCCGAAGCGCGGGCGGGGTCCTGCCTGAACTGGACCAAGGCGGACGCGGCCGACATCCGGCAGGTCCAGTGCGGCCAGAAGCACCTGTTCGAGGTGACCGGCAAGGCCGACCTGCGCGCCGAGTTCCCGAAGACCGCGCCCTACCCGAGCCCGGAGCAGTGGCAGCAGCTCAAGCAGGACCGCTGCACCGCCGTCTCGGCGCAGTTCCTGCGCGGCCGGCTCGACCCGCACGGCCGGTTCGCCGTCGGCGCCTTCACCCCCAGCGAACCCGGCTGGCAGGCCGGCGACCGGACGCTGCACTGCGGCCTGCAGCAGCCCGGCCCGTCCGGGAAGCTGTTCGCGATCACCGGGCACGTCGCCGCCCAGGACCAGTCGAACACCTACGAGCCCGGCACCTGCCTGGGCATCAACGGCACCGAGGTCTGGGACCCGGTGGACTGCGCGCAGCCGCACTCGGTGGAGATCACCGGGCAGGTCGACCTCGGGCAGCAGTTCCCCGGCGGGTATCCCGGCGAGGACCGGCAGGACGGCCTGCTGGCGACCCGCTGCAACGAGCTCACCGGGCAGTACGCGGGCAACCCCGCCGCCGTCGCGGACAAGAAGCTCGTGCCCTATTGGGACACGCTGCCGCAGGAGAGCTGGGACGCCGGCTCCCGGCAGGTCAACTGCAAGGTCAGCGCGCAGCTGCCGGACGGCAGCGGGCTCGCCCCCATCACCGGCAGCGTCAAGGGCGAGGTGCAGGTCGGCACCTCCCCCGCCCCGCAGGACACCGCCCCGGTCGAACCGGGCGTGCCGGCCACCGGGGAGCGCTGATCAGCGGTGCCGGTGGAGATGACCCGGGCCCGGTTCGAGGAGCTCGTCGCCGACGCCCTGGACCTCGTGCCGGAGCGGTTCGCGCGCGAGATGGACAACGTCGTGGTGCTCGTCGAGGACCGCGATCCGGAGGACCCGACGCTGCTCGGGCTGTACTTCGGCGTCGCGCTCACCGAGCGGGAGGACAGCGGCTACGCCGGGGTGCTGCCGGACCGGATCACGATCTACCGGGAGCCGGTGCTGCAGATGTGCGACTCCGAGCAGGAGGTCGTCGACGAGGTCGCGATCACCGTGGTGCACGAGATCGCGCACCATTTCGGCATCGACGACGAGACGCTGCACTCCCTCGGCTGGGGCTGAGCAGCTCAGACCGGCAGGTCGTCCCAGTGCGCGCAGCGCCAGCCGGTCGGCGACTGCGCGTCCGGCTCCAGCACGATCACCCCGGTGTTCGGCAGGTAGGCGGCGTTGGCCCGCTCGCCGCCGATCTCGGCGGACAGCTGCGCGGCCACCAGCCGCACCATCGCTCCGTGGCTGACCAGCACGATCGCGCCGGGCAGCCCGTCGGACAGCGCCTCCTGCGCCGACTCGGCGAACCGGGTCAGCGCCTGCCGGCCGGTCTCCCCGCCGGGCATCGGCCGGTCGAGCCGGCCGAGGTGCCAGGCCGCGTAGACGTCGTCGAACCGCTGCCGGGCCGCCGCGTCGCCGCGGCCTTCCAGCTCGCCGACCTGGACCTCGTGGGTGCCGTGCAGCACGCCCGGCTCCAGCCCGTGCCGATCGGCCAGCGGGCGGGCGGTCTCCTGCGCGCGGCGGGCGCGGCTGGTGTGGATGGCGGCGATCTTCTCGGCCGCGAGGCGTTCGGCCAGCGCGGCGGCCTGCTGCTGCCCCTCCTCGGTCAGGCCGGGGCCGGGCAGCGCGGTGTCCAGCACGCCCGCCACGTTCGACGGGGTCTGGCCGTGCCGCACCAGCACCAGCCGCTGGCCGTCGGCGCCCGGCTCCAGCGCGATCACGCCGACCCTCCCTCGCGGATGTCGGCCAGCCAGCGCGCCGAGGCCTGGAACGCCTGCTCGGAGGCGGACGGGCGCACGCTCGCCGGGCGGTGGTCGGCCTTCGGGTACGAACCCAGGAACCGCACGTCGTTGCACCGCCGCCGCAGCCCCATCAGCGCGTCCCCGATCCGCGCATCGGCCACGTGGCCGTCGAAGTCCAGGAAGAACCGGTACTCGCCGAGGCGGTCCTTGGTCGGCCGCGACTCGATGCGGGACAGGTTGATGCCGCGCAGCGACAGCTCCATGAGCAGCTCGGTCAGCGCCCCCACCTCGTCGTTGATCACCGCGGCGACCGAGGTGCGGTCCGCGCCGGTCGGCTCCGGCAGCGCGCCCGGGCGGCGCAGCAGCAGGAACCGGGTGACCGCGTCGGCGGTGTCGGCGATGCCGGTGGCCAGCCGCTCCAGCCCGGCGAACTGCTCGATCGCCAGCGGGGAGGAGATCGCCGCGTCGTGCTCCCCGGCGGCGACGGCCTGCGCGGCCGCGGCGGTGGAGCTGGCCACGTGCAGCTCGGCGTCCGGCAGCTGCCGGTCCAGCCAGCCGCGGACCTGCGCGATCGCGTGCGGGTGGCTGGCGATCGTGCGGACCTTCTCGACCGGGGTGCCCGCGCGCACCAGCACGTCGAACTGCACCGGCACCATCGCCTCGCCGACCGCGATCAGCGGGTCGCCGCTGACCAGCGAGTCCATCGTGACCGGCACCGAGCCCTCGACCGAGTTCTCCACCGGCACCCCGGCGGCGAGCACGTCACCGCTGCGCAGCGCGGCCAGCGCCCGCGGCACCGTCTCGTACGGCACCAGCTCGGCCTGGAAGTCGGCGGTGAGGACCCGGGTCGCCTGCTCCGTGAAGGTGCCCGGTGGTCCCAGGTAGGCGATGTGCGGCACGGCACCAGACTACGGGCCCGCCGGAAACAGTCACCCCACCCCGGTTCGGTGATGATCACTCTCCGAATGTGTGATGCACCCAATTACATTTAGTGGCCCGTTGCTGCGATGCTGGGGGCGTGACCGCGGATTCGGAGCGCTCATCGGACCGAGCGGAACCGCAGCTGCGGCTCGTCCTCTGCGCGTTGGACGAGCCGCTGGCCGCCGCCTGGCGGGGCATCGCCGCGGGCCGCGCCGGGGTCGAGGTGCACCAGGGATCGGTGCTCGACCTGCGAGTGGACGCGGTGGTGAGCCCCGCGAACTCGTACGGCTGGATGCGCGGCGGCATCGACGCCCTCTACGCGCGGGCCTTCCCGGACGTGGAGCAGTCGGTGCGCAGCGCGGTGCTGGCCTACCACGGCGGGGAGCTTCCGGTCGGTGAAGCCCTGCTGGTACCCACCGGCGTGCCCAGCCCGACGTGGCTGGTCAGCGCGCCGACCATGCGCGAGCCCGGCGAGCGGCTGCCCGCCGACACCGTGCACCCCTACCTCGCCGCCCGCGCCGTGCTGCGGCTGTGGGCGCACGGGCTGCTGGAGAACGGCATGGCGGTGCGCGACGTGGTGCGCAGCATCGCGCTGCCCGGGCTCGGCACCGGTGTCGGCGAGGTCGGCCCGGAGCTGTGCGCGCACCAGGTCGCCGCGGCCTGGGACGAGGCGTT
>Ga0164243_10002195_pt1 | contig 32555 bp, 28 predicted proteins | sample OricompcompostOP_FD_108781 | JGI IMG/M metagenome (GOLD analysis project Ga0164243, IMG submission 108781) | Organic Plus compost microbial communities from Emeryville, California, USA - Original compost - Organic plus compost (OP) | ecosystem: Engineered > Solid waste > Mixed feedstock >... | reverse complement strand
TGGTCCATCGCATCGGTCTCCTGCCACGGCATAGCGAACCTCCTGAGGATTCGCTAAGCCTGATCCGACCGGTGTAAACGATGTACCTGGACTGCTGTGTAAAGGATGTACCTGGACGAAACCACTCACGCCCCCCTCACCCCGGCCCTCTCCCTTCGGGAGAGGGAGGCTACAGTTGGACGATTTGACGCACCGTCTTCCCCTCGGCGAGCCGATCGAACCCGGCATTGATGTCATCGAGCCGAATCCGCTCGCTCAACAGCCGATCGATCGGCAGCCGCCCCGCGCGATACCACTCGATGAAGCGCGGTATATCCCGCGCAGGATCGCAGCTGCCCACATAGCTGCCCTTGATCGTCCGCTCTTCCGCGACGATACCGACGTGAGGCACGGAGAACATGTGCGTGGGATGCGGCAGCCCGGCCGTCACCGTCGTGCCGCCGCGGCGCGTGATCTTGTAGCTCAACTCCATCGCCTTCACCGAGCCCGCCATCTCCAGCGCGAACTCGACGCCGCCGCGCGTGAGCTCCTTGATCTTCTCGACAGCTTCCGGATCGAGCGCATTGACCGTGTGCGTCGCGCCCAGCTCGCGGGCGAGCGCCAGCTTCTCTTCGCTCAGGTCGCACGCAACGATCGTCGCCGCCTCGACCACCCGCGCCCCGAGCAGCGCCGCAAGACCGACCCCGCCCAGGCCGACGACTGCGATCGAAGCGCCGGGCCGCGGCTGAATCGTGTTCGTCACGGCCCCGACGCCCGTCATCACGGCGCAGCCGAACACGGCAGCCTCGTCGAACGGCAGCGTCGGATCGACCTTCACGAGCGATTCGCGCGCCATCACCGCATGCTCCGAAAATGCGGACACGCCGAGATGATGATTCACCTCGGCCCCTTGCCGGCGAATCCGCCGCGCGCCGCTCAACAGCACGCCCGCGGAATTCGCTTTGAATCCAGGCTCGCACAGCGCAGGACGTCCGTTCGTGCACGGCTCGCACGTACGGCAGCAAGGAACGAAAGCGGAGACGACGTGATCGCCCGGCTTCAGGTTCTTCACACCCGCGCCGACCTCGAGCACCTCACCCGCGCCTTCATGCCCGAGCGCGACGGGCAGTCCGCGCGGACGATCGCCATTGATCACCGACAGATCGGAATGACACAAGCCCGCCGCCCGCATGCGCACGAGAACTTCACCCGGCCCCGGCGGATCGAGCTCGACCTCGGCGATCTGGAGCGGCAGAGACTGTGCGTACGGCCGAGGCAGGCACATCTCATTCAGAACGGCAGCGCGGGTTTTCATTCGATGCTTTCTCCGGGTTCTTATTCGTAGCTCGCCGAGGTCTTCGCACGTACTTCATCCGCGCTCACGCCCGGTGCGGTTTCGATCAGCTTGAAACGCGATTTGCGGTCGGCGCGGGCGAACACGGCGAGGTCCGTGATGATCATGTCGACGACGTTCGCGCCGGTCAGTGGCAGCTCGCAGCTGGGCTTGAATTTCGGTGCGCCGTCTTTGGAAGTGTGCTCCATCACGACGACGACCTTCTTCACGCCCGCAACCAGATCCATCGCGCCGCCCATGCCCTTGACCATCTTGCCCGGCACCATCCAGTTCGCGAGATCGCCGCGCTCGCTCACTTCCATGCCGCCGAGAATCGACAGATCGATGTGCCCGCCGCGAATCATCCCGAAGCTGTCGGATGAGGAAAAATACGATGAGATCGGCAGCTCGGTGATCGTCTGTTTGCCCGCGTTGATCAGGTCCGGATCCTCCTCGCCTTCATACGGGAACGGACCCATGCCGAGCATGCCGTTCTCCGATTGCAGCACGACCTTCATTGCGCTCGGAATGTAATTCGCGACGAGCGTCGGAATGCCGATGCCCAGATTCACATAGAAGCCGTCGCGCAACTCGCGCGCGGCGCGCGCGGCCATTTCATCTCGGGTCCAGGGCATGGTGCCTCCTAATGTCAGTCACCGCGTCACCCCGGCGAACGCCGGGGCCTCAGCCGGTGGAGATCCCGGCTTGCGCCGGGATGACGAAGATCACGCGACGCGCTTGCGCACGGTGCGCTGCTCGATGCGCTTCTCGTAGCGCGCGCCCTTCACGATTCGCTGCACGAAAATACCAGGCGTGTGAATGTGATCCGGATCGAGCGTGCCCGCCTCGACGAGCTCTTCGACCTCCGCGATCGTGACCTTGCCGGCCGTGGCCATCATCGGATTGAAGTTGCGCGCGGTCTTGCGATAAATGAGATTGCCTTCCGTGTCGCCGCGCCACGCCTTGATGATCGATACGTCCGCCGTCAGGCCCGTTTCGAGAATGAAGGTTTCGCCGTTCACGACGCGCGATTCCTTGCCCTCCGCGACCAGCGTGCCGGCGCCCGTGCGGGTGTAGAACCCGTAGATGCCGGCGCCGCCTGCGCGAATGCGCTCGGCCAGCGTGCCCTGCGGATTGAATTCGAGCTCGAGCTCCTTCGAGAGGAATTGCCGCTCGAACTCCTTGTTCTCGCCCACGTACGACGAGATCATTTTCTTGATCTGCCGGGTCTTGAGCAGAAGGCCGAGGCCGAAATCATCGACGCCCGCGTTGTTCGAAATGACCGTGAGCCCCTTCACGCCCGAATCGCGCAGCGCGAGGATGAGATTCTCAGGAATTCCGCACAGTCCGAAGCCGCCCGACATGACCGTGATGCCGTCGCGGACGACGCCCGCGAGCGCATCCTGCGCGGATGCATACACTTTCGAGGCTTGAGGCATTGCTGTTCTCCTCCAAGGAGGCTCGCGATTCTAACTGCCCGAATGCAAAATGGCCCCCGCCGGTTCAACCGTAAGTACGTATACATGCCGACTGACGCATCGATTCCGCTCCGAAGCGACTTCAAGGTGCTGCGCCCGATGCAGACTCGCTGGATGGACAACGATCATTACGGTCACGTCAACAACGTCGCTTATTACTCCTACTTCGATTCGGCGGTGAACGGCTATCTGATGGAGGCGACGGGCGCCGATACGCGCGCGCTGCCGGCGATCGGCATCGTCGCCGAAACCGGCTGCAAGTTTCTCAAGGAGCTCAGCTTCCCCGATTCTCTCTACGTGGGGCTCAGGCTGGAAAAGCTCGGAAATTCGAGCGTGATCTATCAGCTCGCGGTGTTTCGCGGCGAGGACCTCGAGCCTGCGGCGATCGGCCGCTTCGTGCATGTGTATGTCGATGCGAAAACGCGCCGGCCGACGCCGATTCCCGCGACGATTCGCATGGCGCTCGAGAGGCTGCAGTAGCGATGCGGCGGCGCGCGGTCATCAATGGCCTCTTGGGCGCGCTTGCCTTCCGTGCGCTGCCAGTAAGCGCGCGAGGCGACGGGTATGCTCACACCGTCGCGACCGCATTCGCACCGCTCAAGACGCGCAATCTGCCCTGGCATCAATTGTTGGATCAGGATCGGTTCGAGATCCTGTTTCTGCAGGAGACGGAGTTCGCCGGCAGCAGCCCCTTGAACGATGAGTATCGCAACGGCACGTACATCTGCGCGGCGTGCTACCTGCCCCTGTTTCGCTCACAGCACAAGTACGACAGCGGCACGGGTTGGCCGAGCTTCACGCAGTCGATCGAAACGCATACGCAAACGCGCACGGACCGGCGCGGACGCGAGCCGATCATCGAATACCATTGCGCGCGTTGCGGCGGCCATCAGGGGCACATCTTCGCCGACGGCCCGCCGCCGCGCGGCGAGCGCTGGTGCAACAATGGCTTGGCACTTCTTTTCGTGCCTGAAGGACAGGCTCTGCCGCGATTGCGCGAGTGATTCATTCGCGGATCGAATGAATCTTATAGCCGGCGGCCCGATGATCCCTCCCGGGTGTCTCGATATCGTGCATACACGTCGAAACACTTGTCGGAGAGTCACATGTCGAAGACCGTTGCCGTCCTTCTCGGAAGCTTGCGCCGCGATTCGTTCAGCAAAAAAACCGCGGCCGCGATCGCGAGCCTCGCACCCCCGGATGTGCGCTTCGAGATCGTTCCGATCGGCGAGCTGCCCTTCTATAACGAAGACCTGGAAACCGAGTATCCGCCGCACGCCTGGGCGGAATTTCGCGACCGCATTCGCAAGGCCGATGCGGTGTTGTTCGTCACGCCCGAATACAACCGCTCGGTGCCTGCGGTGCTGAAGAATGCGCTGGACGTCGGCTCGCGGCCGTACGGACACAGCGTGTTCAATGGCAAGCCCGCGGCGGTCGTCACGACGTCCGTCGGCGCGATCGGCGGCTTCGGCGCGAATCATCATCTGCGCCAGTCGCTCGTGTTCCTGAACATGCCGACGCTGTCACAGCCGGAGGCCTACGTCGGCAACACGGGAAGCTTGTTCGACGAGCAAGGGAAGCTTCGCAATGAGGCGACCGCGGGTTTTCTGCGCACCTTCGCGCAGGCGTTCGCGCAGTGGATCGACAGGCATCAGGTCGGCGCAGCGGAAAAGGCCGCCTGAGACAGTCCGGAAGCTCGTCGTCCCGACGCAAGTCGGGACCGCACTCGGCACACTCCCACCTTGCGGCCCCGACTTGCGTCGGGACGACGGAGTCAGGCCGCGTCGGCGTCTGCGTCCGACTCGTATCCCAAATTCGGCGCGAGCCAACGCTGCGCCTCCTCGAGCGGCATCTTCTTGCGCGCCGCGTAGTTCTGCACCTGATCCAGGTCGATCTTCCCGAGCGGGAAATAATGCGACTCGGGATGCGAAAAATACCAACCGCTCACGGCCGCCGTCGGATACATCGCGAACGATTCGGTGAGCGTAATGCCGGCGTTCGCCTGCGCGTCGAGCAGCTGCCACAGCGTCGCCTTTTCGGTGTGATCCGGGCAGGACGGATAGCCTGGCGCCGGCCGGATGCCGCGATATTCCTCTTTGATGAGCTGATCGTTCGTGAGCCGCTCGTCCGGGGCATAGCCCCAGAACTCGCGCCGCACGCGCTCATGCAAGCGCTCCGCGAACGCTTCCGCAAACCTGTCCGCGAGCGCCTTCAGCATGATGCTCGAATAATCGTCGTGCGTTTTCCCGAAACGCTCGAGGTGCGGCTCGATCCCGATGCCGCCCGTCACCGCGAAGGCGCCGATGTAATCGCGCTTGCCGGACGACTTCGGCGCAATGAAATCCGCAAGGCACGAATGCGGCTGGCCGGCCGGCTTGCCCTTCTGCTGCCGCAGGAAATGCAGCCGCGCGCGAACTTCCGTGCGTGACTCGTCGGTGTAGATCTCGACGTCGTCGTCGTCCACGCTGTTCGCCGGGAACAGGCCGATGACTCCTCGCGCCGTCAGCCAGCGCTCGCGCACGATCTGCTTCAGCATGCGCCGCGCATCCGCGTACAGCGTGCTCGCCTGATCGCCGATCACCGGATCCGTGAGAATGTCCGGGAACTTGCCGGTGAACTCCCATGCATTGAAGAACGGCATCCAATCGATGTAGCGCGTCAAATCCTCGAGCGAGAAATCGTCGAACGTCCGGATGCCGAGGAAACGCGGCACCGGCGGCGTGTACGTCTCCCAGCCGCCTCGAAAGCGATTCGCGCGCGCCTGCGCGATCGTGAGCTGCGGGCTCTTCGTCTTCTTGCCCTGATGCTGCGTCCGGCGCGCGGCATGCTCCTCCTTGATCTTTGCCGTGTATTCCGCGCGCGTCGTCGCGGCCTGCAGCTGCTGACAGATGCCGACGCTGCGCGAAGCATCTTTGACGTAGACGACCGGACCTTCGTACTGCGGATCGATCTTCACCGACGTATGCGCGGGCGATGTCGTCGCGCCGCCGATCAACAGCGGCTGATTGAATCCCTGCCGCTGCATCTCTCTTGCGACATGCACCATCTCATCGAGCGACGGCGTGATCAGGCCCGACAAGCCGATCATGTCCGCGCCTTCGCGCCGTGCCGTTTCGAGGATGCGCTCGCAGGGCACCATCACGCCGAGGTCGATGACGTCGAAGTTGTTGCACTGGAGCACGACGCCGACGATGTTCTTGCCGATGTCGTGAACGTCGCCCTTCACCGTCGCCATCACGATCTTGCCGTTCGACTTCGATACGTTGCCGCTCGCGGCCTTCTGCGCCTCGATGTACGGGATCAGATGCGCGACCGCACGCTTCATCACGCGCGCCGATTTGACGACCTGCGGCAGGAACATCTTGCCGGCGCCGAACAGGTCGCCGACGACGTTCATGCCGTCCATCAGCGGGCCTTCGATGACTTGCAGCGGCTGATCGAACTGCAAGCGCGCCTCCTCCGTGTCTTGCACGACGAACTCGTCGATGCCTTTCACGAGCGCATGCTCGAGCCGCTTCGCGACCGGCCAGCTGCGCCACGCCAGATCCTCGGCCCTCTTCGCGCCGGCCTCGCCCTTGTAACGGCCCGCGATCTCGAGCAGCCGCTCGGTGCTGTCCGGACGGCGGTTCAGAATTACGTCCTCGACGCGCTCGCGCAGGTCCGGCGCGATGTCCTCGTAGATCGCGAGCTGTCCGGCGTTGACGATGCCCATCGTCATGCCGGCCTTGATCGCGTGATACAGGAACACCGAGTGCATCGCCTCGCGCACCGGATCGTTGCCGCGGAACGAGAACGATACGTTGCTGACGCCGCCGCTCACATGCACGTGCGGGCACTGCTTGCGAATCTCGCGCGTCGCTTCGATGAAATCGACGGAGTAGTTGTTGTGCTCCTCGATGCCGGTCGCGACCGCGAAGATGTTCGGATCGAAGATGATGTCTTCGGGCAGGAAGCCCGCCTTCTGGGTCAAAAGCTCGTAGGAGCGCTTGCAGATTTCGATCTTGCGCTCGCGCGTGTCCGCCTGGCCCGTTTCGTCGAACGCCATGACGACGACGGCGGCGCCATACGCCTGCACCTTGCGCGCATGCTCGAGGAAGGCAGCCTCGCCTTCCTTCAGGCTGATCGAATTGACGATGCACTTGCCTTGCACGCACTTGAGCCCCGCCTCGATCACCGACCACTTCGAGGAGTCGATCATGATCGGCACGCGCGCGATGTCGGGCTCGGAGGCGATGAGGTTCAAGAACCTCACCATCGCGGCTTCGGAATCGAGCATGCCCTCGTCCATGTTGATGTCGATGACCTGCGCGCCCGAGGCGACTTGCTGGCGCGCGATGTCGAGCGCCGCGTTGTAGTCGTCCGCTTCGATCAGGCGGCGGAACTTCGCGGAGCCGGTGACGTTCGTGCGCTCGCCGACGTTCACGAACAAGCTGTCCGAACCGATATTGAGCGGCTCGAGCCCCGACAGCCGGCAGCGGCGCTCGATCACCGGCACCTTGCGCGGCGCAATGCCCGCGATCGCCTCCTTGATGTGCTGGATGTGATGCGGCGTCGTGCCGCAGCAGCCGCCGACGATGTTCACGAAGCCGCTCGCCGCGAAGTCCTTGATGAGCTCCGCCGTTTCGCAGGCCTGCTCGTCGTATTCGCCGAACGCGTTCGGCAGGCCGGCGTTGGGATAGGCGCTCACATACGTGTCCGCGATGCGTGAGAGCTCCTCGATGTACGGGCGCAGCTGTTTCGCGCCGAGCGCGCAATTGAGGCCGATCGCGAGCGGTTTTGCGTGCCGCACGGAATTCCAGAACGCTTCGGTGGTTTGTCCGGACAGCGTGCGCCCGGAAGCGTCGGTGATCGTGCCGGAGATGATCAGCGGGATTTCGATGCCGGCCTCTTCCTGCGCCTTGCGGACGGCGTAGATCGCGGCCTTCGCGTTCAACGTGTCGAAGACAGTCTCGATCAGGAACAGATCGACGCCGCCTTCGATCAGCGCGCGCGCGCCGACGAGATAGCTGTCGGCGAGCTGATCGAACGTGATCGCGCGATAGGCGGGATCGTTCACGTTCGGCGACAGCGAGGCCGTCCTGTTCGTCGGCCCGATCGCGCCGGCGACGAAGCGGATGCCGCCGTGCTTCGCCTCGAACTCATCGGCGACGCGGCGCGCGATGCGCGCGGCGTTCAGATTGAGCTCGCCGACGAGGTCTTCCATGTGATAGTCGGCCTGCGAGGGATAGTTCGCGGTGAACGTGTTCGTTTCGATGATGTCGGAGCCTGCGTCGAGATACGCGCGGTGGATGTCCGCGATGATGTCGGGCTGCGTGAGGACGAGGACGTCCGTATTGCCCTTGAGGTCACACTTCCAATCGGCGAAGCGCGTGCCGCGGTAATCGGTTTCGCTGAGCTTGCGGTCTTGGACGAGCGTGCCGAAACCGCCGTCGAGGAGCAGGATGCGCTCTTGCAGGAGTTGGCGGAGCTTTGCAGTGCGGTCGGAGCGGGACATCTCGGGGACTCCTTGCGAGGGCGGAGCTGCGGCTGGTTGGCGATTGGCGTTTCGCGGTTCGGCTTGATCGGCGTGTTCGGCGTGTTCGGCGTGTTCGGCGTTTTGGACTTGCTCAGAGCCCGTTCTGTAAGCGCATCGAAGGCCTCAGCCGCAGCGACTTGGGCTGGAAACCGATTTCGGGGACGCCGTAAACCCCTCCCTGGGGGCTTCGACGAAAACATCCCTGTTTTCGACGACCCCGAAATCGGTTTCCAGCCCAAGTCGCTGCGGCAGCTTCGATCAACAGCGCGGAAGACACGAGCACGCAGCCACTCGTCATCCCGACGCAAGTCGGGATCTCACTCGGCACCGTACCACTCGTCATCCCGACGCAAGTCGGGATCTCAGTTGGCACCCTGCCAAAGGCGGTCCCGACTTGCGTCGGGACGACGGGGCGTTGCGAGCTTGCGCGCACGATCAGCCCACCGCGGCTTTCGTCGCTGCCGGACGCACGCCAAGCGCATGGCAAATGGCGAACGTGAGCTCGGAGCGATTCAACGTATAGAAATGGAAGTGCTCGACGCCATGACGCTGGAGCTGCTGCACTTGCTCGATCGCAACCGAAGCGGCGATCAGGCGGCGAGTGTCGGGATCGTCATCGAGGCCGTCGAAGCGGTGCACGAGCCACTCCGGCACGCTCGCCCCGCAGCGCTGCGCCATGCGCAGCATTTGCGGGAAGCGCGTGATCGGCAGGATGCCCGGCACGATGGCAGCAGTGATCCCGGCCGCGGCGCATTGATCGCGGAAGCGCAGGAACACGTCCGGGTCGAAAAAGAATTGCGTGATCGCGCGGGTCGCGCCGGCATCGAGCTTCGCTTTCAGATAATCGAGCTCGAAGGCCGCGCTCGGCGCTTCGGGATGAATCTCGGGATAGGCGGCGACCGAGATCTCGAAATCGGCGACCGACTTGATGCCCTTCACCAAGTCCACTGCATAGGCGAAGCCGCTCGGATGCGGCGTGTATTTCGTCTGTCCCTGCGGGGGATCACCGCGCAGTGCGACGATGTGTCGAATGCCGTGCGCCCAGTAGTTGCGTGCGATATCCAGAATCTCCTCGCGCGGCGCATCGACGCAGGTGAGATGCGGTGCGGCCGTGAGCGAGGTCGTCTGCTGGATCTTCGTGACGATGTTGTGGGTGCGTGAGCGGGTCGAGCCGTCGGCGCCGTACGTGACGGAGACGAAGCTCGGCTGCAGCGGGACGAAGCGCTCGACCGACTGCCACAGCGTCTGTTCCATCGCCTCGTCCTTGGGCGGGAAGAACTCGAACGACACATGCGGCCGGCGGCGCAGCTGCGCGGCGCTTTGATTGATTCGATCCTGAAGCGATTCCACGGTCATGGGTCGATCCTTCTGGTCATGCGGCCGCGTCGGTCGTCACCGCGACGCTGGCCGACAGTCTGCGACGACCGACCGCGATCAACAGGTGACCGTGCTCGGTGTCGATGGGATGGACGCGAACGAAGTCGAGGCCCGCGGCCGTAAACCACGAGCGCAGCGTCGTGATCGGATTGCCGTTGCAGGCTTGCTCGAGCGCATCGAAATCGTCGATGAGCAGCACGCGGCCGCCGTCCTTCAGGGTGCGCGCGATCTCGCTGAGCGCGACGATCGGATTCTCGGCTGCGGACAACACGCGGCCGACGGTGGCGACATCGAACGTTGGGGATTCGAACGGCAGGTCGTACATGTCGCCCCGCCGAAGCTCGCAGTGGCGCAGGCCCGCGCCGTAAATGTTCGTGCGCGCCAGGCGAAGTGCGTCGCTCGAAATATCGACGCCGACGGCGCGCGTCGCACGGCCGGCGAGCATCTCGAGCATGTGCCCTGCTCCCGTGCCGACATCGAGCAATGAGCCGATCTGTCCTTCACCGAGCTCCGTGACGAGCACGCTCTGGATGTGCTCGGAAAGACGCGGGTCCGTCGCACTGGTGGCTGCGGCGGCGCGACGGGCGCGCTCGCCGAGTACGCGCTCCATGCGCTGGCGGTCGCGAACGAGGACTTCGTCACGCGCGTCGACGAAGCTAAGAAGCTGCTCGACGGCCGCTTGGCCCGGGCCCGTCGCGGGAACGCGGTAATAGACCCAGTACTGCTCGCGCAAACGATCGATCAATCCCGCATCCGCCAGGAGCTTCAAATGGCGCGACACCCGCGGCTGGCTCTGGGAGAGCACATCGCAGATTTCACCGACGGTCAGCTCGGCACGCGATAAGAGCGCCAGGATGCGCAGGCGCGTGGGCTCGGCCGCAGCCCGTAGCTGCGCCAATCCGTCCATGAAGCCTTGGGGAGGAATTAAGGACATAAAGAAAAGTTGATATGACGAGCGGACGATAGCCGAAGCCGCGCGAGAGGAGCAAGAGGAGCTCGTCACGGTGCGGGCGAACGGGCGGGGTAGCCGGCGGGTAGCCGGCCGGGGGAACGGCGCGGGAAGTGGTCAGGTGAGATTCAAGTTATTCTTGTAAGTCGATGATTTTACTAGGCGCAGATCAGAAAAAAACGAACCCATGGACGTTCGACGGCGCCCAGTCAGGGCATGGGTGTCCAAATGACGTGGGTGTCCAGTCAGGGCATGGGTGTCCACATGACGTGGGTGTCCAATCTAATGAGTCGCCCCGCTCCGCTCGGCGTGTGAGCCGACGCTCAGCATGTGCTCGACGTCCACCCGGTCGAATTGATAGGCGCGATTACAGAAGTCACAGCGGACCTCGACATTGCCGCGCTCGGCAAGAATCGAACGCAGCTCGTCCGCTCCCAACGACCGCAACATGCTGATGACCCGCTCGCGCGAGCACCGGCAGCGAAAGAACACCGGCGTGGATTCGAACATGCGCACGTCGTCCTCGGCGAACACGCGCTGCAGGATCTGCTTGTCCGTCAGCGTGCGCAGCTCACCGGGCCGAAGCGTGTCTGCCATGAGCTGCGCGCGGCGCCAGGCATCCTCGACATCCTCGGGATTCGGGATGTGGTGCGCACCGGCAGTGCGCCCCGCAACAGTGTCGTTCGACAATCTCTGCAGCAGCATGCCCGAGACGCCCTTCTCGTCCGCATGCAGCCACAGGCGCGTCGGCAATTGCTCGGAGTTCTCGAAATAGCCTTGCAGACATTCCGAGAGCGCGTCGCTTTCGAGCGGCACGATGCCCTGATAACGCTGCGACAGGTCCTCGTTTTCCAACGTGACGGTCAGGTTTCCCGCACCCGACAGCGCGAGCAGCCCGCCGCCTTCGATCCCATCGCGATAACGCGCGACGGCGCGCACGCCGAGATCGCTCGAGCATTGCGCGAGCATCAGATGCATCGGCCCCTGCCCGCGCAATTGCAGACTCAGCGTGCCATCGAACTTGAGCGTCGCCGCCAACAACACGGACGCGGCCACCGCTTGTCCGAGCGTGTCGCGAATGTTGGCCGGATATTCGCGATGCTCGAGCAGCGCGCGCCACGCGGCGTCCAGATGGACGATGTGTCCGCGAATGGGATAGTGCTCGAACAGGAATCGGTGCAGGCAATCGCGATCGTGCATGGCGCGCAGAACTCGGTACGGCTCGTCCGGTTAGTCTAAGGGAATACGCGGAACGGCCATCAATGCGGTCGCGTTCGGGCCGTACAATCGGGGTTATGACTACAGCAACCAGAACCGCGGCGTTGTGGCAGTCGTTCACGCCCAAGCTCGTGACGACGCTGCGCGAAGGCTACTCGTTAGGCGATCTTCGTCACGATGCTGTTGCCGGGCTCACGGTTGCAATCGTCGCGCTGCCGCTCTCGCTCGCACTCGCAATCGCATCCGGCACGACGCCCGACAAAGGCCTGACGACGGCCATCGTCGCGGGCTTCCTCATCTCAGCCTGCGGCGGAAGCCGTGTTCAGATCGGCGGGCCGACCGGCGCGTTCGTCGTGGTCGTGTTCAATGTCATCGCGCAGCATGGGTACGACGGCCTGTTGCTCGCGACTCTGCTGGCGGGATTGATGCTGATCGTCGCCGGGCTCGCGCGGCTCGGAACCTGGGTCAAATACATTCCGCAGCCGGTCATCACCGGCTTCACCGCAGGCATTGCGGTCGTGATCTTCTCGAGCCAGATCAGAGATCTGTTCGGGCTGACGATGACGAACGTGCCCGCGGATTTCATCGAAAAGTGGCTTGCGTACGCACGCGCGCTGCCGACGGTGAACGTCGCTTCGACGGGCGTCGCCGCAGGCGCGCTCGCCATCATCGTGATGCTGCGCCGATTCGCGCCGAAGCTGCCGGGGTTCCTGATCGCGGTCGCAGTGAGCTCGATGCTCGTGTGGCTTTTTGCGCTCGACGTGGCGACGATCGGCAGCCGTTTCGGCGCGCTGCCGCGCACGCTCCCAGTGCCGCACCTGCCCGAGATCAGCTGGAGCGCCGTCAAGGACGTGCTGCCGAGCGCATTCACGATCGCATTTCTCGCCGGCGTCGAATCATTGTTGTCCGCGGTCATCGCCGACGGGATGACCGGACGGCGTCATCGCTCGAACGCGGAGCTCATCGCCCAGGGCATCGCGAACTTCTCGTCGACCTTGTTTGGCGGCTTGCCCGCGACCGGGGCGATCGCACGCACGGCGACGAACATTCGCGCCGGGGCCCGCTCGCCGATCTCGGGCATGCTGCATGCGGGCTTCATTCTCATCTTCATGCTCGCGCTCGGGCCGTTGATCGCGCTGATTCCGCTCGCGAGCCTCGCAGCGGTGCTCGTGATCGTTGCGTGGAACATGAGCGAGATCGACCACTTCCGACACCTGATGCGGGCGCCGGCCGGCGATCGCGTGATTTTGATCCTGACGTTCGTGCTGACCGTGCTGATCGACCTGACGGTCGCCATCGGTGTCGGCGTCGTACTCGCGGCGTTGATGTTCATGCACCGGATGGCGGAAGTGAGCGCGATCCGCAATCGCGTGTCGCTCGACGAAGACGATGACGCGGAGGACGAGCGGTCGCTGTCCGATACCGCGGAGCAGCGCCTCCGGCTACCGAAGGGCGTCGAAGTGTATGAGCTGCGGGGGCCGCTGTTCTTCGGGGTGGCGGAGCACTTGCTCGATTTGCTGCAGCGAACCGGGACGAGGCCGCGCGTGTACGTGCTGAATCTGCGCGAGGTGCCGCTGGTGGATGCGACGGGCGCCAGCACGCTGCGAGACTTCATCGACCGGTGCAAGCGTCGCGAGATTCCCGTGTACATCGCGGGTGTCAGCGAGCGGGTCGCGGCGACACTGCGCGATATGCATGCGCTGCCGCGGGAGAACGCGACGGTGTTCGAGTCGCTCGATGTGGCGGTCGCGAGGGCGGCGGTGGAGGCCAAGGGATAGGCCCCCATCCTGTCCTTCCCCCGCTCTCGCGGGGGAAGGGACGCTCTACCGGTCATCCCGACGAAAGTCGGGATCTCAGTCGGCACCTTCGTCGACGTCATCCCGACGAAAGTCGGGATCTCGTTTGGCACCCTGCCAGAGGCGGTCCCGACTTTCGTCGGGACGACAGCGTGGGAAGGTGATGCGAACGTCGCGCAGCGCGCACCCCTGGCGAACGGTCGCTCGATTCAGCCGGCGAGCTTCTTTTTGAGCAGCTCGTTCACCTGCGCCGGATTGGCCTTGCCGCCCGTGATCTTCATGACCTGACCGACGAAAAAGCCGAACAGCTTGTCCTTGCCGGAGCGATAGTCCGCGAGCTGCTTGGGATTGGCGGCCATCACTTCGTCGATCACCTTCTCGATCGCACCCGTATCGGTGATCTGCTTCAACCCCTTCGCTTCGATGATCGCGTCCGCATCCTTGCCTTCGGCCCACATCTGCTCGAACACTTCCTTCGCGATCTTCCCCGAAATCGTCTCATCGACGATCCGCGACAGAAGCCCCGCGAGACGCGCCGCATCGATGCGGGACTGCGTGATCTCCACGCCGTCCTTGTTCAAGGCAGCCGACAAGTCGCCCATCACCCAGTTCGCCGCAAGCTTTTCATGCCCCTTGAGCGCGCCGACGACGGCTTCGTAGTAGTCGCCCATTTCACGGCTGGCCGTGAGCACGCCGGCATCGTAGGCCGGCAGGCCGAACTTCTCGATGTAGCGCGCCGCCTTCTGGTCAGGCAGCTCCGGCAGCGTGCTGCGCACCGACTCGATGAACTGCGAATCGAGCGCGACCGGCAGCAGGTCCGGATCCGGGAAGTAGCGATAGTCGTTCGCCTCTTCCTTCGAGCGCAGCGCGCGCGTCTCGCCCTTGTCGGGATCGTACAAGCGCGTTTCCTGCTTGATCTTGCCGCCGCTTTCGATGATGTCGATCTGGCGCGCGACTTCGTAATTGATGGCCTTCTCGATGAACCGGAACGAATTGAGATTCTTGATCTCGCAGCGCGTGCCGAACTCCTTCTGGCCGACGGGGCGGACCGACACGTTCGCATCGCACCGGAACGAGCCTTCCTGCATGTTGCCGTCGCAGATCTCGAGATAGCGCACGAGCGTGTGCACTTTCTTCATGTAGGCGATCGCTTCCTTGGCCGAGCGCATGTCCGGCTCGGAGACGATTTCGAGCAGCGGCGTGCCGGCGCGATTCAAGTCGATGCCCGTCGCGCCCTGGAAATCTTCGTGGAGGGACTTGCCCGCATCTTCCTCGAGATGCGCGCGCGTGATGCCGATCGTCTTGCGCGCGCCGTCATCGAGCACGATCTCCAACGTGCCTTTCTCGACGATCGGCTTTTCGTACTGGCTGATCTGATAGCCCTTCGGCAGATCGGGATAGAAGTAGTTCTTGCGCGCGAAGACGGAGCGCAGCGCGATCGATGCATTGCATGCGAGCCCGAACTTCACGGCCATGCGCACGGCTTCGCGATTCAGCACCGGCAGCACGCCCGGATACCCCAGATCGACGAGATTGGCCTGCGCGTTCGGCGCGGCGCCGAAGGCAGTCGCAGCGCTCGAGAAGATCTTGCTCTTCGTCGCGAGCTGCGCGTGGATTTCCAAACCGATGACTGTTTCCCAATTCATATCTGCTAGGGCTCTGGTCTGAAGGATCTGGGCTGAAGGGCTGCTGGCACTTCGCCCGAATTAAACTCAAAGAAAGCCGATTCACTCATCTGCGGCTCTGGCCAGCAGCCCAGAGCCCAGCAGCCCTTCCGCCCTCACGCGTACCCACGCGGAATCTGCCTGTGCCACTCGGTTTCACGCTGATACCCGTGCGCAACATTGAGCAGCTTCGCTTCCGCGAAATGCGGTCCGATGATCTGCAGCCCGACCGGCAGTCCGCCGAGGAAACCGCAGGGAATCGACATCGCGGGCAGGCCGGCGAGGTTCGCGCCGATCGTGTAGATGTCGTTCAAGTACATCGTGATCGGATCGTCGACCTTCGCACCGATGTCGAAGGCGGGTGACGGCGAGGTCGGCCCCATCAACACATCGACCTCCTTGAACGCACGGGCGAAGTCATCCGTGATCAGCCGGCGCACTTTCTGGGCGCGCAGATAATAAGCGTCGTAGTAGCCGGCCGAGAGCACGTACGTGCCGGTCATGATGCGGCGCTTCACTTCCGCGCCGAAGCCTTCGCCGCGCGAGCGCTTGTACATGTCCAGGAGATCGACCGGGTTCTCGCAGCGATGACCGAAGCGCACGCCGTCGAAGCGCGACAGGTTCGAGGAGCACTCGGCGGGAGCGACGACGTAGTACGTCGGCACGGAGAGCGGCAGGTTCGGCAGGCTGACCTCGATGAGCTTGGCGCCGAGACGCTCGTACACCGCGAGGGCATCGCGAACGAGCTTGCCGTTCGCCTCATCCAACCCGGTTTCGAAGAATTCCTTCAACAGGCCGATCTTCAATCCGGCGAGCGGCTGATCGAGGGCGGCGACGTAGTCGGGCACGGGCGTGTCGACGCTCGTCGAATCCTTCGGATCGAAACCCGCCATTGCCCGCAGCAACAGCGCGGAGTCCTTCGCCGTGATCGTCAACGTGCCCGCCTGATCGAGGCTCGAGGCGAACGCGATCATTCCATAGCGGGACACGCGGCCGTATGTAGGCTTGAGGCCGGTGAGCCCCGTCAACGCGGCGGGCTGACGAATCGAGCCGCCGGTATCCGTACCGGTCGCTGCGGGCACGAGGCGCGCCGCAACCGCTGCGGAAGAGCCGCCCGATGATCCGCCGGGTACCTTGTTCAGATCCCAGGGATTCTTGACCGGCCCGAACCAGCTCGTCTCGTTCGACGAGCCCATCGCGAACTCGTCCATGTTCGCCTTGCCGAGCATGATGACGCCTTCTTGCGACAGCCGTTCGACGACCGTCGCATCGTAGGGGGCGACGAAGTTCGACAGCATGCGCGACCCGCAGGTGGTCAAAACGCCGTCGGTGCAGAAGATGTCTTTGTGGGCGATCGGCAGACCCGCGAGCTCGCCCGCCTCGCCCGACGCCAGCAGCTCGTCGGCCTTGGCCGCGGCAGCGAGCGCTTGCTCGGCCGTGACGGTCACGAAGGCGTTCAACGCGGGATTCATGCGCTCGATGCGCGCGAGGAAATGCCGAGCGAGCTCGACGCTCGAGAACTCACGCGCACGCAGTCCGGCGGCGAGCTCGGCCAGGGTCAGATGATGCAGTTCGGTCATTGGTGATGAGATATGTATGAGCGTGGCAATGGAGTCGAGAACACGCGGCCGCAGCCCTTCAAAGCAAGGGCGGCGCGTTACTCGATGACCTTCGGAACGAGGTACAGGCCGGCTTCGACGCGCGGCGCGTTGCGCTGGTATTTCTCGCGCTGTTCGACGTCGCTCACTTCGTCCGGACGCAGCCGCTGCACTTGGTCCGCGAGCGGATGGGCCATCGGCTCTACGGCATCCACTGCCGCGGCATTGAGCTGTTCGACGAAGGTCAGGATCTTGGACAGGCTATCGACATAGACAGGCAGCTCGGCGTCGGTGATCGACAATCGAGCGAGGTGTGCGATGCCTTCGACATCTTTGCGGGTGAGACTCATGCGCTATTCCGTGGACGACGACGAAAAACCCTGGAAAAAGTCTTAAAAAATGCGTGTGTGATCATACACCTTTGGCTTGTGCGCAGTCCCACCCGTTGTTAGAGTACGGCCACTTTTTTTGCCCCCCGTCGTTCGCTTCGCAACAACCATGTTCAAAAATCTCCGAGGCTATTTTTCGAACGACCTCTCGATCGATCTTGGTACGGCAAACACACTCATCTACGTTCGCGGCAAGGGCATCGTACTGAACGAGCCTTCGGTCGTTGCGATTCGCGAAGAGCCGGGTCGTGCGGGCAAGAAGATCGAGGCCGTCGGCCAGGAAGCGAAAAACATGCTCGGGCGCACGCCCGGCCACATCACCGCGATTCGTCCGATGAAGGACGGCGTCATCGCCGACTTCACCGTGACCGAAAAGATGCTGCAGTACTTCATCGAGAAGGTGCACGGCAACCGCCTGATGCGTCCGAGCCCGCGCGTTCTGATCTGCGTGCCCTACGGCTCGACGCAAGTCGAGCGGCGGGCGATTCAAGAATCGGCCGAAGGCGCCGGCGCGCGCTGGGTGCGACTCATCGAAGAGCCCATGGCCGCGGCCGTCGGCGCGGGCCTGCCCGTGCACGAGGCGCGCGGCTCCATGGTGCTCGACATCGGCGGCGGCACGTCCGAGGTCGCGGTCATTTCCTTGAACGGCATCGTCTACGCATCCTCCGTGCGTATCGGCGGCGACCGCTTCGACGATGCCATCATCAATTATGTGCGCCGTAACTACGGCATCCTCATCGGCGAGGCGACCGCCGAGCGCGTGAAGATCGAAATCGGCTCCGCGTACCCCGGACAACAAGTCAACGAGATCTCCGTCAAAGGCCGCAACCTGTCCGAAGGCGTGCCGCGCAGCTTCACGCTGAACTCGAACGAGATCCTCGAGGCACTGCAGGAGCCGCTCGCCGGCATCGTCGGCGCAGTGAAAGTCGCGCTCGAGCAGACCCCGCCCGAGCTCGGCGCGGATGTCGCGGAACGGGGCATCGTATTGACGGGCGGCGGCGCCTTGCTGCGCGACATCGACAAGCTCCTGATGGAAGAAACGGGCTTGCCGGTCGTCGTCTCCGAAGATCCGCTGACCTGCGTCGCGCGCGGCGGCGGCCGCATGCTCGAGCTCATCGACGAGCACGGGCCTGCGTTGTTCAATCTCGAGTAAGCGACAGGCAGGCGCCTACGACGCGCTCCGCACCTTTTTTTCGTTCCCTCACGAGCGCACCGGCGCTCGCCCACGCTGGCACATGGTCACGCTAAGCTCGGACAGTCGCCCGATCATCGGCCGCGGACCCCCGCTCGGGGCGAGCTTCTTCTTTCTCGCCATCGTCTCGATCACGCTCATGGTGCTCGATCATCGCGGCAACTATCTCGAAACCGCGAAGATGTGGATGGGCATGGCGACGCATCCGTTCTACACGGTCGTGCAGGCGCCGTTCGATTTCTGGAACTGGCTCACCGGCAGCTTCGCCGACCGCAGCAAGCTCCGGGCGGAGAACGAACGGCTCACCGAGGAATTGCGCGTCGCGCGCATCAAGGCGCTGCAGTTCGAATCGCTGAACGAAGAGAACCGGCGGCTGCGCGCGATTCGCGCCGCCTCGCAAGGCATCGCCGATCGCACGCTGATCGCCGAGATCATTCATGTCGACGTCGACCCGTTTCGCCATCGCGTGCGGATCAACAAGGGCGCGGAGGACGGCGTCTTCAAAGGCCAGCCGGTGCTCGATGCCTTCGGGATCGTGGGCCAGGTGACGCGCGTCGATCGCTACACGGCCGAACTCATCCTGATCAGCGACAACGAGCACGCGACGCCGGTGCAAGTAAACCGCAACGGCATCCGCTCGATCGCCGTGGGCACGGGCGATGTGAACAAGCTGACGCTGCCGTTTCTCACGGTCGAGGCCGACGTGAAGCCGGACGACCTGCTCGTCTCCTCGGGCCTCGACGGTATTTTTCCGGCCGGCTACCCGGTCGCACGCATCACGAAGGTCGAGCGCGATCCCTCGCAGACCTTCGCCGTCGTGGAAGCGAAGCCGATGGCGCAGCTCGATCGCGCGCGCGAAGTGCTGCTGCTGTGGTCCGAGACGAAACGTGAGGCGGCGCCCGAGACGACACCTCAGACCAACCCTGAGGCCGCACAGCGCCCGGTCGAGGCACCGCAGTCATGAACCTGTGTCACGCGCGCATCGTCATTCGCGGTCGAGGTGCAATCCATGGCCGCCGGTGAGATTCGCTCCCCGGGGCTGCGCGTCACCGGGACGGTACTGCTCGCGCTGATCTTCGCGATCCTGCCGCTGCCGGGCGATCTCGACGTCGGCCGCCCTCACCTGCTGCTGCTGCTCGTCATCTACTGGGCCTTGAGCGCACCGCGTGTTGCCGGGCTCATGTTCGCCTGGTTTTGCGGGCTCGCGATCGATCTGCTGCAAGGGCCGTTGCTCGGGCAACATGCCGCCGCGTTTCTGCTCGTCGCGTTCCTGACGCACAAGTTTCAGCTGCGGATGCGGATCTTTCCGATCTATCACCAGACGCTGACCGTTTTCATGCTGCTCGCGCTGTATGAATTCCTGCTGTTCTGGATCGACGGCATCATCGGCCAGGCCGTCACGACATGGATGCGCTGGATGCCGGTCCTCACGAGCACGCTGCTCTGGCCGTTCCTCGTCGGGATCCTGGACACCTGGAATCGCCGTAGTCGCTGACGCTACGGATGTCGGGCCACGGGCTACGGCCAAAGAAGAGTAGAAACGACGAACGAAATGCGAACCGCGACTCTAAACAAGCGCCGCCTTTCACTTAATCTAGCGCCCGTCCCCCCTCGCCCGTAGCCCCTCGCCCATAGTCCGTCTCCATGTCCCGTTCCGTTCGCATCAAGGATCACCATCAGGAGCAGCAGCTGTTCGAGCGGCGCGCCCTGGCTGCGGCCGTGATCATGGCGCTCGGAATCGTCGCGATCATCAGCCGGCTGATCTGGCTGCAGGTCGTGAAGTACGACTATTACGTGCAGGAGTCGCAGGGGAATCGCATCAAGATCGAGCCGATTCCGCCCAATCGCGGCCTGATCCTCGACCGCCGCGGCCAGCCGCTCGCGACGAACGCACCGTCATATCAATTGGAGCTCACGCGCGAGCAGGTGCCCGATCTCGATGAGACGCTCGCGAAGCTCGCCGCGCTCGGGATGTTCGACAAGGAAAGCATTCCGGCGCTGAAGAAGGACATCCGCGGCCGCCGCAGCTTCGAGGCCGTGCCGGTCAAGCTGCAGCTCACGGAGAACGAGCTCGCGCGCTTTGCTGCGCGGCGCCATGATTTTCCGGGCGTCGAGATCGTGCCGCGCTTGACGCGCTTCTATCCGCTCGGACCGAGCAGCGTGCACGCGATCGGTTACGTCGGCGCGATCAGCGAAGAAGACAAGAAGACGCTCAACATCGACGACTACGCGGGCACGACGCTCACGGGCAAGACCGGCGTCGAACGCGCGTACGAGTCCGAGCTGCACGGCAGCGCGGGATTTCAGGAGCTGCTCGTCAATGCTCAGGGCCGCCGCGTCGATCGCGTCGGCCGCGCGACCGCGGACCTCGTGCGCAAGGAGCCGATCGCGGGCAACGACCTCTTTCTCACGATCGACGAGCACGTGCAGCAGGTCGCGGAAGAAGCGCTGCGCGGCCAACGCGCGACCGCCGTCGCGATCGATCCGAACAATGGCGACATCATTGCGTATGTGAGCACGCCGGCCTTCGATCCGAACCTGTTCGCACGCGGGCTTTCGCGTGCCGAATACATCGCGCTGACCGAAGACCCCAATCGACCGATGTACGACCGCGCGATCCGCGGCGTGTATCCGCCTGGATCGACGGTGAAGCCGCTGTTCGCGCTGGGCGCGCTCGAGAACGGCGTGGTCACGTCGTCCGATACGCGCTTCTGCCGCGGTATCTGGTCCTCGCCCGGCTACGGGCGTCCACGCCGCGACTGGGAGCCGCGCGGCCATGGCCACGTCGACATGCGCAAGGCGATCGCCACGTCGTGCGACGTCTACTTCTACGACGTCGCGCGGCTCATGGGCATCGATCGCATGGCGGCGTTCGTGGGGCAGTTCGGTTTGGGCGCGCCGATCGGCATCGATATTCCCGGCGAGCGCTCGGGCATCCTGCCCTCCACCGAATGGAAGAAGCGCGCGTACAAGACGAACAAGGCGCTGGCCGTGTGGTTCCCCGGCGACACGATCAGCGTCGGCATCGGACAAGGACAGATGCAAGTGACGCCGCTGCAGCTCGCGCATGCAGTCGCGACGATCGCCGCTCGCGGCAAGCGTTATCAGCCGAGGCTCGTACGCGCGGTGCGCAACGTGCAGACGGGTACCGTCAAAGACATTCCGCCGCATGAGCTGCCTGGCGTGAAGACGTCCGACCCGGGCGGTTGGGACATCATCATCGGCGGCATGTATGACGTGATGAACGCGCCGTACGGATCGGCGCGCGCGGCGGCCGTCGGCACGCCCTACAAGATCGCGGGCAAGAGCGGCACGGCACAGGTGTTCACGGTTGCGATCACGGAGCGCGTGCGCAAAGCCGGCGAGCTCGCGGAACATCTGCGCGATCACGCCTTGTTCGTGTCGTTCGCACCGGTCGACGAGCCGAAGATCGCGGTCGCCGTCATCGTCGAAAATGCGCCGCGCGGCGGCTCCGCCTTCTCGGCGCCGATCGCGCGTCGGATCATCGACTCTTATCTGCTGACGCCGGAGGAATTCGCAGCTCAGGAAGAAAAGCGCAAGGCGGCGGAGGCTGCGAAGGCGGCCGCAGCGGCCAGAGCGGCGGCTCGTCAGCAAGCGACGGCGCCAGCGGCACCGCCGGCACCCGAGCCCAGGGGCGACTGATGAATTACGACAGCCTCGAAACTTCGCGCGCGCAGCGCACGCTCACAGGCGGAGCGCGCCTGCTGCTCGCGCTTCATCTCGACGGTCCGCTGGTGATCGGCCTGTGCCTGCTCGTCGCGGTCGGCACGATCGTGTTGTTCAGCGCCTCGGGCCGCAGCATCTCGATGCTCGAAGCCAAGGGGCTGCATTTCGTCATGGCGCTCGTCGTCATGATCGCGCTCGCGCAAGTGCCGCCGCGCATGATTCGCATGGCAACACCCTGGGTGTATCTGCTCGGGCTGATCCTGTTGATCGCCGTGATGTTCACGGGCGACATCGCGATGGGCGCGCAGCGCTGGCTCGATCTGGGCGTCGTGCGCTTTCAGCCCTCGGAGCTGATGAAGATCGCCGTTCCGCTCGCCTGCGCCTGGTATCTGCACGAACGGCCGCTGCCGCCGAGCTTTTTGTCGATCCTCGTGCTCGGCGCCGCGATTTTCATCCCGACCCTGATCATCGCCGAGCAGCCCGACCTCGGCACCGCCCTGCTCGTCGCGACCGCCGGCGGCATGGTCGTGCTCATGGCCGGCTTGCGCCTGCGCTACATCCTCGGCGCAATCGGCCTTCTGATTCCCGCTGCGTATGTCGCGTGGGAATTTTTACTGCATGACTATCAGCGCCAGCGCGTGCTGACGTTCCTGGATCCGCAGAACGATCCGCTCGGCGCGGGCTACCACATCATTCAGTCGCAGATTGCGATCGGCTCGGGCGGCGTGTTCGGCAAGGGCTTCTTGCGCGGCAGCCAGGCGCAGCTCGAGTTCCTTCCCGAACGCTCCACCGACTTCATCTTCGCGGTGATCGGCGAGGAATGGGGGCTCATCGGCCTCGTGACGGTGCTGCTGCTGTTCATGTTCGTCGTCGGCCGCGCGCTGTATCTCGCGGCGAGCGCGCAAGACACGTTCGCGCGTCTCGCGGCCGGCAGTCTCGCGCTCACCTTCTGCGTGTATGTGTTCGTCAACAGCGGCATGGTCATCGGCTTGCTGCCTGTCGTCGGCGTACCGCTGCCGCTCGTCAGTTACGGCGGCACCGCGATGGTGACCCTCATGGCCGGTTTCGGTATTCTCATGTCGCTGTGTGCGAAGCGAAAACTCGTCGGCCGCTAGCGCAGTCGTTTCGAGCGAGCATTTCCAGAGAATTCCCCAGAGTATTTCGTGTAGTGACAAAACTTGCCGCCTGCGTCTTCCTTCTCCCGGCCCTTGCCGTAGCCCCCTTCGCCCACGCGCTCGACCGCTCGCGCCCCGACGTACGCGCGTTCATCGAAGAAACGGCCGAGCAGCTCAATCTCGACAAGAAGACGCTCGGCGATCTGCTGGCGCAGGCCGAAACCAAGCAGGCGATTCTCGATGCCATCAGCAAGCCGGCGGAGCGCGTCGTGCCGTGGTTCGAGTATCGCGACCGCTTTCTGACGGAGCGCCGCATCCAGCAGGGCGCGGATTTCTGGGCCGCGAATACCGCGGCGCTCGAGGGCATCCGCGATCCGGGCATCGCGGCGACGGTTTCCGGGATTCTCGGCGTCGAAACCTCGTACGGGCGCATCACCGGGCGCTATCGCGTGCTCGATGCGCTCGCGACGCTGGCGTTCGATTACCCGCCGCGCGCCCCGTTCTTTCGCAGCGAGCTGCAGCAGTTTCTCGCGCTCGCGCGCGAGGAATCGGTCGATCCCAAGACGGCGCTCGGCTCCTATGCAGGCGCGATGGGCATCCCGCAGTTCATTCCCTCGAGCTATCGTAAGTTCGCGATCGACGGCAACGGCGACGGCAAGCGCGATCTGTGGTCGAGCTGGGAGGACGTCATCAGCAGCGTCGCAAACTATTTGCGCGTGCACGGCTGGCGCGAAGGCGAGCCGGTCGTCGTGACCGCAACATTGCAGGACACCGACCTCACGCGTTTCAACACCGCGACGATCGAGCTCAACGAAACGGTCGGCTCATTGCGCAACAAGGGCGTCGCGTTCGTCACCGACCAGCCGGAGGATGCGCCGGCGATGTTCTTCGTGCTGCAAGGCAAGGATGGCCCGGAGTATCGCGTCGGCTTCAACAACTTCTACGTCATCACCCGTTACAACCGCAGCACGATGTATTCGCTCGCGGTTCATGAGCTCGGGAATGCCATCCAGGGCTTCATGCAGGATGTGAAGCGCTGATGCAGGCGCCCGCGGTATCGAACAAGCGCATCGCCCTCGTCGGCGCCGGGATCTGCATCGCGACGCTCTTGGCCGCCTGCGCGAGCGAATCCCGCCGGCCGCCCCCGCCGCTGCCCACGCCCTCCACGTCCGCACCGCCCGTCGATCTGGGCTCGATCGCCGATGCGATCCCGAAAGCGGAGGCGCGCTCCGCGAAGGGCAATCCGCCGTTCTACACGGTGCTCGGCAAGCGTTATTTCGTGCTGAAGAGCGCCGAGGGCTATGCCGAGCGCGGCGTCGCCTCCTGGTACGGTCCGGGCTTTCACGCGCAGAGCACTTCGAACGGCGAGCGCTATGACATGTACGCAATGTCCGCCGCTCATAAGACGCTGCCGCTACCCTCGTACGTGCAAGTGACGAATCTGCAAAACGGCCGTTCGGTGACGGTGCGCGTGAACGACCGCGGCCCGTTCAAGGACGGCCGCATCATCGACTTGTCGTACACGGCCGCGGCCAAGCTCGGCATGCTTCGCGACGGCACCGCATTCGTGGAAGTGCGGGCGGTTTCGGTCAGCGACCGGCCGCAGGAAACGCCGATCGCGCCGACGACTGCGCTGTTCGTGCAGGCCGGCGCGTTTGCCGCCGAGGCCAACGCGACGAAGCTCGTGAGCGACCTGCGCGCGCAGGGCATCGCCAACGCAAAGGTGCGCGCGGACCAAGTCGACGGACGCACGCTGTATCGGGTGCGCGTCGGGCCGGTGCCGAGCGTGCTCGAGTTCGATCGCGCGCTGGCGCGGCTCAAGAAGCTCGGGATTCCCGATGCTCACCTGGCGCTGGATTAACGCCATCATTCGCCACTCGGCACGCATTTTTCGCCTACTTTCGGCGGGCTGTGCTCGGTAAGATGCGCGGGCCCGATTGCTTCGACCCTCGAGACTCGTTTCATGGCACACGCTCCAAGCTCATTCAAACTCTTCACTTGTCTTGCGGCGCTGCTCGCTTGTGCCGCGTGCTCGAAGTCCGACGCGCCGGAAAACGCGAACGCCGCGGTGCCGGAGCCGGCATCAGGCCTCGTTCCGGTCGCGCTCACGCAAGGGACCGCGCCCGCGCAGACGGCGATACCGATCCCCGCTCCGCCGCAAGTCCAGGCGAAGGGCTATTACGTGATCGACTTCACGACGGGAGCGGTGCTCGCGGCTTCGAACGAGAACGAGCGGCTCGAGCCGGCGAGCCTCACGAAGCTCATGAGCGCGTACGCGATCTTCAAGGCGCTGAAGGACGGGCGCATCAAGCTCGACGACATGGTCACGATCAGCGCGCATGCGCGTGCGCAGGAAGGCTCGCGCATGTTCGTCGACGTCGGCACGCAAGTGAGCGTCGAGAACCTATTGCAGGGCCTCATCGTGCAATCGGGCAATGACGCGACGGTCGCGCTCGCCGAGCACGTCGCGGGGAGCGAGCCGGTGTTCGTCGACTTGATGAATCAATATGCGCAAAAGCTCGGCATGACGAGCTCGCATTTCGAGAACAGCCCCGGCCTGCCGAGCCCGCAGCACTACGTCACGGCGCACGACGTCGGGCTGCTCGCCGCCGCGCTCGTGCGCGAGTTTCCGGAATACTACAAGTGGTACTCGCAGCGCGAATTCACCTGGAACAAGATCACGCAGCCGAACCGCAACGGCCTGCTCGACCGCGATCCCTCGATCGACGGCATGAAGACGGGCCACACCGAAAGCGCCGGCTACTGCCTCGTCGCCTCGGGCAAGCGCGACGGCATGCGCGTCATCTCGGTCGTGATGGGCACGCCGTCGATCCGCGCGCGCGAGGACGCGAGCCTCGCGCTCATCAACTATGGCTTCCGCTTCTTTGAGACGAAGCAGTTGTTCGCGGCGAACAAGCCGGTCGTGACCTCGCGCGTCTGGAAGGGCGAAGCCGATCAAGTCGAGCTCGCGCCGAACCGCGACGTGTACGTGACGATTCCGCGCGGCCAGGAAGCATCGCTCGTCGGTGCGGCGGACATCGCAAATCCGCTGCTTGCGCCGCTCGCGCGCGATACCGCCGCCGGCAAGCTGCGCGTGACGCGCGGCACCGACCTCGTCGGCACCTATGACTTGTACCCGGTTGCAGACGTGCCCCCGGCAGGCTTCTTCGGCCGGCTCTGGGACGACGTGATGTTGTGGATGGACTAGCGAGGACGCCTCGTCATGGCCGAACCGTTTCCGATCTGCTATTTGAATGGCGAGTTCATGCCGTTGAACGAGGCGCGCATCTCGCCGCTCGATCGCGGGTTCCTGTTCGCCGATAGCGTGTACGAGGTCCTGCCCGCGTTCGACGGCCGCATGTTTCGGTTTCGCGAGCATTTCGATCGGCTCGCGCGCAGCCTGGCCGAGATCCGGATTCCCTCGCCCCTTTCGCACGGGCAATGGAACGAAGTGCTGAGCGAATTGATTCGCCGCAACGGCAGCGCGGACATGTATCTGTATGCGCAGGTGAGCCGGGGCGCCGAGTACGGGCGCGATCACGTGTTCCCCGCCGCCGCGAAGCCGACCGTATTTGCGATGGCATGTCCGTTGCCGACGCTCTCCGAGGCGCAGCGCGCCGAAGGCCTTGCGGCGATCACGGTCGAGGATTTCCGCTGGGGACGCTGCGACATCAAATCGACGATGCTGCTCGCGAACGTCTTGATGAAACAGCAGGCGCGCGAGGCCGGCGCGCAGGAAGCGATCATCGTCCGGGCCGGCGAAGTGCTCGAAGGCGCATCGACGAGCGTGTTCGCGGTGATCGACGGCGTGCTCGTCACGCCTCCCAACAGCCGTCGTATTCTTCCCGGCACCACGCGCGATGCCGCGCTGGATGTGATCGGTACGCAATTTCCCGTGAAGGTCCGCTCCATTGCGCTCGAGGAACTGCGGCGTGCGCAGGAAGTTTGGATTTCGGCGGCGACGCGTGATGTCCTGCCGATCACGAAGATCGACGGCATTCCCGTCGGCACCGGCAAGCCCGGACCGCGCTGGCAGGAAGTGAGCGCGGGCTTCGCCGCGATGCGCCAGCGGCTCGCGAGCACCCCGGCTTACGAAGGGCCTTGAAGGCCTGTCGCCGCGCCGTCATGGAGCGAAGCATGTCAGACACACTGTTCCAATTTCCCTGTGATTTCCCGCTGAAGGTGATGGGCCGGCGCAGCGATGATTTTCGCAGCCTCGTCATGGGCATCGTGCAGAAGCACGTGGGCGCCGTGGACGCCGCGAACATCGAGGAGCGCCCGAGCAAGGACGGCAATTACTTGAGCCTCACGTGCACGTTCAGCGCTCAGAGCAAGGATCAGCTCGATGCGCTGTATCGGGAGCTCACGTCGTGTGAGCGGGTGCTGATCGTCCTCTGATCAGAGAACGGCTTCATCCGACTCCCCTCCCCCGCGCAGCGGGGGAGGGTTAGAGGTGGGGGCCGCCTTAGACAGCCTTCCATTCACCAACACCCCCATCCTGTCCTTCCCCCGCTCTCGCGGGGGAAGGGACTCAAGGCCCAAGGTCCTTAGTGCTCGCCTTCGGCGACTCGAATCACGACCTTCCCCGTTGCCTTGCGCCCATTCAACACTTCGAGCGCATCCGTGAAGCGCTCGAGCCCCTGCAGCTCCGTGACATGCGGCTTGATCTTGCCGTCGCTGAACAGCTTGAACAGATCCTTCAGGTTCTGGGCATGCACCTCCGGCTCGCGGCGCGTGTGCGCGCCCCAGAAAACACCGACGAGCGAGCAGCCCTTGAGCAGCGGCAGATTCAGCGGAATCGCGGGAATCTTGCCGCCGGCGAAACCGATGACGAGATAGCGGCCGTTCCAGCCCATGCTGCGCACGACCTGCTCGGCGTAATCGGCGCCCACGGGATCGTACGCAACGTCGATGCCGCGATCGCCCGTGAATTCCATCACCTTCGCCTTGATGTTCTCGGTCGTGTAATTGAACACGGCGTCGGCGCCATGTTGTTTCGCGAGCGCGAGCTTTTCGTCCGTGCTCGCGGCGGCGAGCACTCGCGCGCCCAGCGCCTTACCGATTTCGATTGCAGTCAAGCCGACGCCGCCGGCCGCGCCGAGCACGAGCAGCGTCTCGCCCGGCTTGATCTGCGCACGCTGCACGAGTGCGTGATACGTCGTGCCGTAATTGACGAGAAAGCCCGCCGCAGCGGCCATGCTCATCGATTCAGGCAACGGGATCAGCGTTGCCGCATTCGCGATGCATTGTTCGGCGAGCCCGCCCTGCCCTGCGCTCGCGAGCACGCGTGCGCCGACTTTCACGTTGCTCACATCGCTCGCCACTTCCGTCACGACCCCGGCGACTTCACTGCCCGGCGTGAACGGCACTTCCGGCTTCACCTGATATTTGCCCGCCACCATCAGCGCATCCGGAAAGCCGAAGCCGACGGCATGCACGCGCAGACGCACGTGGCCAGGCTTCAATGGCGGCGGCGGCACCTCCTCGACGCTGAGCTGCGAGGGCGGACCATAGCTTCGAACCAACACTGCGCGCATGGATCTTCCTGAAAAATTTTGCGTGATAAGGTGAGCTCAATTCCAAGCCGCATCGCGCGGCAACCCCAATGTGCTCAACAGATGCGGCGCCAGACCGCGCGCGACGTTCTCGAGCGAATCCGCAATCCCGAGCGTCTGCAGATCCGTCACCTGCAGGCCGGCAAATCCACACGGATTGATGCGTTGAAAGGGCTCGAGATCCATCGCGATGTTGAACGCGAGGCCATGATAACTACAGCCGCGCCGCACGCGTAAGCCAATGCTGGCGAGCTTGCGACCTTCGACATAGATGCCGGGCGCATCGCGGCGTCCGATCGCGTCGACGCCGCGCGCTCTGCAGAATTCGATGACGGCGTTCTCCAATGCGATCACGAGCTCGCGCACGCCCAACCCTGCGCGTCGAATGTCGAGGAGCGGATACACGACGAGTTGTCCCGGCCCGTGGTACGTGACTTGTCCGCCGCGATCGATGTTCACGACGGGAATATCACCGGGCGCGAGCACGTGCTCGGGCTTGCCGTTCATGCCGAGCGTGAAGACCGGCGGATGCTCGAGAAACCAGATTTCATCCGGCGTCGTCGGATCGCGCGCTTCCGTGAGCCGCTGCATCGCGCGCCAGGTCGGCTCATATTCGGCGCGACCGAGCCAGCGAAGCTTCAACGCTTGGCACCGTCCGCGGCGAGTGCGTGCGTGAGGCCCGCGTTGTTGCGCTCGAGCGCGCGCTCGGCGCGATAGCTCGAACGCACGAGCGGGCCGGACACGCATTCGAGGAAGCCCTTCGCGAGCGCCCATTCGCGATAGCGCTCGAACTCCTCGGGCGTGACCCAGCGTTCGATCGGCAGATGATTCAACGTCGGCCGCAGATACTGGCCGAGCGTGAGAATGTCGACGTTCGCGGCGCGGATATCGTCCATCGCGGCCGCGATCTCTGCGTCGGTTTCACCGAGGCCGAGCATCAGGCTCGTCTTCGTCAACACCTCGGGCCGATGGACCTTCGCGTGTTTGAGGACCGCGAGCGTCTGTTCGTAGCCGGCGCGCGGATCGCGCACCGGATGCGTGAGCCGTCGCACCGTCTCGACGTTCTGTGCGAAAACATCGAGCCCGCTTGCGACGACGGTTTCGACGTCGGCGAGGTTGCCCTGGAAATCGGGCGTGAGCGCTTCGACGGCGGTCTGAGGATTCAGGCGCTTGATCTCGCGCACGCACGCGGCGAAGTGCGCCGCGCCGCCGTCATCGAGATCGTCGCGGTTCACGGAGGTGAGCACGACGTATTTGAGCTTCATCAGCTGCACGGTGCGTGCGCTGTTGAGCGGTTCTTCGGCATCGAGCCAGCCATGCGGATTGCCCGTGTCGACCGAGCAGAAGCGGCATGCGCGCGTGCACACGGCGCCCATCAACATGATCGTCGCCGTGCCCGCGTTCCAACATTCGCCGATGTTCGGACATTTCGCTTCTTCGCAGACGGTCGCGAGGCGATGCTCCTTGACGACCGTCCTGACCGCATCGAAGCCGTTTCCGGCCGGCATGGGCGCGCGCAGCCATTGCGGCTTGCGGCCCGCCACGAAGGGCGCCGTCGTCGCCGTGGATTTGATGCCGTCTTTGATCGCCGCGAAACCCTGCGGCGTTCGGTACTTCTCGCCGCTGCGTGCCGCTGCGTGCGAGGGCGTCTGCGGGACGATGGGAATACCTTTGAACTGGCTCACGTGTGCTCGGGGTTGCTGGCAGGGCCGCCATTCTAACGCCGCCGGGCGCGAATGCCGTCGTTCAGCATGCCCCGGAAACGACGAGGCCCGGCGTGGAAGCCGGGCCTCGTGATCCAACGAGAGAACTGCGCCGTCAGGAAGCGGCGGTGGATTGCGCCGCGGCAGCGCCTGCGTTCGCCGCAGACTGCGCGTGAACGCTCCACAGCGCCGCGAGGTCAGCCCACTTCGAGTCAGGCTTGACGGCCTTGAACGCTTGCAGGGCCTGCTCCTTCTGGCCCTTTTCGAGATAGGCGATGCCCAGGCTGATCTGGGCCTCGTCCATATCGGTCACGCCGCCCTTCTTCATGCCGCGCTCCATCGCCGCAATGGCCTGGTCGACCTGGCCGTAGCTCAGGAACGCCTGACCCATGCCGACGTCGGCCTGGCCCTGCGGAGCCTTCTCAGCTTCCTTGGCCTGCTGCGCCAGCGAGGCGCGGTCTGCATCCGCCTGCTTCTTGGCGGCAGCGAGCAGACGCTCATAACGGCCCTGCTCGGTCTTGTCGTCGCTCTTCAGCACGCCCGTATCCATGCCCTTCTGCACGATCTCCTGCGATTCACCGGGCACGCCCATCTCGATGCCGAGCTGAGCCGCTTCCATGTAATCGCCCTTCTCCTTGAGCACGCCGACTTCGTTCATCAGGCGATAGAACCCGAACGTCACGCGATCGCTATTGCTCTTGCGGCGATAGGCGTCGAGCAGGTTCTCCCAGTAGTTGGGCTTCGGGTAGAAGCGCACGATCCGCTTCAGCGCGGTTTCGATGCCGGGCTTGTCATCCATCTTGGCGTAGGAGCTCAAGATGATCTGATAGTAGTTCTCTTTCGGTGTCTGACCTGCTTTTTCGAGGTTGTCGACGACCTTCGTCATCGTCTCGGCCGCGTTCTTGTGGTCGTCCAGCAGGTAGTAGGACTGCGCGAGCAACACGCCCATGTCTTCGTTCGGCGGGTTGTTGTCGAGCCATTTCTTCGACCATTCCGCGGCTTTGCGATAGTCCTTCACCTGGAAGTACATCTGCGCCACGGCCTTCTGGCGATCGCTCGTCTGCTCCGGCGGCGCGAGCGGGGAATTCAGCATCCGCTCGTATACGGCAGCGGCTTCACCATATTTCTTCTGCTGGACCAGCACGTAGCCCAGGAACTCGTCGATCTGATACTGCTCGTGCGGCTCCTTCTTTTCGACGGCGTCGGCCTTCTTGATTTCGGCCAGCGCGACGTCGAAGTTCTTGGCCTGCATCGCCTCCTGCGCCTTCTTGAGCGGCTCGCCGACGGCCTTGCTCAATTTCGGCTTCGCCGGCTCTGCTGCGTGGGCGAGCTCGGGGACGAACACGGACGCGGTCGTAACGGCGCCCAGCGCGAGGCTGATTGCAAAAGCGAGGCTCTTTAGACGAGTCATAACCCTTCCCGATGTGCAATCGTCCGATTTGGACTGACTTATGAAACAAACGACGGGGCAATTAGTTCGCCCCGTCGAAGTTAAAGACCTACATCCGCTCGGCTGAGCGCCCTACGGCCGTAAGCGCAAATGGCGCGTCGGACCGGCGGTTGGGCGGATGCCCGAGTGCTGCGTGCGCACGAAAGCGCGGGAGCAGCCAGTGATGCAGGATGCCCGGGCCGCTGCCGGCGCGTGATGCGCACGGGCAGCGGCCGCCGTGGGCCGATCATTCCATGAATTGTTCGTTGCCGACGAATCCGATGCGCTGCATCCCGTTGCGCTGCGCCAACGCCAACACCTTTGCGACGGTGTCGTAGTTCGCACGGCGATCCGGACGGACGTGCAGCTCAGGCTGCGGATTCTTCGCCGCTTCAGCTCGGAAATATCCTTCGAGTTGGCTCAATTGCACGAGCGAACCGTTCCAGATGATCGAGCCGTCCCAATCGATATCGAGCTTGATCGGCTCGGTGATCTCTTCGGGCGGGGTCGGATTCGAAGTCGGACGCGGCATGTCCAATTTCACCGCATGCGACATCACCGGAAGCGTGATGATGAAC
>Ga0164243_10002194_pt1 | contig 32580 bp, 28 predicted proteins | sample OricompcompostOP_FD_108781 | JGI IMG/M metagenome (GOLD analysis project Ga0164243, IMG submission 108781) | Organic Plus compost microbial communities from Emeryville, California, USA - Original compost - Organic plus compost (OP) | ecosystem: Engineered > Solid waste > Mixed feedstock >... | reverse complement strand
CTTGCGAGAACGATGTCGCCTTCGGACGAAGTCGAGACCACCAGATCGAACGCAGCTGCCACGCTCCGGGCCAGTCCGGCAACGTCGGATGCGGGACAGGCTCCACTGACGAGATGACGTCCCTCTTCCGCGTCTGCGAGCATCAGCTTCTGGTGCGAATAACGATTGGCTTCCGCCATGACCGTCCGCAATGGCACGCGTTCAAACTGGAGTATCCCGCTCGGCCAGCTGGCCTCGTCGCTGGTCGCCTGGGATTGCGAAGTGGTGGTAACATTCCGGTGCAGGCGCGGCGGTATCACCCTGCCGCGCGGTTCTGGGTTGCCGGCGGCTCGGTGACGCGGCGCTTCACGCGGCCCCTCTCAGCATCGTCTCGCGCCCTCCTGCGCGAATTCGGCGTCGGGCACCAAGGGTACCACTGCTCTTGCTGCGAGCTCATCGCAGCTCGTCCGCGATGAATTGTCCATAGTGTCTTTCAATCATCGCCACGGACGTGTCGTGCAGGGCGGCAACCAGACGGGCCGGCAGATTGGACAGGATGCCCCTCACTATGCTCGAATGACGCAGTGCATACGGGATGACCGTCGCTAGCCCAGACCGCGCACGAATTGCAGCCCAAGGCCGATTCATCTCCGATGAGGTCTGCCAGGGACCACGCGCGACCCGCTCCCATCTAATGCTGCCGGCCCCCACTCCATCGACCCGCTTCCCCTGCCGGTCCGGAGGCTCGCCGGCGGCTATCCAGATCGACTACATCCCCTTGAAAACGCACGCCTTAATCCCCACCTATCGGGCGCTCGGGTGCCCCTTGGGATCCGGGCCAGTTCACATGACTCGTAACTTTGTTGCTCGAAGGAGGACAGGGATATGAGACCGAACATCGACTTCACGCCGTTTCGCCAGGCGACCATCGGGTTCGACCGGCTGTTCGAACTGCTCGAGAGCAGCATCGGCCCCCATTCAGGCGACAATTATCCCCCGTTCGATCTCGTCCAGGAAGATGACGACCGCTACCTGATCAGGCTGGCGGTGGCCGGCTTCCGGCCCGACGAGGTCGAAGTCACCGCACATCAGAATCTGCTGACCGTATCCGGCCGGAAGAAGCGGGAGGATGAGGATCGGTACATCCACCGCGGCATTGCCGCCCGGGCATTCGAGCGGCGCTTCGCGCTCGCCGACTATGTCCAGGTGAAGCATGCCGATCTGGAGGACGGCATCCTCTCGATATCACTCGCCCGGGAGATTCCGGAGGAGATGAAGCCGCGCCGGATCGAGATCGGGAGCGGCGAGGGAGTCCGCCAGATCGAAAATGCTTCTGGCGAGCGGCAGAAGACGAATGAAGAGACCAAAAGGGAAGAGAAGGAACTCGAGCCGGCCTGATCCGAGGCCGAACCTGGGTTCCGCCGTTCCCCGCCCCGTCCGGTGCGGGGAAGCGGAGCAGCGCAACCTGACTGAACGAAAGGAGGACGAACATGGCTATGCGTGATCTGATCCCCTGGGGCCGGCAGGAAACGCGCCTGCCGACTCTGTTTCGCGACGAGGAACGAAGCCCATTCATGCGACTGAGGCGGGAGATGGACCGGATGTTCGAGGATCTGGCGAACGCCCCGCTGTTCAGCGGCATGGGCGGCCTGTCGTGGCCGGCGCTGGAGGTCAGCGATGCCGACAATGAAGTGCGCGTGACCGCCGAAGTCCCCGGCCTCGGCGAAAAGGACGTCGAGGTCCTTGCCCAGGACGGCGTGCTCACCATTCGCGGCGAGAAGAAGAGCGAAAGCGAAGACCGGCGTCGCGGCTGGTCGGAGCGCTACTACGGCCGCTTCGAGCGCAACATCGCGCTCCCCGACGGAGCGGACGAGGCGCAGGCGGAAGCGAGCTTCCATGACGGTGTCCTGACGATCCGGATGCCGAAGACCGCGGAAGCCACGCGATCCCGCAAGATCCCGATCAACGCGGCGACCAGGCATTGATCGCAGCCGCCCCGGTTCCGGCCGAAACCCCGGGCCGGGGCCTTTTTTTTGCGAGGCCGGGCCTTCACCAAGGCCCATGAGCGCCTACCAGGCGCCGGCCCCTTCGGTATTCTCCTTCAGAAAGGCCATGATCGCCCGGCGCTCGGCGCGGTCCTCGCCGGGATCGCCATCGTCGTGCCGGGGGTCGCCCCGTCGGCCTGCGCATATCCGGAACTCCGCCCGGGCTTCCCGCGGCAGCGACGTCGCCAGAACCCGGCCAACGGCCACAACCCGCTTCATGACTCCTTCCAACGTTAATCACGTTAAATAAACGGATATTCCACTGGATGCGCAGCGACTCGTGATTCAGGTCGTTTCGACGTCCCGGCAGAGGCAAATGGGCGTCACGGGAGCCGGGCAGCAAATCCTCCATCGGCCGACAGCAATACCCTAACCCATTACCCCGAAAGCGGAGTCGGGGCTTCGCCATCTACCTGGCCGACCGGCGCGGGTTCGTTTCATCCATGGTCTTTTGATCTGAATCAACGACAGCCCATGCGGACAGACCCAGACTAATTGCATTGTTCATATTTAACATGTTAATTTAAAGCCGACTTAGCGACCCACAAACAGAGCAAAGAAGGACGACGGATGGCGACTTTGAGGGCGGACACGGCCGAGCCGAACGAACTGATCACGGCAACCGACGAGACGATCGAGGATGCGATCGGTCATGCCGACCCGATGGTGCTGCGGGGCCTGTTGTACCTGCTCACCTCGGATCCTGCGCTGAAGGACATCGAACTGAAGACGGTCCACTTCGGGCGGGTGGAGACGGTCGCCCCTGCGCGGGACGAGGATATCGCCATGCTTCGCCGCAAGGGCGCCGATTTCCTGAAGGCCTATCGGGACGCCGGCGGCGGGCCGATCGACCATGGCCCGCGCGAGCATGTCGCCGAGAGCCTCGACCTGGTGGTGGGCGAACGCATCATGGACGCGGCGCGCGACCTGATGATAGAGGAGACGGCGCTCGACCCCGACGTGCGCTCGCTGAAATGGCAGCGCAAGCCCGATCCACGGCGGCTGGAGAATTTCTCGGTCACGATCATCGGGGCCGGCATGGGCGGGCTCCATGCCGCGATCGAGCTCGGCCGCGCCGGCATCCCCTTCCGCATCATCGAGAAGAACGACCGGGTCGGCGGCACCTGGTACGAGAACCATTATCCCGGCGCCCGCGTCGACACGCCGAGCCGCGGCTACCGCAACCTGCGCGCCACCGACTATCCCTATCCCCGGCCGTTCGGCACCGCGGCGGATTGCCAGGCGGTGTTCGAGCGCACTGCCGACGATTACGGGCTGCGGCGCCACATCAGCTTCGACACCGAAGTCCGGTCCATGCGCTGGGACGAGGCGGCGGGCGAATGGGAGATACGCGCCGAAGGACCCGAGGGCGAATGCATGTTCCGATCCAATGCGGTGATCTCCGCGGTCGGATTCCTCAGCCGCCCGAACATCCCGCAGGTCGAGGGCATGGACGAATTCCAGGGCGAGGCCTGGCATACCGCCCGCTGGCCGGACGGCGCGGACCTGCGCGGCAAGCGGGTCGCGGTCATCGGCACCGGCTGCACCGGCTATCAGATGATCCCGGCGCTGGCGAAGATCGAAGGCATCCGGCTGACGGTATTCCAGCGCACGCCGCAGTGGCTCATCCCGATCCCCGGCTATCTCGGCGAGACGCCGCCGCAGCTGCAGTGGCTGGACCGCAATTTTCCCTTTCACACCAATTTCATGCGATTCAAGACCGTCTACGGATCGGGCCCTGATTTCGTGAAGGCATTCGACATCGATCCCGACTTCCGCGATCCCCATTCGGTCAGCCCGGCCGGCGCGGCCGCGCGGGAACGGGCGATCGCGTTCCTGAAGAGCAAGATCGAGGATCCCGACCTGCTGGCAGCGATGATCCCCAGCCATCCGATCTGGTCGGCCCGCCCGGTGGTCGCCGATCCGGAGGATTGCGTCCTTGATGCGATCCAGCGCGACAATGTGACCCTGGTCACCGCCGGCATCGCGCGGATGACCCGCACCGGCCTCGTCGCCACCGACGGCAGCGAGCACGATGTCGACATCGTCATCTTCGCCACCGGCTTTCGCGCCCACGACTTCCTGTGGCCGATGACGGTGACCGGCAGGGACGGTCGCGTGCTGGAGGAGCTGTGGGCGAAGGACGGCGCCCGCGCCTATCTCGGGTCGATGGTACCAGGCTTCCCGAACATGTGGATGCTCTACGGCCCCAACACCAACGGGGGCATCGGCGTGCCGCAATATGAGGAGATGACCACCCTCCACCTCCTCCAGTGCCTCGAGAGACTGATCCTCGACGACGCAAAGGCGATCGAGGTGAAGGAGGAGGCCTACCTGCGCTACAATCGGATCGTCGACGAGGGCAACAGCCGGAAGGTGTGGGCCGATCCGCGCGCGCACAATTACTGGTGGAGCAAGCACGGCCGCTCGGTCTCGCAGACGCCGTTCACCGGCTATGAGATCCGCGAGATGCTGCTGCGCCCCGACTTCGCGGACATGGAGGTCCGCTGACGGACGGCGCCGGCGGCCCGTTCAGGCGCCGCCGAACAGGCCGCTGGCGCTGTAGCGTTCGAGATAGGCACGGCCCTCGTCCGTAGCGGCGACGAGGCACTGGCGACGGTCTTCGCGCACCGACTGGCGGCGGACGAAGCCGAGCTGCGCCAGCGAGGTCACCGCGCGGGTGATGACCGGCCGGGTCACCTTCAGCTCTTCGGCAAGGCGCCAGACATATTGCGGCCCGCGCCAGCCGACGCACATCAGGATCGCCAGCTGCCGCTGGGTCAGGTTCGGCTGGGCGCTGCGCACGAATGCGAGCTGCGCCTCGAGAATCATGGACTGTCGGGGTATCATCCGTCGATTTCCGGCATGGTCGAAGGCGGGATCGGGCTGCTGCATGTTCCGTCGCCGTCACCGGGAGGATCGGCGCATCCTGCGGGACCGTGCGGCGACGCCGTGGCCGGCCTGTCCGCCGCGGTCGAGCGCGGCCCGAACCAGGCAGACACCGATCAGCAGGATCCGCATCAGCAAGCCGAACAGGAAGAACAGCGCAGCATGGACCGGCCAGGCCAGGAGGCCGGCGATCCGGATCGCGCGCCCCCGGAAGCCCCGGCGCTTTCGCGCGCCGCGGCGGCCGTGCACAGGCGACAGGGCCACCCGCACCTGTTCGTCATCCTCCAGGAGCTCGATACGAAGGCTCCGGGGCATCCGGGCGGACCCCGGGACGGCGAAGAGATGCCGTAGGCCGCTGCGCCGGGTCGAACCTCGGCTCGACGGCCGCGAAGGCCACATGCCGGATCCCCCCAACGGTGATCGCGCCAGCACCTTCCTGCCGCGCCGAACCGCGACGAAGTCGTATCGGGGAGCGGACGCAGCGACGCCCGAACCCCTTGCGCGATCCGCCGACGTGCCCCGCTCGGCCGGCGGCTGCGCGGGCGGAGAGGCGGGCTCGGGCTCGCCGGCATTCGCCATCCGGACATCCATCGACGCACTGGAGATCTCGAGGGCGGCGCCCGCCGAACGCGTGCATCGCAGCGAAACGACCCGTGCCCGGCCGGTCGAGCCGTTCGCGTTCCGGCTATTTCCTGTCACTCTCATCACAACCTGTGAGGAAACTCTCTTTTCAAACAAGCAACCGCCTCCGGATCGGGGGTCCGGAGGCGGTTGTCGTGTCCGGCGCCGAAGCGCCGGACACTATGCGGCAGGAATGCGAATGTGGGGGTGCTCCTGCCGTATCATTCAGCGAGCGGAACCGATGGTCGAGGTGACCGAGTTGCCCACCGCAGTCGCGGTGACCTGGTTTCCACTCACGCCCAGCGTGCTCGCGCCGGTGGCCCCGGCCCCCGCCGACACCCCGAACGCCACGCTGTTCGCCGTCGCAGTGACCGGGGCGAGGTTGAGCTGATAGTTGCTCACCGCGGCCGTCGGCGTGCCGGTGTTGAGCGCCGCGACGACAACGCTGTTGACAGCGCTGTTGCCATAGGCGCCGGCCGCCACCTGATTGCCGCTCACGCTCACCGTAGAAGCGAGCACGCCAGCATCGGCACCGCCCGAGTTGAGCGCGACCGCATGGACTGCGTTCGTGCTGCTTGCGGTCACCGGACCGAAGGAGGTCTGATGGTTCATCAGCGCGACCTGAGCGGCCACCTCGCCACTCGCCGGCAGGGGACCGTCGAGAGTCGAGCCTGCCGCCGCCCCACGCGCCTCGCCGTAGCTCGAGCCCGAGGTGACGGTGACCGCGTTGAGCGCGCGGTTGCCCTGCGCCAGCGCGGTGGTGCTGTTGCCCTCGATCGCGATGGTGCTGCCGGACGCCGCACCCCCCGCGATGCTGCCGGCCAGCTCGACCGTCGCCGAGGTGGTGGCCGAAGCAAACACAGGAGCGAGCGCGTTCTGGGTGTTGAGCAGCCCCGCGCTCGCGCCTTCCAGGGCGGCACCGTTGAGAACGACGCCATTGGTCGCGCGGTTGGCGGTCGCCTCGGCCGAGGTGACGTTCCCCGCGATGGTCAGGCTGCTGTCGACCAGGCCGAGCCCGGTGGCCAGTTCACGATCCTCGTTGAAGATTTCCGTTTCAGCACGGGCGGACACCGGACCGCCGCTGCTGATCTGGAAGTTGACGAGAAGGTGATCGCCGGTCGCGACGGCTATCTCCTGCATCGGTACGTCGAGCACGGCAAAGCCGGCTGCATCGACCGGTGCGATGCTTCCTGCATCGACCGTGAGGCTGTTGGCGACATCGTTCACGACTGCCAGGCTCTGGTTCCGGTTGTCGCTGATCGACACCGTCGAGCCGCTGACGGCCCCCGGGGCGAACAGCTGCACCTGAGAGCCGGCATCCACGAGGATGGCTGCCGGGGCAGACTGCGTCGACCGGAGCGCGGTGCCGGCCTCGACGGCATTGGCCTCGACCGCAATCCGGTTCGATGCGGTGTTGGCTGCGGCCGTCGAGGTCTGGACGTTGCCCTCGACCTCCAGCGTCGAAGCCGTGATCTCGGCCCCTTCAACCGCATCGACGGCGAAGGTGCCGAACACCAGCGACTGTGCGGAAGACGCCATCTCCTGGACGTTCGCCAGCGAATGCGCCGCCGACACGCCGAAGACCATGTCCAGACCGTCCACACCGAGGTAACCGGCCGCGGAGCCGGACCCGTTGCTGCCGTCTGCGACGCTGTTCGCCGTGACGAGCAGGCTGTTGGACGCACTGTTGCCGATCACCGATCCGGCAACGAGGTTGTCCGTGACCGAGACCTTGCTGGCGGTGATCGCATCCCCAACCGTGTCGCCCAGGCGGACGATGACGCCGCCGTCGTTGGGCAGGTCGAGCGTCTGGGTGGCGATCGCACTGCCGCTCAGGCCGTCGATGATGAGGGCGGCATATTCGAGCGCGGTGGCCGAATAACCGACCGCCGACTGCACCAGCACACCACCGTTGAGGGTCCAGCCATCGGCCTCAAGGGACTCGATCTGCGCGGCCGTCAGGCTCGACGCGTCGATCTCGAACGTGCCCCCCGTGATCTGATTCGACTCGGAGTCATGGGCCCCGTCCACCAGTGCGGCCGTGTAGTTGAACGGCTCGGTCAGGGTCACCTCTCCGCCCGGAATGCCGATTTCCGACAGCAGATTGGCGTGGTTCCTCTGATAGTTGCGGACTGCAGCACTCGAGGCCAGATCGTTGGCTTCGATCGCCACGCCGTTGACGGCATTGTTGCCGAGAGCGCCGGCGGTGAGCCGGTTCTCGTTCGACAGGATGGTCGAACCCGACACGGCCCCGTCGACCTGGGTCAGGACGGTGATCGCCGCAACCGGATCCAGGCCGCCATCGAGCTGAAGCTGCGATGCGGTGATGCTGCCGCTGGTCGCCTGGGCGTTTTGCACCGCGAAGGACGCATTGGCGACCAGCTCGTTCCCGATGGAAACCGATCCGGTGCCGCCGCCGACGGCGGTGTCGACGTTGTTCGCCACCACGTTCAGCCGGTTCGCGCTGGCATTGTTGCCGTAGGCGGACACCTGAGCGATGTTCCCCGAAGTCGAGACGGTCGACTGGGTCACATCGTCCTCGACGAACGTCCGGAAGACGGTGCCGCCTTCGATGGCGGCCTCGACCTGCGAGTCGATCGCCTGGGCATTGGCCAGGGACGCCACGACAGGGGTCGTGCCGCCGAGGGCGCCGACGGAGACGTTTCCGAGGGCAAGGTTGACGACATTGTCGGCCGAATTGCCGGACGCCGATGCGAGGGCGCGGTTAGCTTCGTTAACGGCGCTGCTTTCGACCAGATTGCCTTCGATCTGGACGCTGGTCTCGACGCCCCCGGCCGTTGCGCTCACATCGGCCTGGGTCGCCTGGTCGTTGAGCAGGGCGAAGGCCGCATCGACCTGCGGCAGGCTCGCTCCATCGGAATCGAACGGAAGCGCGCCAAGACCGACGGTGATGACCGATGCCGGTCCGTCCGCCGTGTCGACCGCGAGATTGGCCGAGCCGTCGACAGTGACGCGATTCGTCACGCGCGCGCCCGCAGCCGAGACCTGCTGCACGTTGTCGGTTGCCGCCAGCGTCGAGTTGCCGACATGCGTTCCCGAGAATATGCCGATCTGCGAGTCCGCGAGTTCGGCCTGCACATCCGACCCGGAATCGGACACCTGCACGCTTACGACGCCGGCACCGGTATCGAGCGCATTCCCCGACAGGGCGAGCGCGTTGGACGCAGCAGAGCCGGAGGCGGATGCTTCGACCAGGTTGGAGTCGGTGGCCAGGGTCGAGTTCAGGACCTGGGAGTCGGGCCCGGTGCCCCCACCGCTGGAGTCGGCCACGACGCCCAGCACCACGCCTGCTACGCTGGCAGAGACGTCGGTGTCATACTGACCCTGGAGGTTGGTGACCGAAGCACCGGCTTCGGCGGAGACATTGCCGTCCGGGCCGGAGCCGCCGGTGAGCGACGCATAGCCGCCTCCGGTCTGCACGATGTTAGCCGCCAGCGAGACGCTCTGGCTGCTGCTGCTGCCAGAAGCGGTGGCTCCGACGCGGTTGTCGGCAGTCGTGACGACGGCGTCATGAGTCACGCCCAGTCCGTAGCCGCTCCGCGAGCCGATCATGGCTGCCGTGACGGCGGAGGTGGTGGTCTGGTTGTCGGCGACCTGCTGGTTCGCAACGGCAACCGAGCCGACGAACGCATTCGCGCCTTCGCCGCTGGCCACGGCACCCGAAGCGCGGTTTCCAGCCGCATCGGAACCGATTTCGTTGCCGGCGACGGCAACGGTACCGCCTTCGATGGACTGCACGTCCGCCCTGATGGTCGCCAGGATGGTGTTTGCGGTGACATTGCCGCCCAGGTTGGCCTGGCTGCTGGACACCACGAGATCGGCCCGGACCAGCTGCGACAGGTCGCCGCTGTCATAGGCGATGGACGCGCCGGGAGCATCGGTCCCCGAACCGTAGAAGGACATGCCGTCGTCGAAGACGATGCTGTTGCCCGCCGTTCCCGCAGTCTGGCCGAGCGACTCATTGCCGGTCGCCGCACTGGTGATGCCATTGTCCTGGACGGACAGCCCACCGGCGAGCGTGTTCACGCCCACGGGCGACTCCACCGTCGCCGCGATCGTCGAGGCCGCGGCATTTGCCAGGGTAGTGCTGCCACGACCGGCCTGCAGGTTGGTGACGACCGCCGATCCGTCGAACGACGGATTGCCGCCACCTTCCACACCGATCGTTCCGCGGGCGCTGTTGCCGGTCGCCGAGGCGCTGATGGTGTTCTCATCCAGAACCGGGGCGGCCGTGACCACATTGTCATCGGTCGCGCTCAGGTCGATCAGGACGCTGTTGTTGAGGGTGGAGGCGGAGGTGAAGCCGACGGTGCTCTGGGCAGTCGAAGCGACCAGCGTACCGGACGCCTCAAGGAGATTGCCCACAAAGGCGCTCGGGTCATAATTGATCATCGAGCCGCCCTCGGCGGTCGAGGCATGACCCGTCGGAACGGTGCCGCCGATGCTGCTCGCCGCCTGGTTCGACACCGAGGTCGCATCGATCGCGTTGCCTGCATTCTCGACGGCACCGCTCGCGAAGTCGTCCTGACTGATCGCCAGCAGACTGTTGGTCACGGTGCTGTTGACCGTGGACACCGCAGCCTGGAGACCAAGCGAGGCGGCTCCTTCCGCCGGCTCCGCGAGGGGATCGTCCTGTTCACCCTGATTGATGAGCGCAAGATCGATCTCGTGAGTCAGGCTGTTGCCGGTCGCCGCAGCCCGGACGACATTCTCGGTCACCGTGTTGGTCGTGCCGGACTGGGAACCGGTCTGGGTGATGCCGGCGGTCGCGTTGTCGATGTTCGCATTGACCGGACCGAACAGATCCTGCCGCGAGAGTTCGGTGTCGTGGCCGGTGACCGACACGTCGGTCTGGTTGAACTCGATCTGCGTGCTTGCCGGCGCCAGCTGAGCCGCCGCTCCGCTCGCGGCGAGGGCCGCGATCAGCGCCGAGCCTGCACTGGACGCCAACTGCAGCCGCAATTGTCTGGTTCTGCGTGTCATCTTATTCCTTCCTGTTTTAAGACTTGCCGATGCTCGCCGACCTTTTCGTGTCGGCCGCTGTCCCGGCGAGACAGCGTTCACCCCCCGATGGTGAGCTTTGCGATTTCCTGAAGCCCCGGACCGTCCCGATGGATCGACGTGTCGGCCGGATCCGGCCGCCAGACGATCCGAACCGCGGCAGGCGCGATTCCGCGCGAAGCGAGTGCCGTGGTGACCGCCGCGACGCGCTGGTCGGTCAAGGCATCCCGCTTTCCGGGATCGAAATTCTCCGTATCCCTCGACACCAGCACGACGTCGACGCGGCCTTTCATCGCCGAAGCCGCGATCTGGTCCAGCAGCGCAAGCGCGGCACCCGTAAGGTTGGATGCTCCGAACTCGAACGCGATCTGGGTCGAGCGCGCGGCTACGTGGCCGCCGCTTGCCGGCGTCAGGTTCATCGCCGCGCCACGGCCGTTGCCGTTGCCGGATTGCGAAACATCCGGGTTGGGGACGGTCCGCAGCGCTTCGGCCGGAGTCTCCACAAGCCGCTGGCCGCGAAGCTCCATGCAGGGCCGGTAATCGACGTTGGTCACGTCGGAGACCAGCCGCACGACGGCTTCCTCGAGAGCTGCCCGGATCCCCAACTGGAGGGGTTCCTGGCCCTTGGCGCCGATATTGATGTCGAACAGGTCGGAATCGAAGAAGCGGAAGATGTTCAGCCCGACCTCATAGCCCCTGAACTGCTTGGTGAGGCTGACGGTCTTCACCACCTCCAGGCTGCGGGTGTCGACGATCCGCAGATCGATGCCGACCTGCTGGCTGTACACCCGGCGCTTCGCACCGACCTGATTGACGGCGGCTTCGGCGCCGCCCGAGTTGATGTTGTAGTTGAGCTCGGTGATCCCGCCGATGAGGAAATAGTCGGACTGCTTGATCGATCCCCCGTAATAGGGAAGCCAAGGAACACGCTGGACACCATCCGGTCCCGCGAGTTCGTGATGCCTGCCGTCCCCCAGTTGCCGGCGGTCGAGATAGGACAGTTCACGTTCGGCGATCATCGGATCGAAGCGCTCCGCGATCCCGACTGCCCCCGCCAGCTTCCCGAGCGCGGAATAGACCATCAGCGCGCCGCCCTGGGTGATGGCGTTGCCCTCGTTGATGGAATATTTGCCGGTATAATCCTTGACGTCGCCCACCGCGACCATGATGGGCGGCCTGCCGGTCGCCGCGAGCCGATCCGCAAAGCAGGCGAGCACGCCTTCCATGGGCGTGACGTTGTCGCGAACGGCCGGCCCGAGCAGCACGGGGATTTCCCCCTGACCAACTGTCTGGGTCGGCGTGGAAACGCATCCTGCCAGCACGGTTGACAGCCCGGCCAGCGCCCCGATGCGCATGGACCTCGAATGGACAGTCTTCAAGAGTACCCCCATTGATCTTTAGTTCAGCGCGCCGAACGCGCAGGCGGTGCTGCCTTCGACGCTCGCATATTGGTCGCCACTGTTCGTCTGGGTGGAGTTGAGTGCCTGCTGGGGCGATCCCCGCACGCTGGTGCTCGTCGATCCGCGCACAGACGAACCGACGTCGCCCTCGTTGACCTGGTCGCTGTCGATCGCGCCTTCGCCGCGCCCATGGACGTGCGCGTCGCTGTCGTTGCCGGTCGCGGTCGCGCTGTTCCCGCTGGTCGTGGGCGAATTCGCGATCGTGCTGTTGGTGCCCTGGTTGCCGGTCGCCGTGGCTGCCACGTTGCAGTTGAACTGGCGCTCGATGTTGGTCGTATAGACGGGCGCGGCATAATAGCCGTTCCGCCGCTTCTGGATCATGTCCTGAATGGCGGCCTGGTTGACCTTGTCGGCGGTCGTCTGGAACTGCCAGGCGACGTTCTCACCGACGTTGTTGCCCAGTGCGGCTGTTGGCAGACTGATTACGGCAGCGGCCATCAATGCGGGCACAAGCCGGTTCATGGGAAATCTCCGTTCGTAGATTCTGGAAGTGAAGGATCTGATCGACTGCGTGCACAGCCCCAGGCGGCGCCCGCAGATCAGGTTGGAGGCGCCACGCCCCGCCGGTCGATGCGACCGCACCGGCTCGGCAAGCAGGCGCAGGAGGATGGTCCGCGTGGTCCGTCGGGCGGCTTCGCCCGGATCGCGATCACGCCGGACCGGCGCAATGTCGGAGCAAGGCGCTCAGGCATCCTCCATCCCCGACACCAGGCGAAGCCGCCGGACCGCCACGTCCGGTTCGGAACGGCGATGGTCCGTGCAGGGCGCGGGCGCGCGCACCGTCGACGGCCCCTCGACGAAATAGCCCTGCTGCCACTGCACGCCGGATTCGAAGGCGATGCGCGACTGGTCTGCAGTCTCCACGCCCGCGGCGATCACGGACGGGGCCAGCTCCTGCGCGGCATCGACGATACGCTGGAAGGTCGCCGCCCCCTTCTTCGACCGTTCGGCGTCGGCCATGAGTTGCGGCGCAAGCTTGATGAAGTCCGGACGGACGGGGGCGTGGATTCCGATCGCCGCATCTTCCACCCCGAAACCGTCGAACGCCAGCCTCACACCCACCATTGCGATGCGCCGGGCGAAGGCACCGAGCTGCGCCGAAGGATCGGAGGTGCCACGCCGCACCTCGACGACGAGCCGGCTGCCGAGATCGGGCTTCTGCGCGATCCGTTCGAACGCATCCCACCACCAGGCATCCACCACGGCGCTCTGGCAGGAGATGTTCACCCCAAGGTGCGCGCCCGGGAATCGTTCGAGCTGATCGAGCACCATGTCGACGACCCGCTGATCGACCAGCCGAACGATGCCGACGCGTTCGAGCGCGGGGATCAGCCGGCCACCGGAATAAGCGGTGCCGTCCGGGGCCACGCCGCGTAGCAGACATTCGCAATAAAGGGCCTGGCCGTCGGGGTAGAAATCGCGAACAGGCTGGGTCGCGAGCCGAAGCCGTCCCTCGCGCAAGGCGTCCAGGACTTCGACGGCGACCTCCATGTCGGCGCGGAAGGCGCGTACCCAGTCCATCCCCCCGGGCGGCGGGAGATGGAAGCCGCTGCCGGTGAACTCGATCGCCTCCTCCGGCCGGCGACTTGGCAGCAGCGCCGCCGCGATCGACGGCACGATCCGGTGCTCGCCGATCTCGACCGGTTCGGCGATCATGCCGGCGATCACCGCATGGGCCAGGCGCTGCGGCGAAAGCATGCCCTCGTCCGGGCGGACGAGACGCTCGTCCCACGCGCTGGCGACGATGACATTCTCGTCCTGCCTGCGCGCGGTCCCCCAGGCCCGGGTGCTATCGGTCCCGAACGCCCCCAGAAACCGCCCGACAAGTTCACCCATGAGCCGGTCCGCCACCGGCTGGCCGTAGGCCGCGCATATATGCGGATAGTTGCCGACTTTTATCCGCAGGTCGAATGCTCCCTGGACAAGGCTCGGATGCCTCGCGCGCCGCACCTTAGCCATTCGCCCCTCCCTCGTTCAGGAAGTCGAACCGCGCGCTCCAGATTTGATCCGCTGCCGGCCGACTGCGTGACGGAATAGCCAATACCGTAACATCCGCAGATCAAAAATCGGATGATGTTAAAGATTCAAAGTCACTGAAGGGAACGAGTTGTGAAGGCAATTCTGGTGCTATGCGTAAAGAATGGTCTCTGTTCACTAACTTTGGTGAGAGGAAATATCTAAGTAGACAGGAAATAGATAAGTTTATCGAGTGCTCCGCAAAGTTCGACAAGCTTACTTCTTCCTTTTGCTGGGTAATGGCGGCCACGGGGTGTCGTATCTCCGAGGGCCTGTCTCTCACAATCAAGAATATCGACAAACACAATATGACAATCGTCATAGAGTGCAAGAAGAAGCGCGGTAAGAAGATATTCAGAGCCATACCCGTCCCATCCAGCCTTATCGGGACAATATATGGCCTGTACAATTCAGGGGTTTTGGGGAGCGACAGGCTATGGAACTGGTCGAGAATGACCGCATATCGAAAGATATGTCAGGTCATGGAAAAAGCCGGCATAAGCGGCGGGCACGCAACACCGAAAGGACTTCGGCACGGCTTCGCGGTTTCCGCGATCCAGGCCAATATTCCCCTCAATATCGTCCAGCGGTGGCTCGGCCATGCGGACATCAAGACGACATCGATCTATGCGAATGCGGTCGGGCCGGAGGAGCGCCAGCTCGCCGCGCGGGTGTGGCGCCAGATGAAGAAGGTGTCCGGAGCCCGCGGGAACTTCGACGAAGTGGCCGGTGGAATCCAGGAAAACGGCATGGATTCAAGCTCTTACAGCGTGGGGCGGTCTGCAGGGCCGGGATCGGATGTTCCACTTTGGCGTGGGTCGACCGGGGGGCAGCCGGGCCTCATTCAAAGCGGTTGCGCCATGTTACAGAATTGGCTATATTGTAACCAGAATAATCCTTCGATTTCATATACTTACCCTTCTTCCTATGGGTTCAAAAATTACCTGTTTTCAGGCGATGCAGCCGAACAGTCGCGTAACATCGACGGATCCGAGGACGATCGTCCCCGAACTGCCAATATGATGAGCGATTGACGGAGCCGGGGTGCGGGTTCCGCACGCACCTTCGGCACTGAAGCGGGATCAGGCGATCCGTCGACCCGGCAGTCATCGGCCTGGCCGTCCTCGGTCCGGAAAGCGGCATGCCCGGCGGCTCCTGCCGACAAAAGTCCAGGCCCGGCCTCCGCGTTGCCGACAGCAACGCGCTTGCCGGCGAGCGGACATCGGATGTGCGGAAGAAATCGATCAACACCTGCCCCACGCAGATATTGAAGCACATCCCGACAACAAATGGAACCCGGTCGTGCGAACAGGCAGGTCGGCACTCTCCTTAACTATAATAAATAACTGTTTATAATTGCAGATACACTTTGGGGCGCAGCTGAATAGGATGCCAGAAGATCGAGGTTCGACGCCCACCGGATTCCAGGCGCATTGAGTTTCAGCCCGATCGCAACTTGGCCGTCGGCGGACTTAGCTGCCGTCGCGACAGTATAATCGACTGGCTTATTTTCCAGACGTGCGCCAGCCCGGGAAGAGCCGCAGGACACGGCCCCGGCTGGCGGATTGGCGGTCCAAGCGAATCGTGACTTGGCGCCCTGCCGCTGGTATCCTCGGGCCATGGCCGAAAGTCGGGGATTCAACGTCGTGCATCTCATCGCCACCGCCATGGTGGCGGCCGGCCTCGCCGCGACGGTGCTTGGACCGCTCGTCCTTCTGGTCGAGCTGTTCGAATGGATAACCCGGAGCGAGTGGCCGGGACTGACGGTCGCCGACGGGTTGAGCCTGTTTGGCGTCGTGCACGAGGAAGCCGAGACCGAATCGCAACGGCTGCAGGACGTGCTGATGGCCCTGCCGCTCTCCGTGGCGCTCTACTTCACCGGCCTGTTCACATTCTTCAGCGGGATCAATATCGGCGACTGGGGTCAGGCGAGGGACCTCGAAGCGCAGTTCCTCAGCGACGATTGAGCCCTGCCGGCAAGGCATGCACGGGAGCACATGTCCCGCTTCGATCCTGGCGATCCTGCGGTCGCTTCGGCCGCCACTAGAAGCTCAGGATCACGACGACGCGGTCGGAATAGGTCCCGATCTCCGGGGGCGGCCCAGCATCGATGCGGCCATAGATCGACTGGCTCTGGACCGTGCCGCTGCCCATTCCGCTTATGGTCCCGCCGATGGAGATCGGGTTCTGGCGCGCCACGTCACGATACAGCGCATAGGCGACATAGTCGCCCGCCCCATTGCTCATGCGGCGCTGCTCGCCGGCGGCATGGCGCCCGCCGTCGAACTGCAGGGTCCAGGCCCTGGCAGCGGGACATGACAGCTGCACGTAGCCCGTGGCATCCAGCCGATCCCCCAGGATGCTCTGGACCCCGAAGTCCACCGCCCCGATCGTTCCCAGAACGCAGGCGTCGGAAATCAGAGCGGTCACGCCGATGCTGAACTCCACGCCTGTCAGGCCTCCGGGCGCGCTGGTCTGGCACGGCTCCCCGCCCGCAGTGCTGAAGCCAAGCCTGCTGTTGTGGAAGAATGCCTGATAGGTGCCGACCGGACCCGTCTGACCGGCGGGAATCCTTCCATGGAATTGGAGAGTCCCGCTCACGGTGGTCCCGATGCCGCCCGGAATCGAGACCTGCCCGGTGATCGGATTGGTGACCGTCCACAGCGTCGTCGCGGCGGAGTCCGTATAGACGTTAAAGTCCAGGGCGGCGGCACCGAGCTGCAGTTTCGGTTGAGAGGGAGTGCCCGGGAAGCTGGGAACGCCAATCCCCGCGCACAGGGTAAAGGTCACCGGTACCGGGTCGAAATTCGTGCAGCTGTATGGAATTCTGCCCGTGGCATTGAGCGCGGTGCCGAAGTCCAGGTTGACGGCCCCGACACCGCAGGTGACGTTGGCACGAGCGGACGTCGGCCAGACCAGCAGCGACAGCAGCATGACGGCCGAGACGGCCGCCAGGAGGAGCCACAAGCGCCTGAAGGCGGGAGGCCGCCACACGCCCCTCATCGGCACGGCACCGGCCCAATCACCACCTGCCGTCCCGGCTGCGGCTCGAACGTGAATTCGGCAATGCAGTCGGCCGCTCCTTCGCGCTGCACGCGGATATGGTTGCGCGGCGAAAGGCCTGTGAGGAACGCGCGGCCGTCATATCCGACGATCGCATCTTCGCCCTCGCCCCCCGGGAGACGAACGATCCGAGCGGAAGCGGACTGCCGCCGTCATCCACGAGTATCACGATCGCGTCGGCCGTCCGGGTGACGCCGAAGTCGATCAGCACACCGGCGCGGTCGCCCGGCACCACGACCGCCCGTGTCCGCGCGGGTTGCTGATCGATCGGCAGGTCGGTGGGATCGATCCCGACGACATTGGCCTGGAATGAAGAGAGAAACGGCACGAGTGCACGGCCCGAACCATCCGTCCGCGTGATCGGCCGCGAATTGATCACGACCGGCGTGCGGGCACCAGCGCCAGTGACGATCGCGAAGGAATTGTCGATCCTGCGGGACGCGAAGAGACCGCCTCCCATGGCGACCAGCGATCCTTCCACGTACAGATTGCCGCGGAACCGGTTGCCGTGAAGCTCGGCGCCGCCCTCGACCAGCGCGTCGCGCCCCTCATAGCGGACCGACACCGCACGATAGCTGTCCCCTCGCCCGGAAATGCTTTCCGCATTGATCACCGACCAGCCGAAACGGTCGTCGAACCCGCGGGGCGTTCGCGAGGCTCGGGCCGTCAGCACGGTCCCGGCACGGCTCGCGGCGACGCTGCCGGAACCCGACACGCCATTGGCGAAGCTCAGGCTGAAGCCGGCGAAGATCCCATAGTCCTTCCGGTCGCCCAGATCCTTGAAGCCTCTGGCCCAGAGCGAAACGCCGAAGAGGCTGCGGGACAATGAGACGCTTGCCAGCTTGACATCCTGGCCGGGCAGCCGGGCCCGGGTGTAATCGAAGCTGACGCCGGTGTTCAGCAGGGAGAAATTGACGCCCGCCCTTTCCCTCTTCTCCGAAAAGGCGAGCAGGACCGGCTCGTGATCGGGGTAGATGAATCTGTCCGGCCCGTCCTCCGGGCCGTAATGGGTCTGGATCGCAACATCACGGACGATGTCGTGATAGCCCGCGCCGGAGCGTTCGATCCCTCCATAGAGATTGATCCCACGCAGATGGCCGCGCGCCTCGACGACGTAGCGGGACCGGGTGTGCCGGTCGAACCGGCTGGCCGCCGCCATGCCGCGGAGCACGCCGAAGGATCCCAGGCGCAGGACGGCGGCCACGCTTCCGTTCACGAAATCATCCGCCCCTTCCACATGGCCTTCGACGGTCACCCAATCGGCCAATCCGTAGCGGACGGTCGCAGATCCCGCCGGGCCGGACAGATAGTCGAAGGAGGCAATGCCGTAGTTGAACCGCGGGAAACCTGCCTCGGCCGAGAAATCCAGCACGCCCCGCGCCAGCAGCTCCGGTGCGAAGAAGATGGTCTTTTCGACCCGCGTTTCACGGCCAAGCGCATCCGTCATGACGATGGTGGCGACGCCGTTGCCGATGTTGGGGAGCGATCGGAATTCGAAGGGTCCGGGGCCAGTGCGCCCCGTGAACAGACGCGTGCCGTTGATGTAGAGATCGATGGCCGAAGGCACGGCAGCGGATCCGGCAAGTATCGGAACCGCCGTCGTCACGATATCGGGGCGGTCCGCGAAATTGCGGCGGACCTGCACGCCGCCCAGCCGGTAGACAGTGCCGAGATCCCCGCCATAGCCGATCACGTCGCCGATGGAGAATGCGAGAACGCGCCGCGCATCGACGTAGCGCCAATGGGTGTCGAGCCTGACATGATCGATCCCGACGCCCCGGCTCGAATGGCGGACGAAGCCGTTCGTCGTCACCACGCCCAGGTTCGACAACAGGCGGAGGTCATAATTGGCGGACAGGTCGATCCCGTCCCCCGAAATGCCTGCGTGGACGCCATAGCCCAAAACCACGCCGCTGCCGGATTCGACCAGGTCCGGCTCGAGTGTCTCGGGCGCCGTGCCCATATCAAGAATGACGGGAACCAGCGCCCGGTCCTCCGCGTCGATTTCGACAGTCTGGCGGGCCACGTCGTAGCGATAGGCGATCCCGGACAGGTCATCGAGCAAGAGCATCCGATCCCGGGACAGGTCGCCCATCGACCCAAGGTCGAAGCCGAGGTCGATCAACCGTCCCGCGGTGGTTGCAAGCCTACCGTCCGGAAACTGCTCGAATTCCCAGAGGAGGTCCGAGGCCTGGCCGTTCACGCGGACCTCGAGGATCAATCGCGTGGTGGACGGGCCTTCGAACGATCCCGCACGCACGCTGGAAGCTCCGGCCAGGAGGCAACAAGCCACGAGCAGCGCAGCTCGACCGTAGAGCCGTCTAGCGACCGGCGAGCGTGATGGCCTGGCGTGTCTCACGGTCGCCGACCGCGGCAACCAGCGTGACCTCGCCGCCAGGCGGAAAGGATGAACCCGCGGCGGCCGTCCAACGCTGGGCTGCTCCCGGCAGAACGTAGCCGTTCAGCCCGGCACCGAACGACAGCTCACCACCCGCTCCCTCGATCCTGAGGCCCTGGATGCGCGCGCGGCCCGAGCCCCTGTTTTCCGCCTCGACCACCAGCGCATCGCCCGAACGATAGGCGCGCCAGGACAGTTGCGGTTCCGCCCCGCGATCGCGGAAGAACAGGGGCAGATCGTAGCGCATCCGCACATCGACCCTGCCCCCGCTCTGCGCGGGCGGCGCCGCCTGCGGCAGTTCGTCGATCCAGAGCCGATAGCTCCGTTCGCCCTCGACGGCGGATCCGCCGGTCCGCGCCACCCGTATCGTTTGGCTACCCCCTGCGGGGATACGTACCGCAGGAGGACTTGCCACCACGTCAGCGGCGGGAGTCAGCTGGTCCTCGCCATCGATCTGGGACCATTCGAAGATCCGGACCTGCAGGGAAATCTCGTCGGTGCCCCTGTTATCCAGCGTGAGGGACGAGGCCTGGGCAGGGGTCACGATGTCGAGCGTCAGCGGCGCGACTCGCAGCGCGGCCTGGGCGAACAGGGGAGCAGGGGCGGCAAGTGCAAGCAGAACCGAGGCAGTGCCGATGAACCGGTTCATTGGCCAGTCTCCTAGAACGTGACGGTGATCACCACGACATCGCGATACAGGCCGGGTCGCGGAGCGGCCTGCTTCGGAACGCGCCCGAACACCTGGATCGCCTGCGGCGACCCGGTGCCGACGCCGGAAACCGTATCGAGCACGGTGCCCCGTCCTGCATCGGTATAGAGCTGGTACCGGACCAGCTCGTCTCCGGAGACGAGCCTCATGGCTCGATCGTCGATCTGGGTGGCATTCTCTCCAGAACCGAACTCGACGGTGAAACCGACGCCGGGATTGCAGAGGACTTCAAAGGCATGGATACCCGAGGTGCCGGTATCGGCCTCGATCGCCTCCAGAAGCAGGTCGGCAGAACCGAAATCCAGCAAGGCGGTGCCGATGCCGCCCGTTTGCGAACCGGATACTTCGCACGCGGCATTGACCTGAAGGAGCACCTCGAGCTCTCCTGTCGCCTGGATCTGGGCATGTGCCGGGCTGCACGGCACGATCGCGAGCGCCGCCAGCGGGATGACGAAACGCAGCATCGCCACTCTCCACATCTTGTCCGCATTTTTGGACCATCACCTCGACCGTCCTTCCATCCGGAAAAACCCGGTTCACGACGAGGGATTCGATGGACCTGCGGGATGGTTCCGGAGCGCGCGGAATCCCGGCAGACGCGATGCATCAGGGGCCCGGGAAGCCCCGGCGAACCCGATCAGCGCGGAACGCGTGGGCGCCTTCCCCGCGTCGCCAGGGTCGATCGATGCCGCCCGGGCAAGTCGAGGAAGACACAGTCAGTGGCGGGGTGCACGAAGCGACCCCGCACAAGCATGTCTATGGAACGGGGCTAACCCGGATTGCGGTTCAGCTGCCGATGGCCGCCTTGAGCTGATCCTGGGTCATGCCGATGATCGGTCCCGTCGGCCCCGCCCCGACTCCCGACCGCGGAAGGCGGACCAGTTCGCCCGACGTAAGCTTCAGCGTCACGAATTCGGGCTCGAGCTTCTCGATCGTTCCGACCACCGCGCCCGCGGAGCCGCGGACCTCCGCACCTTCCACGATCTGCGCAGCAGCGGCGGCATTTGCCTTGTCGACCTCGGCATTCAACTGCGCCTGGGTCATGCCGAACAGCAGATGGCCTTCGCTGGGCGTGAACGAGTTGATCGGCAGCTGGACCTCGTGCCGGTCGGTCTTCACCACCACGATGGCGTCGTCGACAGACTGGACGGTTCCGACGAGGCCGCCTTCCGTATCCTTGACCTCCATCCCGGCCGTGATCGCGCTCGACGCCGGCTGCGAAGCCGGCGCCTGGGCCATGGCCGGCCCGGCCGCGGCCAAAGTGAAAGCGAAAATCAGAGCGGTCTTGCGCATGGTCTCCCCCTTGCTGTTTGGAATGGCGGCCCGGAAAGTGCGGGACGGAGAGCCGCTGTCGCGACCTCTCACAGCCGACACGCAGCTTAAGAGTCGGATTCCATATGTCCAGCCTTTCGAGACGATTGGCGCTGATTCGGCCGCTCATCGACGATCATGCGAAGCCGACTTCGCGCCCTGCGCCGGGCGCCATGCGATCCGGGGCGGGGCCAGCCCGGGTTCGCTCACCAGCCCGAGCGCATGCGATAGGGAACCATGTTCAGTATCGCCTCGATCTGGGCGATCCGGCCGCCCCGGATCTTGAACAGCTCGATGACCTGCCATGAAAAGGGCTGCTTCACATTGACCGGAACGATGCGACCATCGGTCAGCCTGGCCTCGTGGATGGTTCCGGCGTGGTCGAGAAAGGCACAGCAGGCGATGACGCCCCGTTCCACGTCCATCACCACATGACGGCGCTCGCGGATGGCAGTGACGAAGATGAAATAGCCGAGCGCGAACTGCCCCGCCGGGCCGAGGGCATAGAAAGGCTCGCTGCCGTCCGCATCGAGCTCGGGAGCCTGGGTGGCGAAGACGCCGTTATCGGTCCTGCGACACCCCTCCTCGAACGGCGCGATCGTTCGTCCGTCGTTGCGCTCGAGGGTGTTGAAATAGGCTTCCGCCAGTTCGATCAGCTGTTCGCGCGAAGCCCGCTCCCCCTCGGGAACGATCTCCGTCCAGATCGGCAGCGGGCCGCCCTGCGCCTCCAGATTCTGCGGACCGTTCCTGTAGAAGAGGATGTCGGTCCGCGAGACGACCATCTCCGCCTCCGCCAGCAGACCATCCCGCATGGCGAGGCGAATGGCGACGATGACGGGCCGGTCATTCTCCCGCATCACGGCGGTGACGGCGATCCCGCCTGTGTCCGGATCGACCACGACATGTTCGTAGCCGCCACGGGCCGAAGCCGTGCCCCACAGGCCATCCCCCAATTCCAGCAGCTGGCCGTTCTCGGTGAGGCGGAAATCCGGATGCAGGGCGAGACGCGAAGGATCGCGCCTGCCCAACGCATCGAGATAGCGGTCGGCACTCTGCTCGAGAAAGGCGCGGTCGACGATCATGCTGCTACTCCGGAAATCGTGCGGGCCAGCGCCGCACCAGGAAAAGGTTCCATTTGGGACTTTTCTATAGTCCGACCCGGTCCGCGTCTGTCAAGCCGGGGCGCCGATGGATTGACCCTGTCGGAAGCTGTCGATTAGGTGGCCGGGGAGCGCCCGTTCGACGGCGCCTCGCCGATGGGTGCGGGAGATGGCGAGCATGGCGCGCAAGGATCAGGTCGAGGGCTCGGAACGCATCCCACAGGACCTGCAGCGACGCGTCCTTGCCGAGCGAGGCGACTGGTACAGCTTCCGCATGATCCTGATCGGCAATCATTATTCGGGAGAACTATTCGCCAGGCTGGCCCGGGACCATGGCATGCTGCGCGACGATTTCCTCATCCTGGCCTATCTTTCCGATTTCGGCGAAATGACCGCCAACCTGATCTGCGCGCTGAGCGCCCGCCCGAAGAACAGCATCAGCCGCAGCGTCGCCAAGCTCGCAGCCGGCGGGCTGATCGAGACGAGGATCAGCCCGCAGGATCGCCGTCACGTCCTGCTCAACGTGACGCCGGAAGGCCGCCGCATGTACGAGAAAACCATCGCCCTCTTCCGGGACCGGGAAAGGGAAGTGTTCGGCTGCCTCAACAGCAGGGAAAGGGAGAGCCTCGACAGGATCCTCGCCAAGATCCTCGCCAACTGGTTTACGAAGGATTCCTAGGGCAAGCCCCTCCACGCCCATCGGTCCGGCTCCTTGACATGGTTCCATATGGGACTATCCCCTTAGAGAGAGAGTTCCCCGAAGGAGAGGACATGCAGGAGCTCAAGCCGATCGATCCGGTACCGCCGATGGCGCGTGACATGGATCTCGCCCGATACCGCCTTCCGTCTACGCGGATGCTCGCCGGAGAGACGATCACGCTCGACTATGACGACGGGGCCACGGCAACGCTTCGCCTGACGGAGGAGCGCGTCTCCTGGGAGGTCCGGGACGGCGCCGAGACGCTGCGCGGCGAGGACGACTATGACGCCGTCGAAGTGCGGCCGGGCCTGTTCTTTCTCCATTTCGCGGCCCGCGAGGCCGGTCTCGGCCTGTCCACCGTGATCGATCGCGAGGCGGGCCGCGCAATCACGGTCTGGAACGTTCCCGTCGCCCTGCAGGGCGAATGGGACCTGCGGCGGTTCCTGCGCCCGGGACGCCTGGCCGAAGCCACCGCCGAATATCGCCCGATCGCGCAGACGCGGAAGCTGATCGGCCGGCGGGCCTATTGCATCTACAGCGAGGAAGCGGCGCTCGAGCATATTTATGTGAATTCCGCGGCCATCGTCTGGCAATGGCTGCTGCTTCCCGACGATCCGCGCTTCGATCCGCTGCGGACCGAGGTGGGAATCGAGGCGGTGAGCATGTGGGAAGTACGCGACGACATGTTCCTGATCGCGCTGCGGGTTCCAGGACCGGTCCAGCTCACCCTGCTGATGGATTTCCGGCAGATGCGCAACGTCGGCTGCCTGTTCGGCCGTGGCCCCCACGGCCTGATCGATCGACTCGTCGGCGCGAAGATCGTCCACCTGGGCGACATGACCTATCCCGGCGGCCACGAACCGGGCTGAGGCCGGCCGGCAGCGGCAGCGCATCGGGCGCTTTCCCGCCCCTTCCTCGGGAAAAGGCCTGCCCGCTCCTCGGGACAGCTACGGATGGGGCGATCCCTTATGCTCGGATACCGTTCCTCCGGCGATCATGTCGGAGGGAGAGGACAATGAATCCCGGTCGTTTCGCATTGCTGGTCATCACCCCGCTAATCCTCGGCGTCGCAGCGCCGGCCGCACCTGCCCAGGCTCAGGCGCAGGCATCGTCCACCGCCTTCGAGCGCGCGATGCTGGCCGAACTGGACGATGCGACCCGCGCGGAAGTGGAGAAGCGGGCCACCGAAGGCAACAGCGTCATCGGAGTGGTGAGCACGATCCTGCTCAACAACTACCAGAAGGCGGGACCGCGCAATCCGGGCGAGGCCCTCGAGGTCGTCGCCGTGGATTTCTCGCGCGGGGTAGCCGTCATCCGGAGGGCGCCCAACGTCTTCGACGTCCAGCGCTTCGATCCGCGGACGCTCCGCCTGCTGCGCTGACGCGCGGCACGCGCGTGGGCCGAAAAGCCGTTTGACCCCGCCGAACTCCTGCGAAATCATGGTCGACGCGCGGTGAGGCCGCCGCGTTCCGGCCGGCCCTCGGACCGGGAACCCGTCATGGGCGAGGCGGTTCGAATCCCCACCGCAGGAGGGGTCATGAACGAGTCCAGTCAGGTCGGTCAGCCCGCATATCCGAACCCACGGGCTTCGGTGTCCACGCACCGGTGAGATGGCTGACAGGGCTCATCCTCTGCGTCCTGGCGCTGATCGCGGCCGGCATCATCCTGCGCGCAGCGATGCCCTTGCCGTCGCTTGAAGGCAGGACCGCATCGCGCCTGGTCGCGGACACGGCCGACACCCGGCTCGGTCGCGGCGTCGCGTCCCTGGCGGACGCGCATCCCGACCTCTCCGGCATATATCTGCTTGCGGATGCGGTGGACTCCTTCGCCGCCCGCGTCCTCCTGATGCGGGCAGCGACGCGCACGATCGACGTTCAATATTACATCTGGCACGACGATCTGACCGGCACCCTGCTGTTCGACGAACTGCGTGCCGCCGCCAACCGGGGCGTGCGGGTGCGGCTGCTGCTCGACGACAACAATACGGCAGGGCTCGACCCGGTCATAGCCGCGCTGGACGCACATCCGAACATCGAGGTGCGCCTGTTCAACCCGTTCACCATCAGGCGCCCCCGGTTGCTCGCTTACCTTCTCGATTTTCCGAGGCTCAACCGCCGGATGCACAACAAGTCGCTCACCGCCGACAACCAGGCGACGATCATCGGCGGACGCAATATCGGAGACGAATATTTCGGTGCCGGCCAGGGGGCGCTGTTCGTCGATCTCGACGTGCTCGCGATCGGGCCGGTGGTGTCGGGAGTCTCCCGGGATTTCGACCGCTACTGGGCCTGCGCGTCCGCCCATCCGGCCGCGCGCATCGTGCAGGCGCTCGAGCCCGCCCGGCTGGAGGAGGTGAACGCCCGCCTCGCCGCGGCCGCCTCAACGCCGCGCGGCCGCGCCTATCTGGAATCGGTCAGCGCTTCGCCGGCGGTGGGCCAGTTGCTCGAGGGCCGGCTGCCGTTCGAATGGGCGCCGGTCCGCCTGCTCAGCGACCATCCGGCCAAGGGCCTGGGCCGGGCGCCGCGCGACGATCTCCTCTTTTCCAGCCTGGCGGCCAGCATGGGCAGCCCGGAACGCAGGCTGGACCTGGTGTCCGGCTATTTCGTGCCGACCAAGGCGGGAACCCGCACGCTCGCCGCCATGGCGGAGCGCGGCGTGGACATATGGGTCCTCACCAATGCGCTGGAAGCGACCGACGTCCCGATCGTCCATGCCGGCTATGTAAAATGGCGCAAGCCGCTGCTGCGTGCCGGCGTGCGCATCTACGAGCTCCGCGGCGCCGATGCGGCCGCCCGTCCAAGCAGGGACATGAGCGGCGGCAGCGGGTCGCGCCTGACCGGTGCCGGATCGGCGCTCCACGCCAAGACCATCGCGATCGACGGCAAGCGCCTCTTCGTCGGATCCTTCAACTTCGATCCGCGGTCCGCCAACCTCAACACCGAACTCGGCTTCGTGATCGACAGCCCGGCTCTGGCCCGGCAGGTCCACCGGACGTTCGAGCGCTTCGCACCGGAACGGTCCTACGAAGTCCGTCTCGACCCCGGAGGCCGGTTGTTCTGGACCGAGCGCCGTGGCGACGAGGAGATCCGGCACGACCGGGAACCGGGGACGAGCTTCTGGCAACGGACGGCGGTGTCCGCACTGTCGAGACTGCCGATCGAATGGCTGCTGTGATCCCGGAACATCGGTAGCCGGGAACCGTTGACCGCACGCACGCGAACTGCCCTTCACGGGCCACGGATGCGGGGCGCGCGCCGGGGCCGCTCGCTGCAACATGCACGCAGCGACAGGAGGTTCGCCATGGGCGACAAGCCGACCCTCACGACCCGCCAGGGTCACCCCGTCAGCGACAATCAGAGCCTCCGATCGGTGGGCGAACGGGGCCCGGCGACACTGGAGAATTACCAGTTCATCGAAAAGATCACCCATTTCGATCGCGAGCGCATCCCCGAGCGCGTCGTCCATGCTCGCGGCACTTCGGCACACGGCTATTTCGAAGCCCATGGCACGATCGGCGACGAGCCGGCGTCGAAATATACGCGGGCGAAGGTGCTCACCCAGACGGGCGTGCGCACCCCGGTCTTCGTCCGCTTCTCCACAGTGATCGGCAGCAAGGACAGCCCGGAGACGGCGCGCGACCCGCGCGGTTTCGCGGTGAAGCTGAAGACCGTCGACGGCAATTGGGACCTCGTCGGCAACAACCTCAAGATCTTCTTCATCCGGGACGCCATCAAGTTCCCGGACATGATCCATGCGTTCAAGCCCGATCCGAAGACCAACCGGCAGGAACCCTGGCGATTCTACGACTTCGTCTCGCAAAGCCCCGAGGCGCTCCACATGGTGACCTGGGTGAAGAGCCCCTGGGGCATTCCGGCCAACTATCGCGAGATGGAGGGATCGGGCGTCAATACCTACAAGCTGGTCAATGCGGAGGGAGAGGCCGTCCTGGTCAAGTTCCACTGGGTGCCGAAGCAGGGCGTCCGCAACCTCACCTCGGAACAGGCAGCCGAGATCCAGGCCCAGGACGTCGGCCACGCCACCAAGGACCTCTATGAAGCGATCGAGCGCGGCGACTATCCCGAGTGGGAATTGTGCGTGCAGATCATGGAAGACGGGGACCATCCGGAACTGAGTTTCGACCCCCTGGACGACACCAAGCGCTGGCCGGAGGACCAGTTTCCGCTGCGTCCGGTCGGCCGCATGGTGCTGGACCGCAACCCCGACAATTTCTTCGCGGAAACGGAGCAATCCGCATTCGGGACCGGCGTGCTCGTCGACGGGGTCGACTTCTCCGACGACAAGATGCTGCAGGGGCGGACACTTTCCTATTCCGACACCCAGCGCTACCGGGTCGGCCCGAACTATCTCCAGCTGCCGGTGAATGCACCGCAGGATGCGGCGCGCGCCCATACCAACCAGAGGGACGGCCAGATGACCTATCATGTGGATTCGGCCGGCGCGAACCCGCACGTCAATTACGAGCCGAGCATCATGGGCGGCCTTGCCGAGGCGCCGAAGCCGGCGAAGGACTATCATCAATGGGTGGAGGGCCATCTCGGGCGCTATCAGACGACGCGCACCGTCGACGATTATGTCCAGGCCGGCGAACGCTACCGCTCGTTCGAGGATTGGGAACGCGACGACCTGATCGCCAATCTCGTCGCCGACCTCAGGCAGTGCCCGCGTGAGATCGCGCTGCGGATGGTCTGGCATTTCTGGCATTGCGACCCGGATTACGGACGCCGGGTCGCTGAAGGCGCGGGCATCGACCTCGAGGAAGCCAGGGCGCTCCCGCCGCTCGAAGGGCGGCCGGCCCCGGGCGAGAACCGGCCGGGAAGCACCTATACGAGCGGCAGCCTGGAAGCGGCGGAGCCGCACGCCACGACCGCGACCCCGGAACCGGTCAAATAGGGCGCACCCTGCCCTGTTCCGCTGGCCGGCCGGCCCGACCATTGTGGATAGGGAATATGGACCCTAGGGGACGCTCATGAACCTCGACGGGCTGTTGCAGGAATATTTCGGCACCGCCGACCCGGTGGCGCTTCCCGGCGCCACGCTGGCGGCCGGCATCGAGCGCATCCAGGTCGATCTCGGCCTGGAGCAGGACCGGGGGCGGCGCTTTGCCCTGTGGGTGCTGCTGTTCATGCTGGGCAGCGCGCCCGACCTCGACTCCGTGTTCGAGGAGGAAGCCGATCGGGAAGCTGCCCGTAATTTCATGGATCTGGCCGATCGCGCGAACGAGACCTGAGCGGCCGCACCACCCGGCCCGGCAGGTCAGGCCGTGGCGGTAGGCGCGACCGGCCTGGGGATCGCGACGAACAGCTCGGAGAACGGATCGTCCTCCTCCTCCGGCGGCGGCGCCTCGCGCACGGTCGTGCGCCGCATGTCGCGGACTTCGTTGAGATAATCGAAGTCGCCACCGCGGTGCATCGAGCAGAGATTGTCCCAAATCACCAGATCGCCGGGATTCCAGGTGACCGAGAAGACATATTGGGGCTGGGTGGCGAATTCGATCAGTTCCCGGACCAGCGCGCGGCCCTCCTCCCGATCCATGCCGACGATGTCGCGCAAATGGGCGGCGATGTAGAGGGCCTTGCGGCCCGAACCCGCATGGACATGGACCAGCGGATGCCGGGCCTTCATCCGAGCGTCGATCTCCTCCTCGCTGATGTCGGCGCCCGCGAGCTTGCGCGACCACCACAGCGAATGCTCCCCGACCAGATCTTCGAGCCGGTCCTTCATCGACTGCGGCAGATCCTCATAGGCCGAGCGGGTATCCGCGAACCAGGTCTCCCCGCCCCTGGCCGGCACCTTGTGGGCCAGCAGCAGCGAATAGGAGGAGCGCAGCGGCATGAACGAGCTGTCGGTGTGCCAGAGCCGGTCGCCCTTGCGGTAGAGGATCGCCGACGGATCGCGATTGATCTCCCCCCGGGAGTCAAGATTGCCGGCGTCGAACAGCTCGCGATGACCATGGCGCGGAAGCGCCCCGGGCCGGGCAGGCGCCTTTTCGAGATGCCCGAAGATGCGGCTGAAGGCGATGTGGCTTTCGTTGTCGAGTCCCGTGTTGCGATAGACGCAGACGCCCCATTGATCCATCGCCGCCCTGATTTCGGCCTGGGTCTCCGCATCGAGCGGCCCGGAGATGTCGACGCCCGACACTTCGGCGCCGAAGCGCGGCAGGATCGGCTTGATCGTCAAGGCCATCACATGATCTCCCATGGCACGCCGCCGTCCCACGGCATGCTTCCTTCCATGCTGTCGTCAGAAAGCGGGCGGCGCCGTGGCACCGCCCGTCCCCTTTCCCGCTCAGACTGTTTCGGAGGGCGCCGAATCGAGCAGGATCGTCTTGGTTTCCAGATAATGCATCAGCCCCTGCGAGCCGCCCTCACGGCCGATGCCCGATTGCTTGTATCCGCCGAAGGGCAGCCCGAAGTCCGAGCGCATGCCGTTCTGGCCGACATTGCCGGTCCGCACCCGCCGCGCGACCCGCCAGGCGGAATCGGCATCATGGGTGAGCACCGAGCCGTTGAGGCCGTAATTGGAGTCGTTGGCGATGCGGATCGCATCGTCGACATCCTCGCAGGGGATCAGGCTCAGCACCGGGCCGAAGATCTCCTCGCGGGCGATCGTCATGTCGTTGCCGACATTGGCGAAGAGCGTCGGCTCGAAGAAATAGCCGCGGTTGAGCTGAGCCGGACGACCGCCGCCGGTGACCAGGCTCGCGCCCTCCTGCTGTCCCTTCTCAATATAGGATTCGACCCGATCGAGCTGCCGCTTCATCGCGAGCGGCCCCATCTGCGCCTGCGGATCGTCGGAATGGCCGAGGCGGATCTGCTTCATCTCGGCAGCGATGGCCTCGGCGATCTCATCGTGCCGGCGACGCGGGACGATCGCGCGCGTCAGCATCGCGCAGACCTGCCCGCTGAGAAGCGTGATGGCCCCGGACAGCACCTTCGCCGTCTCCTCGGCCGAGAAATCGTCGAGGACGATCGCGGCCGACTTGCCGCCCAGCTCGAGCGTGCAGCGGGCGATCCGCGATCCGCAGACCTCGGCGATGCGCTTGCCGGCCACGGTCGAGCCGGTGAAGCTCACCTTGTCGACGCCCGGATTGCAGACGAGATGGTCCGACGCGTCGCGATGGCCGGGAACGAGGTTGACCACCCCCGGCGGAATCCCCGCCTCCTCGGCGCATTCGGCGATGATATAGGCCTCCAGCGGCGTTTCCGGCGAAGGCTTCATGATGACGGTGCAGCCAGCCAGAAGCGCCGGAGCGATCTTGGCCGCCATGATCATGTAGGGCACGTTCCAGGGCGCGATCGCCGCCACCACGCCGACCGGCTCGTGAACTACATAAGCGGCGTCGGCCACCGCGCTGTCGACCCTGGTGATGAAGGGGAAACGCCCGCCGAGGTCGATCGCGTCCTGCAGATTCTGGGTGCCGCGTGCGATCAGATAGGGTGCGGTGGTGGAGAGGCCGCCCATCTGCAGCGACCAGACATGGGCCAGTTCCGGCTCCCGCCGGCGCAGCGCCTCGACCATCCGGGTCATGGCGGCGACGCGCTCGGACGGCGGCATCCACTGCCAAGGCCCCTCATCGAACGCCTTGCGGGCGGCGGCGACGGCACGGTCCATGTCCGTCTCGTCGGCTTCGGCAACGCGGGCGGCGACCTGTTCGGTGTCGGGCGACACGATCTCGATCTCGCGGCCCGAATGCGGTTCCACCCACTGGCCGCCGATATACAGGCGGTCGGGATGGCGAATGGCATAGGCACTCATCGACGGTCTCCTCTCGAGTAACGGACCAGGCGGCCGGCGGCTGCAGCTGATCTTGCGGTTCTCGTCCGGGCGCACACCGGCGATCCGGTTGCGCCGTAAAACATAACATGATAACTATCTGTCCGCCGGGGCCGTGTCAACGAACCTTCATTGCCCCCTTAGCCACAATCTGGACGCCGCACGCAGCCGCCCCGCGGACTGCAGCCCGGCGGACCCAACACAACGGGAGGAGACCGGTATGGAACTGCGCACGCTCGGCGGCACCGGAATGAAGGTGAGCCCGCTCTGCCTCGGCGCGATGATGTTCGGCGAGATCGGCAACCGCGACCATGACGAATGCGTGCGGATCGTCCATCGTGCGCTCGACGCGGGGATCAACTTCATCGACACCGCCGACGGCTATTCGCGCGGGGAGTCCGAGGAGATCGTCGGCAAGGCGCTCAAGGGCCGGCGCGATTCCGTGATCCTCGCCACCAAATTCTTCGCGCCGATGAGCGACGATCCCAATACGCGCGGCGCTTCCCGCCGCTGGATCGTCCGCGCCGTCGAGGACAGCCTGCGCCGGCTCGGGACCGACCATATCGACCTCTACCAGCTCCACCGCGTCGACGTGGATACCGAAATCGAGGAGGTGCTGTTCACCCTCACCGACCTCGTCCGCCAGGGCAAGATCCGGGCGTTCGGGTCATCGAGCATGCCGGCCGACCGGATCGTCGAGAGCCAGTGGATCGCCGAGCGCCGGGGGACGCTCCGCTTCCGCTGCGAACAGCCGGGCTATTCGATCTTCGTCCGCGACGTCGAACGGTTCGTGCTTCCCGCCTGCCAGCGCCACGGCATGGGCGTCATCACCTTCAGCCCGCTCGACGGCGGTTTCCTTGCCGGCAAGTACAAGGGCCCCGAGGACCTGGAGGGCGACAATCGCATCGCCTATTTCGCCAGGCGGATGCGGGGCAAATTCGACCCGTATGACGCGGCGATCCGCCGCAAGCTCGAGCTGGTCGCCGAGCTCACCCGCCTCGCCGAGGAAGTCGGCGTGACGCTGGCCCAGCTCGCGATCGCCTTCGTCGTCCAGCATCCGGCAGTGACCTCGGCGATCATCGGGCCGCGCACCATGGACCAGCTCGAAGGGCTGCTTCCGGCCGGGGACGTCATGCTGTCCGGCGAAACGCTCGACCGCATCGATGCGCTGGTGCCGCCGGGCACGACGCTCAATCCGTTCAACGACATGCCGACCGGCCTGACCAAGACGGCCCTCCGCCGCGCCTGACCGCAGCCTCCGGGGGAAGTCCGGGCTCCCGATGCGGAGCCCGGCCCCTCGTCAACGCCCCTTCACCCGCGCCCCTTCATCCGCTTTCCGGCGATCCGGCAGCCCTCGCTCATGGCCTTGAGCTTGGCCCAGACCACTTCTTCATGGCCGACGCGCGATCCGATGCCGCAGTCGGTGCTGGCCTGGACATTCTCCATGCCCACCAGCTTCGCATAGTTGCACAG
>Ga0164243_10002193_pt1 | contig 32581 bp, 33 predicted proteins | sample OricompcompostOP_FD_108781 | JGI IMG/M metagenome (GOLD analysis project Ga0164243, IMG submission 108781) | Organic Plus compost microbial communities from Emeryville, California, USA - Original compost - Organic plus compost (OP) | ecosystem: Engineered > Solid waste > Mixed feedstock >... | reverse complement strand
GTGCCGAGGGCCTCGGCGACGGCGGGGTTCACCACGCGGCCGCCGGCGACGTTGAGGCCGAGGCGCAGGGCCGGGTCGCGGCGCACGGCCTCGACCGGACCGAAGCGGGCCAGCTCCGCCAGGTGGTGGAGCGTGGCGTTGGTGAGGGCGAGGGTCGACGTGTGCGGCACCGCCCCGGGCATGTTGCCCACGGCGTAGTGGAGCACCCCGTGGCGCTCGAACACCGGGTCGGCATGGGTGGTCTCGTGGGAGGTCTCCACGCAACCGCCCTGGTCGATGGCGATGTCGATCACCACGGTGCCCGGCTTCATCGAGCGCACCATCTCCTCGCTCACCACCACCGGCGCCCGGCCGCCGGGCACCAGGACGGCGCCGATCACCAGGTCGGCCTCGGCCACCGCCCGCTCCACCGCGCCCCGGTTGGAGGCGAGGGTGGTGATGCGGCCCATCTGGATCTGGTCGACGTGGCGGAGCCGGTCGATGTTCTTGTCGAGGAGGTGGACCTCCGCCTCCAGGCCTGCCGCCATCCACGCCGCGTTCCACCCGACGTTGCCCGCACCGAGGACGCACACCCGGGCCGGGCGCACCCCGGGGGCGCCCCCGAGGAGCACGCCGCGGCCGCCGTTGTGGCGCTCGAGGAAGTGGGCGCCGACCTGCACGCTCATGCGGCCGGCCACCTCGCTCATCGGCGCCAGCAGGGGGAGTGACCCGTCGGGGAGCTGCACCGTCTCGTAGGCGAAGGCGGTCACCCCACCGTCGACGAGCGCCTCGGCCACCTTGGGGTACGCGGCCAGGTGGAGGTAGGTGAACAGCACCAGCCCGGGCCGGAAGTGGGTGAACTCCTCGGCGAGCGGCTCCTTCACCTTGCAGATCAGCTCGGCGCGCGCCCACACCTCGGCCGCAGTCGGGACGATCTCGGCGCCGGCGCGGCGGTACTGCTCGTCGGGGATGGACGAGTCGACCCCGGCGCCGGTTTCGACCAGCACCTGCGCACCGACGTGGAGCAGCTCCCGCACCCCGTCCGGGGTGACGGCCACCCGGTGCTCCTCGGGCTTGATCTCGCGGGGCACCCCCACGGTGAGCGGCTCCACGGGTCCTCCTCGGGTCGGGGTCGGTGGACTTGGAAGGGATCGGCGGGTCGGCCGGCGTCGGTCGTGGTCGGATCGGATCGATCGGGCGATCACCGTCGGTCGGAGGCGCCGGGTGGGCCCGCCGAGCCCGGCTGGCGGGCGGCCGGACGTGCGAGCCGGTGGTGGCACCGACGACAGTAGGGCCGAGCCTCGACGTCGGGCCGGCCGGCGGGGGCCACGGGAGGGAAGAGGCATGAGCGAGCAGGCCGAGGAGACCGTCCACACCGAGGTGCGGGGCCGCGTGCTGGTGGTGCGCATCGACCGGGAGGCCAAGCGCAACGCCATCGACCCCGCCGTCACCGAGGGCATCGGCGCCGCCCTCGACCGGCTCGAGGACGACCCCGAGCTGTGGGCCGGCGTCATCACCGGCACCGCCAACGTGTTCTCCGCCGGCACCGACATGCGGGCCGGCATGAGCGAGACGGAGCGGGGCGGGCAGTACGGGATCATCAAGCGCCGCCGCCTCAAGCCACTGATCGCCGCGGTGGAGGGCTTCGCGCTCGGCGGCGGCATGGAGGTCGTGCTGGCGTGCGACCTGGTGGTGGCGTCGACGACCGCCACCTTCGGGCTGCCCGAGGTGCACCGCAGCCTGGTGCCCATCTGCGCCGGGGTGTTCCGGTCGGTGCGGGCCCTGCCCCTCAACGTGGCCAAGGAGATGCTCCTCACCGGCGACCCGATCGACGTCGACCGGGCCGAGCGGATCGGCCTGGTGAACCGGATCGTCGCCCCGGGGACGGCCCTGGACGAGGCGGTGGCCCTGGCCGAGCGGATCTCCCGCAACGGACCGGTGGCGGTGCGCGAGACGATGCGCATCCTCGACGGGCTGGTGGCGGACGATGACGCCCGCGGCTGGGAGCTCACCGCCGTCGCCGAGCAGGCCATCTACGGCGCCGAAGACACCCGCGAGGGCGTGACCGCGTTCTTCGAGCGCCGCGAACCCCGCTGGACCGGCCGCTGATCCACCCCGTCCACCCACGCATGGAGAACGAGCCACGCAGCTGTGCCGCTCGGGTCCGTGGCTCGTCTGGCGGGGTCCTGACACCGTGAAACGAGCCACGGATCGGTGGGCTGCGGGATCTGTGGCTCGTTTGGCGGTGCTGGGGCACCGCCAAACGAGCCATCCGGGTTTCGTGGGGAGGGGGTGGGGGGACTAGAACTGTGTTCCATCGGTCTGGCGGCCGGAGGGTCGCACGCAGCGAGGGGGACCTGTGGACTTCGACGAGACACCCGAAGAGGCGGCGTTCCGCGCCGAGTGCCGTGCGTTCCTCTCGGCCCACGCCGAGCGCAAGGACCCGTCGACGCTGCGGGTGACCATGTCGACGATGGCCGAGGACGAGGAAGCCCACGTCAAGGCGTGCCGGGACTGGCAGCGCACCAAGGCCGAGAACGGATGGGCCGGCCTCACCTGGCCCGTCGAGTACGGCGGCCGGGGCCTCAGCGGCCTGATGCAGGGCATCTTCCTCGAGGAGGAGAGCCACTACGACGTGCCCACCGGCATGTTCGCCCAGGCCATCGGCATGATGGGCCCGACGATCATCGCCCACGGCACCGAGGAGCAGAAGAAGACCTTCCTCCCCGCCATCCTCCGGGGTGAGCAGGTGTGGTGCCAGCTCTTCAGCGAGCCCAACGCCGGCTCCGACCTCGCCGGCCTGCGCACCAAGGCCGAGCGCGACGGCGACGAGTACCTCGTCAACGGCCAGAAGGTGTGGACCTCGTCGGCGCACGTCTCCGACTGGGGGATGCTCCTCGCCCGCACCGACTGGGACGCCCCCAAGCACCGGGGCATCACCTTCTTCGCCGTCGACATGCGCAGCCCGGGCATCGACGTCCGCCCGCTGAAGCAGGCCACCGGCGGCGCCGAGTTCAACGAGGTCTTCCTCGAGGACCTGCGGGTCCCCGCGGCCAACGTCATCGGCCCCGAGAACGCCGGCTGGAACGTGGCCATGACCACCCTCACCAGCGAACGGGCCGACATCGGCTCCAACCACTCGATGGGCTTCGAGCAGGTGCTCGAGCTGGCCCGCCGCTTCGGCGTCACCGACGACCCCGTGATGCGCCAGAAGCTGGCCTGGCTCTACACCAGCTACGAGATCTCCCGCTACACCGGCTACCGCGTGCGCACCGCGGCCAGCCAGGGCCAGGCGCCCGGCCCCGAGGTGTCGGTGGCCAAGATCGCCGTGTCCGAACGGCTCGCCTTCCAGGGCGACCTGGTCGAGCAGATCATGGGCCCGGCGGGCACCCTCTGGGGCGCCGACGCCCCCGACGACGGCTACTGGCAGTCGATGGTGTTCACCGGCCAGTGGATGGCCCGCATCGGCGGCGGCACCGAGGACGTGCAGCGCAACATCGTCGGTGAGCGCATCCTCGGCCTCCCTCGCGAGCCGAGCAACGACCGCACCACGCCGTTCCGCGACCTGCCCCACTAGCGCCGCCGGCCAGGCCATCCGGTCGAGGGCGCCCGCAGGGGCCCACCGCGCACCAGCCGGGCCTGCGATCTTCCGCGACCCACGCGACCTCGCGCGACCCGGGCGCCTCCGGGATCTCCCGGACCGACGGGCGCGGCCTCGGGGAAGATGTCGGCCATGACCGACGTGACCCCCATGCGGATCGGCGCCGAGCTGGTCACCACCGACGACGCGGCCGAGGTGCGCTCGCCCTACGACGACCACCTCGTCGGCCGGGTCCCCCTCGGGACCGAGGACCACATCGACGCCGCGGTGGCCGCGGCCGTCGCCCGCCGCGACGGGGAGCCGCTCGCCGCCTGGGAGCGGGCCCAGGTCCTCGACCGGGCCGCCGTCCGCCTCGCCGAGCGTCGGGAGGAGTTCGCCCGCCGCATCGCGGAGGAAGCGGCCAAGCCGATCGCCACCGCGCGGGTCGAGATCGACCGGGCCTGCGACACCTTCCGCTTCAGCGCGGCCGTGGCCCGCACCCTCACCGGGGAGACCGTGCCGATGGACGCCTCCACCGCCGGCGCCCACAAGCTCGGCGTGGTGCTGCGGGTGCCCATCGGCGTGGTCGGGGCCATCTCCCCGTTCAACTTCCCGGTGAACCTGGTGGTCCACAAGATCGGCCCGGCGATCGCCGCCGGCTGCCCGGTGGTGCTCAAGCCGGCGTCGGCCACGCCGCTGTCCGCCCTCGCCCTGGCCTCCATGCTCGTCGACGAGTGCGGCCTGCCCGAGGGCTGGCTCAACGTGGTCACCTGCAAGGGCTCCACCGCCAATCGCCTGGTGGAGCACCCCGACATCGCCATGATCACCTTCACCGGGTCGCCGCCCGTCGGATGGGGGATCCGCGAGCGGGTGCCCCACAAGCGCGTCGGGCTCGAGCTCGGCAACAACGCTCCCGTCATCGTCGAGCCCTCGGCCGACTGGGAGACCGCCGCCGACAAGATCACCGTCGCCGGCACGTCGTTCGCCGGACAGTCGTGCATCTCGGTGCAGCGGGTCTACGTGCACCGCTCCGTCGCCGAGCCGTTCCTCGCCCGCCTGGCCGACGGCTTCGACGGGCTCGTGGTCGGCGACCCCCTCGACGACGCCACCCAGGTGAGCGCTCTCATCGACCCCGGCGAGACCGAGCGGGTGCGGTCGTGGATCGCTGAGGCGGTGGAGGGCGGCGCCCGCGTCGTGGCCGGTGGCGACGTCACCGACGACGGCGTGCTCCGCCCGACCGTCCTCGCCGACGTCACCCCCGACATGGAGGTGTGCCGCACGGAGGTGTTCGGCCCCCTCGTGGGCGTGCAGGTCTACGGCGAGCTGGAGGAGGCGCTGCGCCTCGCCAACGACACCCGCTACGGCCTCCAGGCGGGGATCTTCACCGCCCACCTCGACGACGCCCTGCGGGCCGCCCGCACCCTCGACTTCGGGGGCGTCACGGTCAACGAGGTCCCCACCTGGCGGGCCGACCAGATGCCCTACGGCGGTGTCAGGGACTCGGGGAACACCCGCGAGGGGCCGGCCTGGGCGGCCCGGGAGATGACCGAGGAGCGCCTCGTCGTCATCCACTCCGACGCCCTCCCCTGAGCGCTGTCCCGCGGGGCCGCCACCCCTCGGACACGCACTAGCCTGCGCCGGGTCCGGCGACCAGGGAGGCAGTGGAGGGTGAGCGAGGTCCGACGCTTCGTCGTGACGGCCACCGAGGGCTCCGCCGCCGCGGTCGCCGGCCTGGCCGAGACCGCCAAGCTGCGGGTCACCGGCTCCTCCGTGGTCGAGCGCACCTTCCTCGACACGCCCGACGGCCGCCTCGACGCGGCCGGCATCGTGCTCGAGCTGCGCCACCCCCTCGACGGCTCCGGCTCGGCGTCGCTGGTGTGGACCGAGGCCGGTCGCACCGTCGCCACCCACGCGCTCTCGCTGCCCGAGCCCCCGCGGTTCGCCCAGGACCTGCCCCCGTGGCCCGCCGCCGGCCGCCTCGCCGAGCTCATGGAGATGCGGGCGCTGGTGCCCGGGCCCACCGTCACCAGCCGCCTCACCACGCTCGCCGCCCTCGACCGGGAGGAGAAGACCACCGCCCGCGTGGTGGTCGACGTCTCCACCCTGCGCAACGGGACGGAGCTCCCCGTCGTGCTCGAGCTCCACGAGCTGCGCGGCTACGGCCGGGAGGCCGACCGCCTCGAGAAGCGGCTCCACGGCGCCCTCACCCTCGAGCCCTTCACCGGGTCGGTGGCCGCCGCGGCCCGCACCGCGGCCGGGGCGCCGCCGTTCCTCCAGAGCAAGCTGCGCCTCTCGCTGCACCCCACGGCGCCGGCCGCCGAGGCGTGGCGCACCGTGCTGCGCGCCCTCACCGACATCATGACGGCGAACTTCGCCGGCACCATCGCCGACACCGACTCCGAGTACCTCCACGACTTCCGGGTGGCGGTGCGCCGCACCCGCTCGGTCCTGCAGGAGGGCCGCAAGGTGTTGCCCCCCGAGGCCCGTGACGAGTTCCGAGCCGGGTTCAAGTGGCTCGGCGACATCACCACCCCGCAGCGCGACGCCGACGTCCACCTCCTCGACCTGCCCGGCATGGTGGCGGCGCTGCCCCCCGACCGGGCGGAGGCGCTCGAACCGCTGCGGGAGCTGCTCGTCGAGCGCCAGCAGGCCTGCCACGCCCAGCTGGTGAGGGACCTCCGCTCGATGCGCCGGGCCCAGCTCGGCCGTGACTGGGCCGAGTTCCTCGCCGGCTCGGGCCCGTGGCCTGCCGACGACGGCGGCGAGCCCGGCTCCGACGCCCCCGACGCGCTGCGCCCCGCCGTGGTCGTCGTCGCCGAACGGATCCGCAAGGCCCACCACCGCCTGGTGCGCGACGGGCGGGCGGTCGACGACGCGTCGCCGGCCGTCGCCCTCCACGACCTCCGCAAGGACGCCAAGCGCCTGCGCTACCTGCTCGAGTGCTTCGGCTCGCTGTTCCCGGCCTCCGACGTCGCCACCGCGGTGAAGCCCCTGAAGGCGCTACAGGACACCCTCGGCACCTTCCAGGACACCGAGGTGCAGGCTCACGCCCTCGAGGACATGGCCGACGAGCTCGTCGGCCGCGGCGCTCCCGCCGCCACGCTCCTCGCCCTCGGCACCGTGATCGAAGGCGTCCACGCCCGGGGGGCCGCCGCCCGCCGCCAGTTCGCGGAGCGGTTCGCCGCCTTCGACAGCCACCCGGTCTCGAAGGCGTACCACCGGCTCTCCGAGGATGCCGAGGACCTGGCGTGAAGGTCCTGGCCACCTACAACATCAAGGGCGGCGTCGGGAAGACCGCCACCGCGGTGAACCTCGCCTACGAGGCGGCCAGCCGCGGCAACCGGGTGCTGGTGTGGGACCTCGACCCCCAGGGCGCGGCCACCTTCTACTTCCGCATCCGGCCCAAGGTGAAGGGCGGCGGCAAGGCACTGGTGTCGGGGCGGCGCGACCTCGACGAGGTCATCAAGGCCAGCGACTACGACAACCTCGACGTCGTCCCGGCCGACTTCTCGATGCGGAACCTCGACCTGCTCATCGAGGGGTCGAAGAAGCCGCTCGCCACCCTGCGGCGGGTGCTGCGCCGGGTGTCGAAGGACTACGACCTCGTCTTCCTCGACTGCCCGCCCAGCATCTCGCTCGCCTCTGAGAGCGTGTTCCGGGCGGCCGACGCCCTGCTCGTCCCGGTGATCCCGACGACGCTGTCGATCCGCACGTTCGACCAGCTCGACCGCTTCGTCGAGGAGAACCCCGAGGTGGTGGAGGACCTAGACGTGATCGGGTTCTTCTCCATGGTCGACCGCCGCCGGCGCCTGCACCGCGAGCTGCTGGTGGAGCTGCGGGCGGCCCGGCCCGACCTGCTCGACGAGCTCATCCCCGCGGTGACCGACATCGAGCGGATGGGCGTGCACCGCCAGCCCGTCGCCGCCTTCGCCCCCGGCAGCCGGGCGGCGCGCGCCTACGCCGCCCTCTGGGACGAGATCAGCGTCCGGCTCTAGCCGCCCGCCCCCTGGTCACGACGCACCCGTGCCCGACGGTCGCTTCGCCCCCAGCCCGACCGGGCCCCTGCACCTCGGCAACCTGCGCACCGCGCTGCTGGCGTGGCTCTTCGCCCGATCCGACGGCAGCCGCTACCTGCTGCGGATCGAGGACCTCGACGCGGTGGCCACCCGCGAGGAGCACGTCACCTCGGCGGTCGCCGACCTGGCCGCCCTCGGCCTCGACCACGACGGGCCGGTGCTGCGCCAGTCCGACCGGCGGGCCCGCCACGACGCGGCGGTGGAGCAGCTGGTGGCGGCGGGCCTGACCTACCCCTGCTACTGCACCCGCCGGGAGATCCTCGCCGAGGTGGAGGCATCGGTGTCCGCCCCCCACGGGCCGCTGCCGGCCGGGGCCTACCCGGGCACCTGCCGCGACCTCACCGCGGCGGAGCGGGCCGAGCGCGAGGCGGCCGGTCGCCGCCCCTCGCTGCGGCTGCGGGCCGCGGGCGAGGTGGTCAGCTTCGTGGACCGGGTCGCGGGGGAGGTGATGGGGGCGGTGGATGACTTCGTGGTGCGCCGGGCCGACGGGGCGCCCGCCTACAACCTGGTCGTGGTGGTCGACGACCACGACGACGGGGTGGAGGAGGTGGTGCGCGGCGACGACCTCCTCGACACCACGCCTCGCCAGATCCTCGTGGCTCGCCTGCTCGGCCTCCGCGTGCCGACCCATGCCCACGTGCCGCTCGTGCTCGGCCCCGACGGCGAGCGGCTGGCCAAGCGCCACGGGTCGGTGACCCTGTCCGACCAGGCCGCCCTCGGTCGCCCGCCCGCCGTGGTGCTCTCGTGGTTCGGGGCGTCGCTGGGGCTGTGCGAGCCGGGCGAGCCGGTCACCGCCGAGCAGCTGCTCGACCGCTTCGACCCGGAGGCTCTGGCGCGGGAGCCCTGGGTGCTGCCCGAGGAGCTGCTCCTCCCGGCCTGAGCCGAGCGCTGGCCACGGGGCCCCCGATCCGCGAGGCACAGCGTGACCGGAACGGCCGGGGCCTGCCCCGCGGCACTGGTCAGCGGGCGCTGATCGCCCGGGCGACGGGGGAGCGTTCGGCCCACGGCACGTCGAGCCGGAGCTCTCCGTCGATGGGTGCCGGGGGCTGGGCCAGCACCCGTGGCGCCGCGCCCCGGTGGGGCCAGCCGGCAGCGTGGACCAGGAAGGGGTGGCAGAGGTAGACGTCGCCGGCGCCGCCGGTGGCCAGCGACACGGGACCGGTGGGCTCGGGCAGGGGGGCGGCCAGGCTCATCACCCCGGCGTCGCCGAACGGCTCGAGGAGGGCGGGCACCTCGCGGTGGGAGCCGTCGAGGATCCGTGTCGGCGCGTCGTCGGGGCCGACGTCGGTGAGCAGCCACAGCAGCAACAGGCCGCGGCCGCGGGAGCGGTGGTTCACGTACCAGGTGGTGGCGCCGTCGGTGGCAGGCCCTTCGAAGCTGGCGTCGAGGTGCCACCCGGTGTCACCGGGATCGACCTCGCTCGGGAAGCGCACCACGAACAGGCCGAGGCCCGGCAGGAGGCTCCACCGCTCCCCGGCGAGCAGCTGAGCCACCGCCGCCTCCAGGCGCGGGCTGGCGGCGGCCCGGCCGACCGGCGCGCCGAGGACCATGCCCCGGGTGACCGGGCCCGGCCACGGCGGGCCACCTGCGTAGCCGAGCTGGTCGGCCGCGAGGGCCGCGCACCTCGCAGCGAGGTCGGGCTCGACGGCCCGCTCGAGGCGGACGAAGCCCCGCTCCTCGAACTCCTCGATCTCCGTGGCGCGCAGCACCGGCCCACGCTGACTCGTCCGCCCCAGCCGGTCCAGCGAGTTCCGCGAGGCCGGCGCGACAGGAAGGGTCACCCCTGCCTCACCGCGACGATCAGCGGCCGAACGTGGGAACCCGATCGAAGAACGGAGGGAACGCGAAGTCGAGCTCGATCACCCGGGCCGAGGTGAGCGAGCCGAACAGGTCGGTGTGCACGAAGCACTGGACGATGTGATCGCCGAACGCGGGCGGGTCGTCGTCGGTGAAGACCGGCGACGCCGCCATGCGGGCATCGACGGCGTCGTCGAGCCCGGGACGGGCCCGGTAGCGCACCACCTCGACGTGTCCGTGGAGGGGCCCGCCCGGTGCGGCGTGGGAGTCCAGGGCGAGCAGCGCCCCCTCCAGCTCGTCGAGCGAGTCGTAGACCACGCCCACGTGGGGCGCCGACTCGGGGTACTCCGCCACCCGGTCCCGCAGCGCCCGTCCCTCGTCGCCGGCCAGCAGGGCGTCGACCTGCTGCTCGAGCGCCCACTGCGCGTCGCCCATCCGGGCCACGTAGACGAGGTTGTCGTGGTGGTCGGCGGTGGACGGGTCGAGCAGCGCGCTGGCGAAGCCGTCCTCCCCGGGGCGGGGCCCGTTGTCGACCAGCTCGCAACCGAGGTCGGTGAGCAGGGTGCGGGCGGCGACCTCGGTGCCGGGCCGGTAGTAGAGGGCGAGGTGGCCGAGCACCCGCGCCGCTCGCGCCCCGTCCCTGGTCGTGGGCCTCGAGATCGGTGTCGTCATGGCTCCTCCAGGTGCCATTCCACCAGAGCCGCGCCGTCGAGCGGGCGCCGGGCGGGGCGCGACGGCCGGTAGCGTCGGGGCATGGCCGTGCTCGTGGACCAGGCGATCTGGCACTGGAGGGGCCGCCGCTGGGCCCACCTGGTGAGCGACCACAGCTACGACGAGCTCCATCTGTTCGCTGAGCGGCTGGGCATCCCCCGGCGGGCGTTCCAGGGCGACCACTACGACGTGCCCGAGGAGTGGCGCCTCGAGGCCATCCGTCTGGGGGCCGAGGCGGTCGACGCCCGCGTGCTGGTCCGCCGACTGCGAGCCGCGGGGCTCCGCCAGCCACGGTCCGCCGAGCCGCTCACGTTGGGGTGGGCGCCTGCGTAGCATCCGGCCATGGCCGAGCTCACGATCTTCCACAACCCGAAGTGCTCCAACTCGAGGCGGGCCCTGGAGGCCCTCGAGAAGGCGGGCGTCGAGTTCGACACCGTGCTGTACCTCAAGGAGCCGCCGTCGCGGGCCGACCTCGAGCGCATCGTGGGCCACCTCGACGGGCCGGTGGCCGACCTCGTCCGCCACGACAACCGGTTCAAGGAGCTCGGGCTCGACCCGGCGGGCTACACCGAGCCGATCGCGGTGGTCGACCTGCTCGTCGAGCACCCCGAGCTGATGCAGCGCCCGGTCCTGGAGACCACCGATCGGGCTGCCGTGGCCCGCCCACCCGAAGAGGTCGTCGCCACCTTCGTGTGACGAGGTCGCAGGGGCCGCGAGATGGCGGACCGGGGACCCGCGCTACTGTCAGTGGCGGAGCGCCCGCTATGAGCGTTCTCCTCGCCTCGGCCACGAGGTGACAGCGAACCCCCGGCAGAGAAGGGCAGGCGACGCCCGATGGAACGTGATCTCGCGCGGCACCACGCCGCGCTGCTCCGGAACGCGGCGTGCACGATCTCGGTGCTCGACGTCGACGGCACGGTCCTCTCCTCGTCGGCCTCGATGGTCACCGACACCACGCTCGGCTACGACCAGGTGGAGCGCCTCGACGCCCGGGTGCTGGTCCACCCCGAGGATCGGGCCCTCTTCGACCGCATGCGGACGGACGTCCTCACCGCTCCGGGCCGGGAGGTCGACGGGCAGCTGCGGATGCTCCACGCCGAGGGGCACTACGAGGTCATCGAGTGCACCGCGCGGAACCTCCTGCACGACCCCGACGTCAGGGGGGTGCTGGTCACCACCCGCAACGTCTCGCGCCGCCACGGTCACGACCGCCTGCTCGCCGACGCCAACGCCGCCCTGGAGGCCATCGCCGCCGGGCGCGACCTCGACGAGGTCGCAGGTCTGGTGCGCGACCTGATGGTGCACCAGGACTCCGCCGCAGAGGCGCTGCCGAGCGAGCCCGACGCGCTGTTCGCCGCCCTCGAGGGCGATGACAGCCCCGGCGGGGCCCAGGCCCGCTGGATCCTGACCCTGGCGATGTCGAGCCACCGGGCCACCACCGAGCTGCGGGCCCGGGCCACGATCGACCCGCTCACCGGGCTGGCCAACCGCATGGGCTTCACCGAGGCGCTGCGCCACCACCTCGAGCACCTCGAGGGGCCGGCCGCGGTGCTGCTCTTCGACCTCGACCGCTTCAAGCAGGTCAACGACGCCTACGGCCACTCCGTCGGTGACGGCGTGCTCTGCACGGTGGCCGACGCCCTGCGCCGCACGTTCCGAGCCGGCGACGTGGCCGCCCGCTTCGGTGGTGACGAGTTCGCCGTGCTGGTGCGCGAGCTCGAAGGCGACGACGCCGAGATGGCCGCCCGCCGGGTCGGCCAGCGCCTGGCCGTGGCCCTCGCCTCCACCCCGGGCCCGGTCGGCACCGGGCTGCGCCCGGTGGCCAGCATCGGCGTCTCGGTCGCCGGCCCCGGCGGCACCCGGTGGAGTGACCCCGACGCGTGGATCGCCGACGCCGACCACGCCATGTACGAGGCCAAGCGGCTCGGTCGGGGCCGGACGGTCGTCGCCGACCACGAGACCCGCCTCCGCGCCGGGCATCGGCGCCGGATCGAGACCGGCCTGCGTGACGCCCTCGACACGGGCGGGCTCGAGGTGTGGTTCCAGCCGCTGGTGGAGCTGCCCGGCCGCGAGGTGGTCGGGCACGAGGCGCTGTTGCGGTGGCGCAGCGCCGACGGCGAGGTGCACGCCCCGGGCGAGTTCCTCCAGATCGCCGAGGACTCCGGGCTCATGGCTGCCATCTCGCTGCGCACGCTCGGGGTCGCCTTCGAGGAGGCCGCGGCGTGGGGGCCGACCGTGCTCGGCACCCTGCCGTCGGTGTCGGTGAACCTCTCGATGACCCAGCTGCTGGCCGACGACCTGCTCGAGATCGTCGAGAGCGACCTGGCCCGCAGCGGCCTCGACCCCCGTCGGGTGACCGTGGAGCTCACCGAGCACGTGCTCGGTGCCGACGAGCACCTCGTCGCCGAGCGGCTCGGCGCGCTGCGGGCTCTCGGCGTCCGCCTCGCTCTCGACGACTTCGGCACCGGCTGGTCGTCGCTGCGGCTGGTGCGAACCATGCCGTTCGACCTGATCAAGATCGACCGCACCTTCACGGCCGACGTGGACCAGAGCCCGGAGGGGGCGGAGTTCGCCGCCCGCATCGTGGCCCTGGCCCGCTCCATGGGCCGGATGGTGGTGGCGGAGGGCATCGAGCGCGAGGCCCAGCTCCAGGTCATGGCCGCCATGGGCTGCCAGTACGCCCAGGGGTGGCTGTTCGGCGCCCCGGTCCCGCCGGAGCGGTTCGTCCAGCGCGACGTCACCGGCTGACGCACCGCGTTCCGGGGCGGTCAGCCCTGCCCGGCGAGGCGCTGGCCCAGCGCGAGCGCCTCCGTGGGCGCGAGGCCGGCGCGGCCCACGAGGAAGCAGGTGAGCGGCGCGGCCAGGCGCTCCGACGCGTGGGCGGCCACCCCGGCCAGGTCGAGGAGGGCCTCGATCTCGGTCTCGCTCGGCGGCTCGATGCCCAGCTCGGCGGCGTAGGCGGCGATCCACTCCGCGGCGGTGGTGGCGGTCTCGTCGGCCATCGTCTCCCCCTGTGTCGTCCGGTCGAGCCGGGATCCTCCGCCGGCGCGGGCGGCGCCGGCGTCGGGCAGCGTACGGGGTCGGGGACCGTAGGCTCGACGCCGTGGCGACCGGGGCCGACGATCAGGGCGACGACGGCTCGCTGCGGGTCACGGCGTCGGTCGTGATCCCGGCGCACGAGCTCGAGTGGCGCTTCGGGCCCTCGGGTGGACCGGGGGGCCAGCACGCCAACCGGGCCCACACCCGGGCCGAGGTGCGCTTCGATGTGCGACGGTCCGGCGCCCTCACCGGTGCGCAGCGGGCCCGGCTGCTCGAGCGGGTCGGCGAGGTGGTGGTCGTCAGCGCCGACGACGAGCGCTCCCAGCTGCGCAACCGCCGGCTCGCCCTCGACCGGCTCCGGCGTCGCCTCGCCGACGCGCTCCGGGTCGACCCGCCCCGACGGCCGACCCGGCCCAGCCGCGGCTCGGTGGAGCGTCGGCTCCAGGCGAAGCGGCGCCAGGCGACCCGCAAGCAGGAACGGCGCCGCCCTCACGACGACTGAGGAGGCGCGCAGGTGGGCGCCCGCCGGCGCGACGGGCCCGGTGGCCTCGGCGGGCCCGGCCGCCTCGGTGGCCCAGCGACGGCCGGAGCGGCTCGTTAGCCTCGCCCCGTGCGCTTCGGCTTCAAGACCTCACCCCAACACACGACCTGGTCGGACATGCTCGACGTCTGGCGGGCGGCCGACGACATCGAGCTCTACGAGTCGGGCTGGAACTTCGACCACTTCTACCCGATCTTCTCCGACGACTCGCACGGCCCGTGCATGGAGGGGTGGACCACCCTCACCGCGCTGGCCCAGGCCACCCGCCGGATCCGCGTCGGGGTGCTGGTGACCGGCACCCCCTATCGCCACCCTGCCGTGCTGGCGAACATGGCCGCCACCGTCGACATCATCTCCGGCGGCCGGCTCGAGCTGGGCCTGGGTGCCGGCTGGAACGACGAGGAGGCCGACGCCTACGGCCTCGACCTCGGCGCCTCGCTCACCGAGCGGTTCGACCGCTTCGACGAGTACGTGCAGGTGGTCCGCTCCCTGCTCGCGGAGACCAGCACCACCTTCGAGGGCACGCACTTCCGCCTGACCGATGCCTGGTGCGAGCCCAAGCCCGTGCAGCGGCCCCACCCGCCGATCGTCATCGGCGGCGCAGGACCGCGGCGCACGCTGCCGATCGTGGCCCGCTACGCCGACCACTGGAACCACCCCGGCGGCACCGTCGAGATGTGGACCCTCGCCCGAGACCGGCTGCTGGAGGAGTGCGCCGCCATCGGGCGCGACCCCGCCGAGATCACGATGTCGATCCACCTCCTCGCCGACGGTGAGAACCCGGGCAAGGCGGCGGAGCAGGCGGCGGCGTTCGCCGAGGCCGGTGTCGACCTCGGCATCGTCTACCTGCCGCCGCCGCACCGGCCCGCCTCGCTGGAGGCCCACGCCGAGGCGCTGGCCCCGCTCGCAGGCTGACCAGGGACCGTCAGACGGGCGCCTGGGCCCGCCGCTCGGTGGTGGGCTCCACGAGGTGGTCGGCCAGGTCGGCCAGCAGGTCGTCGCGCAGCGACCGGCGGGCCGGGTCGTCCCAGAGGTTGACCCGCTGGAGCGGGTCGGCGGCCAGATCGTAGAGCTCGCCCTCGGTGCCGTCGTGCACGGTGCCGGGCCGGTAGGCGGTGCACACCATGCCGTCGCGGTAGATCGTGCGCAGGTGCATCTCGGTGCCGTCGGGCTGACGGCTGCTCCACTCCGTGGTCGTGCGCTCGAAGCCCCGGGCCTCGGCGTCGGCGTCGTCGACGGGGAGGGGACGGCCGTCCATCCAGGCCGGTACGTCGAGCCCGGCGATGCGGCAGAACGTGGGGGCGAGGTCGACGAGCGCGACCGGCCGGGAGACGCGCACCGGCTCGGCGCCATCGGCCGCGGAGGGCGCCGGCCGCCAGATGAGCGGCAGCCGCATCAGCGAGTCGACGTGGTACGGCCCCTTGAAGAGCAGGCCGAAGTCGCCCTGGAACTCGCCGTGGTCGGTGGTGAAGACGACGTCGAGGTCGTCGGCCCAGCCCTTGGCGGCGATGGCGGCGAGCACCCGGCCGATCGCCTCGTCGATCAGCTCGTTCTCGACGTGGGTGAGGGCGTTGACCTCCCGCACCTGGTCGGGGGTGAGGGTGGCCGGCACCCAGCGGGCGGGGGCCTCGTAGTTGCCGACCAGGGCCCCGTCGTACCAGAGGCGCCAGTGGCGGGGCTTGGCATCGAGCACGGCCTCCCGCTCCTCGGCCGACTCGATGTAGCCGGCGGGGAGGTCGAGGTCACGCCAGTGGACCCGGCTCCGCTCCGACGTCGGCGGGTCCCACGGGTGGTGCGGGTCGGGGAAGCTCATCCAGCAGAACCAGTCGTCGTCGGCGTCGAGGCCGTCGAGCCAGGCGATGGTGCGGTCGGCCACCCAGTCGGTGTGGTACCAGTCCCGCTCGATCGGGTTGACCTTCACCTGTGGGGCGCCGGTGTCGCCGCCGCCGGTGCCGTTGACCTCGAGGTCGCCGTCGAGCACCTGGAAGAAGCCGCCGATCGCCTCGGGGTGCTCGGCGCGCACGAAGTTGGCGTAGTGGGTGAAGCCGACGGCGCCGTGGGTGGCCATCTCCATGTGCTCGAACCCGCGGTGGGGACCGGGCTGGCCGCCGAAGCCGATGCGGTTCTCCTCGAAGCGGAGGAACGGGTCGAGGAGCGGCTCGAAGTGGGCCTTGCCGATGAGGGCGGTGCGGTAGCCGGCGTCGTGCAGCAGGGCGGCGACGCTCGGCGCGTCCTCGGGGAGGGGGACGCCGTTCATCCAGACCCCGTGGTGGCCCACGTGCTGGCCGGTGACCATGGTGGACCGGGACGGCATGCACACCACGTTCTGGGGGGCGGCGCGGTCGTAGCTGATGCCGTCGGCGGCCAGGCCGTCGAGCACCGGGGTGCGGGCGACGGTGCCCCCGTTGGCGCCGAGGGCGTCGTAGCGCATCTGGTCGGTGGTGATGAAGAGGATCTTGCGGCCCATCGGTGCGGTGCTCCTCGTGCTCAGCCCTGGGGGGCGGTCGGCGCGGTCGTGGCGGTCGTGGCTCTCGGGGCGGGGCCGGGCGGGTCGAGGGGGAGGATCTCGAGGCTGCCGTCGGTGAGCAGCCGGGCCAGGTTCTCGACGGCGTCGCTGATGGCGCCGTCGAACACGAAGGCGATGGGGTCGGGCTCGACCTGGGTGGAGTACACGAGCAGGCAGGCCGGCTCGGCGGGGTCGCGGGTGTCGTCGATGACGTCGACCGTGCCGAGGTGGTACCGCATCGGGAGCGGACCGGTGACCCGGTACTGGAACCGGCGCAGGTGATGGTCGACGTTCACGATCTCCTCCACGAGCGGGATGCCCGTGCGCAGCGTGATGGTGCGGACGTCGCCCTCCACCGTCGCCGAGACCATGCCGGGGAACCACTCGCTGATCCGCTCGGGTCGGGCGATGACGGCCCACACGTCGTCGGCGGTGCGGGGGATGCGGGCGTGGCTCCGGAGGCTCGCCATGGCGGATCGTTCCTCTCGCGGTCGGGCGGGCGGTCGACGGGGACGCCACTCATCTTTCAGTGGCACTGCAATGTGGTCCACGAGCGTAGCCGCTCGACCGGTAGCGTGACCGGCCGTGCCGCCCACCACCTCGACCCGTGCCACCGACGCACGGCGCCGTGCCCGCGCCGTGGCCACCTCGGTGGCCCAGGCCGGGTGGGTCCTCGCCACCCGGTTCGGCGCCGTCACCCCCCGCCATCCGCTGGCCCGGCGCTTCGGCTCCATGGGGCCGCAGAGCCGTGTCGCCTTCCCGCCCGGTGACTATGTGAACGTGCACGCCGTGCACCTCGGCGCCGAGGTGTTCCTGGGCGCCGACGTCACCCTCGCGGTGGGCATGCCGGCCGAGGTCCTCCCGCCCGACTGCGACCCGGTGATCACCTTCGGCGACCGCACGACGGTGGGGAAGGGCTGCTGGTTCGTGGCCCGTGAGCGGGTGGTGCTCGAGGAGGACGTCACCCTCGCGCCGAACGTGTACGTCACCGACCAGAACCACACCTACGCCGACCCGTGGCTGCCCGTCGGCAAGCAGGTCCTGCAGTGCCAGCCGGTGCGGATCGGGGCGGGCACGTGGGTGGGCACGAACGTGGTGGTGCTGCCGGGCGCCGACATCGGCCGCAACTGCGCCATCGCCGCCGGCACCGTCGTGCGGGGAACCATCCCCGACCACTCGGTGGTCGCCGGCGTGCCCGGCAAGGTGGTGCGGCGGTGGACCGAGGCCGACGGGTGGCAGCCGCCGCTGGCCCGGCCCGTCGAGGTCCCCGAGGGCTGGCCCGTCGGGGTCCCGCCCTCCTGCACCCCCGACATCTGACCCGCACCCACCGCCCCGGTCGCCGCGACCGGATGATCCGTGGCTCGTTTGGCGGTGTTGGAGCGCCGTGATTCGAGCCACGGATGGTCGGGTCGCGGGGTGTGTGGCTCGTTTGGCGGTGTTGGAGCGCCGCCGATCGAGCCACGGATGGTCGTGGGGGCGCGGCCCGGGGGAATGGGGGCGCTAGGGGAGGGGGGAGGTGTCGTCGATGGGGTCGATGTCGACGATCTCGCCGTGGGCGCCGTCGGGGAGCACCAGCGCGGCCAGCTCGCGGCACAGGGCGTCGAGGCGCTCCGCGGTGGCCCGGTAGACCTCCAGGCCGAGTCCGACCGGGTCCTCGATCTCGTCCCGCCCGATGCCGGGGGGCCGGTTCGGGGTGCGCAGGGCGGCCACCGCGGCCGCCCACTCCCGTAGCGACTGGTCGGGCCGGCGGGGCCCGACGCGCTGGCCGAGGCGCACGACCTCACCCATCACGAAGGTGCGCGCCGCGGCCTGGGGGTCGTGGATGAGCACCCCGTTCACGTGGTCCCGGGTCATGCCCAGCACCAGATCGGCCTCGGCCACGTGGTCGCCGGCCAGTCGGCGGCTGAGGTGCTCGGACAGGTCGATGCCGCGGGCGGCGAGCACCTCCACGGCGTGGTCGGTGGCCGGTCCGCCCCACCCGATCGTGCCGGCGGAGTGGACGCGTGCGTCCATGCCCCGCGCCGCCAGGTGGTGGGCGAGCAGGCCCATGGCCATGGGCGATCGGCAGGTGTTGCCCGAGCAGACGACCAGGATCTCGATGGCGGCGATCCTACGAGCGGTCGCGGCGGTCCCGGTGCGGCGACCGGGCCTCTCCGCCGGGGGTGTTCACGTGGTCGAGCCGGTACAGGCCCCAGCCGGCGCCCGGGTCCACGCCGTCCGGCACGGGGAGCCCGGCCAGCAGCGCCCGGGCCTCGTCGCCGTCGGCGGGTTCGGTGGTCAGCTCCACCACCACGACCTGGTCGCCGCTGTCGGACGAGAGCAGCCGTGCGCTCGACGCGCCCGGCTCGGCCAGCGCGTCGAGGAGGCCCTGCGCCCCCTCGGCGAACCAGGGGGCGAGGTCGGGTCCGTCGGTGACGAAGAGGTGCGCGAGGCCTGCGCCGTCGGCCCCGAGCCCTTCAGCCGGCGCCGTCGCCACCAGCGAGGCGTCGGTGCGGGCGGCCCGCAGCTGGCCCTTCAGCGCGTCGGGCACGGTGTTGCCCCGGGCCCGGTAGGCGGCGTACTCGGGGCTCTCGAGCACGTCGAGGCGCTCGAGGTCGTAGACGGTGAGGTAGTCGGCCGGCTCCGTGGCGGCCGAGGCCACCAGCGAGAGGCGCCGCACCCGCAGGAACCCGGGCACCTCCAGCTGCTCGCCGTGGTGGTCGTCGCACCACACGGAGAACGTCTCGTCCAGCTCCGCGGGCAGCCAGGTGCGCAGGTGGAGGAGTCCGGTGGGGGTGAGGCTCATCGTCAACCTTCCATGGCCGGCAGGGAGAGCGCGGTGTCGGTGTCGATCTCGTCGACCCGGCGCCGGCCGGCCTCGTGGTCGGCCTTCGCGTCGATGCCCGGGCGGGGCACGATCCGGGTCATCAGGAGCACGGCGCCGAGCGACACCACGAGCGCTGCGGTGTAGGTGGCGGTGAAGCCGCCGAGCGCCTCGGCCGTGACCGCCATCGAGATGCCGACCACCGAGCCGAGCTGCACGACCATGCGCATGGTGGCCATGCCGATGCCGAAGTGCTCCTGGTCGAGGGCGGCGCCGGCCGCCGACGCCATGGGCGGCCGCACCAGCCCGTTGGCGACGCCCTGGATGGCGAGGGCGACGATGGTGACGGGCATGACCTCGATGCGGGCGGCGACCAGGAACAGCGCCATCGAGGCGGCCATCACCGCGGCGCCGAGGAGGCCGCAGCTGCGTTCCCCGATGCGGGCGGTCAGCCGGCCCCCGAAGAGGGCGCCGACGCACATGCCCACCGGCAGGGGGATCATCAGGAAGGCGGTCTGGGTGACGCCCAGGTCGTAGGTCTGGTGCAGGTAGAGCGGCGCGCTGAAGTACACGCCGGTGCTGGCGATCTGGCACAGCAGCTCGGCGTACACGGGGGCGGCGAAGGCCCGACGGGCGAGCAACCCCGGTGGCAGCAGCGGGCTGTCGGTGCGCCGTTCGATGCGCAGGAACACGGCGGCCGCGATCGGGGCCACCACGACCGAGGCCAGCACCACGGGGTCGGTCCAGCCCGACTTGGCGCCGCGGTCGAAGAACAGCAGCACCGCCCCGCTCGCCACCATGAGGGCGACGCCGCCGGCCACGTCGAAGCTGACCCGCTCGGCCAGCGGGGTCTCCTTCAGCCAGAACCGGGCCAGCGGCCAGCAGGCCAGGGCGACGACGCCCTGGATGACGAACACCCCGCGCCAGCCGACCGCCCCGACGAGCGGGCCGCCGAAGAGCAGGCCGAGGGCGGGCGAGACCGCGGTGACGAACGCCCAGCGGGCCAGGGCCTTCGGCCGTTCGTGCAGGTCGAAGGCGTCCATCAGCAGGGCGATGGCGGTGGGCAGGGTGGCCACGCCGGCGACCTGGCTGAGGGTGCGCAGCACGATGAGTGAGCCGACGTTCCAGGCCAGCGTCGTGGCCAGCGCGGTGACCGCGCACGCGCCCAGGCCGATGAGGAAGACCTTGCGGTGACCCCGGAGGTCACCGAGCTTGCCGAAGGTCGGGAGCAGCACGGAACCGGCCAGCATCGGCAGGGTGACGACCCAGGCCAGGGTCGTCTCCGACGAGCCCATCTCCTCGGCGATCTCGGGCAGGACGGCGATGAGGATCACCGAGGGCCACGCCGAGACGAAGACGCCCATGAGCGTCGACCACAGGGTTCGACGCTGGTCCCGGAGCTCCACGGCTGGCGAGACTACTTGCATCGCTCAAGCGTCCGGTCGGGTGGAGCCGCCGGCCGTCACCCGCCTAGGTTCGCCGTGGCCCGATCGGCGGGCCGGAGGGAGTCGGAGCGTGACGACAACGAGCACCGGAGGGGTGGCCGTCGTGGTCGGGGCCGGTCGCGGCCTCGGGCGCGCGCTGGTGGAGGCCCTGCGGGACCGCGGCCGCACGGTCGTTGCGATCGCCGCCGAGGAGGTCGACCTCACCGATCCCGTCGCCGTGCGCGCCGCCTTCGACGCGGCTGCCGCCGGCCGCCCGGTGGAGCTGGTGGTGATGGCCCACCTCGAGCCGGCCGCGTTCCGGTCCTCGCCGCTCGTCGACCTCGACGACGAGGCCTGGGAGGCCACGGCCGAACGATCCCTGCGGGCCGGCGTCGTCGTGCTGCAGCAGGCCCACGCGGTGGTGCCCGACGGCGCCCGCGTGGTGCTGGTGCTCCCGACCTCGGCCGCCACCGGCGTGCCGGGGCTGGTGCCGCTGTGCTCGACGGTGGAGGGTCTGCGGGTGATGGCCAAGGCCGTGGCCCGGCGGTGGGGTGCCCGGGGCATCACCGTGAACACGGTGGAGGTCGACCTGGCCGCGTTCGTGGGCTCCGACGCCGACGGTGACGGGACCGGCGAGGTGCCCGCCGCGGTGCAGCTGGGCACCCCGGCGCTGGTGCCGGGCTCCGCCGTCGACGACGTCGCCGGCGTGGTCGAGCTGCTCGCCTCCGACGCCGGCGCCGCCCTCACCGGCGCCCTGCTCGTCGCCGACCGGGGCACGGTGATGCTCCCGTGAGCGCCGAGGCGATCGGGGTCGCTCCCGGCTCGATGGCGGGCCGGGTCGTGCTCGTCACCGGCGCGGGGGCCGGTGTGGGCAAGGGGGTGGCCGAGGCCTTCGGTGTCGCCGGCGCCGTCGTCGGCATCGGGGTGCGGACGCCCGCCAAGGCCACGGCCGCGGCGGAGGCCGTCGCCGCGGCCGGAGGCACGCCGGTGGTGCTCGAGTGCGACGTCACCGACGGCGCCCAGACCGCGGCCGCCATCGCCGCCCTGGTCGACGGCCACGGCCGGCTCGACGCGGTGGTGCACAACGCGGTGAGCAACCGCTCCAGCGAGCCCACCGACTTCGAGTCGGCGTCGCTCGAGCTGTGGGAGGAGCACGCCTCGGTCACCACCCGGGCCACCCACCGCATCGCCGTGCAGGCCCATCCCCACCTGCGGGCGACCGGTGGTGCCTACCTGCTCATGACCTCACCGGCCGGCATCGAGGGTTCGGCGCCGCTGCCGTTCTACAGCGCGGTCAAGGCCGCCCAGCGGGGCTTCGTTCGGGCCCTGGCCCGCGAGTGGGGCCCCGACGGCATCCGGATCAACAGCGTGGCCCCGCTCGCCATCTCGCCCGCCCTCGAGAACCTCAAGGAGACCGACCCCGAGCGGGTGCGCCGGATCGAGTCGATCGTGCCGCTCGGGTGGCTGGGCGACCCGGCCGCCGACATCGGGCCGCCGTCGGTGTTCCTGTGCAGCGACGGCGCCCGCTACATCACCGGCCAGACGCTCGCGGTGAGCGGGGGCCGGTTCACCGGGCTCTAGGCCGGCGGACGGTCCGGGCGATGACCGTCCGCCGACCTACAGCCACGGGGGTCGGGGCGACCCACCCACAGGCACCCCGACGGACCGTCAGACCTGGATGCCGGCCAGGGCGCCGACCAGCTCCGGCCGCTCGGCGTAGAGCGCCTCGAGCAGGGAGAGGTCGAACAGGTCGTCCGCGCTGATGTCGAGGCCGGAGGCGGCGAGGGTCTCGAGGTTGCCCTCGATGAGGGCGGTCGTCATCGTCATGAGGCCGTTGGCACGGGTCTCGTCGGTGAGGATGAGCTGGTTCTGCACCTTCGACAGCTCGGTCTGCACCTCGAGGTCGAGCCCGAGGTCGCTGGCGTACTCGTCGATGGCGATCTCGGCGCCGGAGGCCGGCTCCTCGAGCGACTTCGTCCAACCCTTGACCTCGGCGGCGAGGACGGCCTTCAGGTCGTCGGGGCGCTCGGCGATGGACTTGTCGGTGGCGACGTAGCACTGGCCGACGAGGGGGTAGCCGAAGTCGGCGAGCAGCATGGTCTCGACGTCGACCCCGGCTGCCGCGAGGGTGACGGGCTCGTTGGTGATGAACGAGAACCAGCCCTGCACCTGCTTGGCGGTGAGCGGGGACGGGTCGAACTGCACCGGGACGGTCTCGATCGAGTCGGGGTCGATGCCGGCGGCGGCGAGGAACGCGTTCCAGACCGTCTCGTTGGCGGCCTGCACGCCGATGGTCTTGCCCACCATGTCCTGCGGGGTGCGGATCGGATCGGACGCCAGGGACGTCACGCAGTAGGGGTTCTTCTGGTAGAGCGCGCCGATGATCTTCACCGGCTGGTCGTTGTTGAGCCGGGCCGCGGCCACCTGGTCGGGCGTGGAGACGAGGCCGACGAGGGCCTTGCCCACGGTCACGTCGGTGACCGGCGGGGTGGCGCTCGGACCGCCGCCGATGAGCTCGACCTTGTCGAACCCTTCCTGCTGGTAGAAGCCGTCGGCGAGGTAGGTGCCGGCGAACGCGGTGCCGTGCGTGTAGGAGAGGCGCACGGTCGCCTTGCCGCGCGCGCCACCGCCGGCGGCGGTGTCGGAGGACGAGCTGCTCGAGCTGTCGGAGCCGCAGGCGGCGAGGAGGGCGGGCAGGCCGACGACGGCGACACCGGCGCCGAGGGAGTAGCGCAGGAAGTCCCGGCGGCTGGGGGTGGAGGTCATGGTTCCTTCTTGATCGGGGTGGGGGGATGGGAGGGGTGCCGGGGGCGCGTGCGGGCGGGCAGACCCCGGCGACCCAGGTCCGGGCCGGGAGCTCGGAGACCGGGCGGCCTCAGGCGGCGAGGCCGACGACCTTGTAGGAGAGGTACTCGCCGGAGAGCACCGGCTCGTGGGCCGGCGGGGTGTCGGCGTCGGTGCACGACGGGAGGCACTCGATCACGGCCGACCAGTTGGGCTGGTGGAAGAACGGCAGCGAGATGCGGTCCTTGTGCCACTGCTCCTGCGGCGGGGTGAGGATCCGGTGCTGGGTGGAGACCCAGCGGTCGTTGGTCCAGATCGCCATCAGGTCGCCGATGTTCACGCAGAACGAGCCCTTCACGAACGGCACGTCGACCCACTCGCCGGTGCGGCGGTCGACCACCTGGAGGCCGCCGACCTCGTCCTGGTACAGGACCGTCATCGTCCCCGAGTCGGTGTGGGGGAACTTGCGGTACTGCCCCTCGGCCGGCGGGGTGGTGATCGGCGGGTAGTAGTTGGCACAGAGGTTGGTGAGGTGCTGGTCGACGTAGGGGTCGAAGTAGTGCTCCTCCAGGCCGAGGCCGAGGGCGAAGAACCGCAGCAGCTCGCCGGAGAGGCGCTCGAGCTCGGCGTAGAACTCCAGCCACGTGGGCTTGAAGTCCTCGAGGCCGGGGTTGGTCGGCCAGCGGTTCGGGCGGGACCACACGTCGAAGCCGTCGGCGCGGTCTGGTACCTGGCATCGACGCCGCACCGGTGGGTCCGCACCGGGGACGGGTCGGCGCGGCTCCTCGTGGTCAGCTCGTCGCTGCCCGCCCGCCGCCCGCACGCCTGAGCCGGAGCTGGTTCGCGGGTCCTGATCCGGGCCGGTCCGCAGTCGGCTCCGGGGGCCGTGAACGAACCTAGAGTCACCTCCCATGCCCCGGCCCACCGTCGTGCACCCCGGCCGTCGCTCCTCGGCGGCGGCTGCGGCGAACTCCGAGCGGCGGGCCGAGATCCTGGCCATCGCCGCCGAGATCTTCGCCCGCAAGGGCTTCCAGAACACGACCGTGCGGGAGATCGCCGAGGCCTCGGGGATCCTGTCGGGCAGCCTCTACCACCACTTCGAGTCGAAGGAGGCCATCCTCGACGAGATCCTGACGGACCTCATCCGGGGGATGGTCACCGACTTCGCCTGCATCGCCGACGCCGGCGACGCTCCCACGACGACGCTCCGCAACCTGGTGCGTCACCAGTTCGAGGTGCTCGTCGAGAACCGGGCGGCGATCACCACGGCCATCAACGACGCCTACTACCTGCGCCAGATGCCCCGCTTCCGGCACCTGCACGAACAGGACGTCGCCATCGCCGACTCCTGGATCCGCACCCTCCAGGCCGGCATCGCCGACGGCTCGTTCCGCGCCGACCTCGACCCGCACCTGCTGTGGGCGTTCATCCGGGGCGCAGTGTGGGGGACGGTGCAGATGGAGGCCCGCCGCTCGTCGGCCACCACCGAGGAGCTGGCCGACGCCTACCTCGCCACCCTCCTCGGCGGCATCGCCGCCTGACCTCTGCCGGCCCACATCCGTGGCTCGTCTGGCGGTGTTGGGGCGCCGTGGATCGAGCCATGGAGTGCGTGGTGGTCGGATCCGTGGCTCGTTTGGCGGTGCTGGAGCGCCGTGGATCGAGCCATGGAGTGTGTGGTGGTTGGATCCGTGGCTCGTTTGGCGGTGTTGGGGCGCCGTGGATCGAGCCACGGAAGGGTGGGTCAGCGGCCGGTGAGGCGGGCGCGGAGCTCCTCGTTGTGCACGAAGACGGGGAGCTCGTCGGCGTCGTTGACGGCGGGGCGCACCGACGTGCCGCCGTCGACCGCCAGGACCTGGCCGGTCACGTAGCCCGCCAGGTCGGAGATCAGGAACAGCACCGCCCGGGCGATGTCGTCGGACGTCCCGCGGCGGCGCATGGGGATCACCAGCAGGTCGTCGCGGTCGGTGTCACCGGGCTTCCGGGTGGACGCGCTCTTGGGGGTGGCGATGGAACCGGGGGCGACCGCGTTCACCCGCACGCCGTCGCGGCCCCACTCGACCGCGAGGGAGCGGGTGAGCGACAGCACCGCCGCCTTCGACGCGGCGTACGCCGAGCCGTAGGGCATGGCGTTGAGGGCGGCCACCGTGGCGATGTTGACGATCGAGCCGCCCTGGCCCTGCTCGATCAGGCGGCGGCCCACGGCCCGCACCGCGTTCACGGTGGAACCGAAGTTGAGCTCGACCACGTCGTCGAAGGCGGGGTCGTCGCTGGCGAACGGGGCCCACTGCGGCGGCCACATGCCCCCGGCCACCTGCACCGAGCCGTGCAGCGGCCCGAGCTCGCAGGCGGCGTCGACCGCGGCGGCCACCGCGGCCCGGTCGCGCCCGTCAGCGACCACCCCGCGGTGCTCGACCCCGTCCGCGCGCAGAGCGTCGGTGCAGATGGCGAGCTTGTCGGCGTCGACGTCGACCGCCAGCACGCGGGCGCCGACCTGGCCGAGGTGGCGGGCGATGGACGTGCCGATGCCGCCGCCGCCGGCGCCCAGCACCACGACCGACCGGCCGGTCAGGCCCCACACGTCGATGTTCCCGAGTCCGAGGTCGGTCATGGCGTCAGAGGTCCTCGTGCATGGCGGTCGGATCGACGGGGCGGTGCCAGCCGCCGGCCGCCTTGTTGCCGCCGTCGACGTGGAGGGTGGTGCCGGTGATGAACCGGGAGAGGTCGCTGGCGAGGAACAGGGCCGCCCCCGCGGACTCCTCGGGGGTGGCGAAGTAGCCGAGCGGCGGGAGGAAGGCCGGGATGTACTCCATCTCGGTGCTCAGCATCTCCTCGCGCGTCTCCTTCTCGCCGTCGCTCGGCTGGCAGTCCGAGGCGATGGCGTTCACCCGGATGCGGCGGCCGCCGAGCTCGAGGGCGAGGGTCTGGGTGAGGCTCATCACCGCGGTCTTCATGGCTGCGTAGATGCTGAACCCGGGCCCCGCCTGGTGGGCCTCGATGGAGGTGAGGTTGATGATCGAGCCGCCGTGGGTCATCAGCGGGGCCACCCGGCGGATGAAGTGGGTGACCTGGGTGAAGTTCTCGGCGATGAGCGACGCCTCGCCCTTGGGGGAGATGTCGAGGAACGGGGCCACGAAGGTGCCGCCGGCGTTGTTCACCAGCACGTCGACCCGGTCGAAGCGGGCCGCCACCGACTCGACGAAGCGGTCGACGGCCTCGGCGTCGCGCACGTCGAGCTCGGCGCTGAGCACCGGCCGGCCCATGGCCTCGATCTCGGCCGTGGCCTCGGCGAGCAGGCCGGCCTCCCGGTCGCAGATCGCCACCGCGGCGCCGCAGCGGGCGAACAGGCGGGCGGTGGCCCGGCCGATGCCCTGGGCGGCGCCGGTGACGATGGCGACGCGGTCGGTGAGCAGGATCGATCGTTCGTCGAAGGGGTCCCCCGTGGTCATGGGGCCACTCTGTCACGCCGGCGGACGGGGCAGCGCCGAGGGAGACTGTGGCCATGGAGCTGTCGCTGTGGCCGTCGACCAACCAGAGCTGGGCCGATCTGCTCGAAGGGGTGCGCCACGCCGAGGCCACCGGCTGGCACTCGGTGTACGTGGCCGACCACTTCATGGGTGACGGGGCCGCGTTCGGCGCGGCCACCTCCCCCTGGCTGGAGGCCACCGCGGTGCTCGCCGCCCTGGCCGGCGCGACCGAGCGCATCCGCCTCACCCCGCTCGTGCTGTCCGCGACCTACCGTCACCCCGCGGTGCTGGCCAACTGGGCGGCCACCGTCGACCACGCCAGCGGTGGGCGCCTCACCCTGGGCCTCGGGGCCGGGTGGCAGGTCAACGAGCACGAGCAGTACGGGCTCGAGCTGGGGTCACCCGGCCAGCGCGTGCGCCGCCTCGAGGAGTACCTCCAGGTCGTGCGCTCGCTGCTCACCGAGGACGTCACCACCTTCGTGGGAGGGTGGTACTCGCTCACCGACGCCCGTTGTGAGCCGAAGCCGGTGCAGCGGCCCCTCCCGATCCTGGTCGGGGCCAAGGGCGAGCGGATGATGGGCGTGGTGGCCCGGCAGGCCGACGCCTGGAACCGGTGGAGCACCCCGGCGCAGATGCAGGTGGCGGCCGAGCTCCTGGCCCGGGCCTGCGACCAGATCGGCCGCGACCCTGCCTCCATCCACCGCAGCACCCAGGCGGCGGTGAAGCTCACCGACGACCGGGCCGAGGCGGAGGCGTTCCTGGCCGGGATGGCCGGGCGGGCCGCGGTGGCGGGCCCGGCGTCCGCCTTCGCCGAGATGGTGGCGGGCTGGCGCGACGCCGGCGTCGACGAGGTGATCGTCCCCGACTGGCACCTCGGCGTGGGTGCCCAGCGGGCCGACGCCCTCGACGCCCTCCGCACCGCCGTGGCCCCCCTCCTCGGGTGACCCCTCAGCCTGGCTCAGGTCGTCAGGCGCGACCTGACCAGGTGAGCCAGGTCGGAGAGGGGAGCCTCAAGCGTCGAGGTCGTGGCGGCCGAGGTAGGAGTCGATGAGGGCCTGGTCGCCGCGCAGCTCGGCCGCCGAGCCGCTCAGGACCACCCGACCCTCGGCCAGCACGTACGCCCGGTCGCACAGCTCGAGGGCGAGGTCGGTGTTCTGCTCCACCAACAGCACCGGCACCCGCTCACGCACCTCCTGGAGGGCCCCGAACACCGCGTCGACCACGATCGGGGCCAGACCGAGCGAGGGCTCGTCGAGCAGCAGCATCCGGGGTGACGCCACCAGGGCCCGCCCGATGGCGACCATCTGCTGCTCGCCACCCGAGAGGGCCCAGCCGGCCCGGCCCCGCAGCGGCGTCAGCGGCGGGAAGAGCTCGTAGACGTCGTCGATGGTGAAGATGGGGGCGCGCCCGGCGCGGGCGCTGGTGGCCACCTGGAGGTTCTCGTGCACCGACAGGCTGGGGAACACCCGCCGACCCTCGGGCACGTGGCACAGGCCGAGGCGGGCCACCGACTCGACCCGCATGCGGTCGATGCGCCGGCCGTCGAAGGTGACCGTGCCGGTGCACGGCACCAGGCGGGAGATGGCGGAGAGCGTGGAGGTCTTGCCGGCGCCGTTGGGTCCGAGCAGGGCCACCGCCTCACCCGCGGCGACCTCCAGCGACACCCCGGCGACGGCCTCGACCGGGCCGTAGCGCACGCTCAGGTCAGCGACCTCCAGCACCGGACCTCCTCCCCAGGTAGGCGTCGACCACGGTCGGGTCGTTCCACACCATCGCCGGCGGCCCGTCGGCGACCACCCGACCGAGCTGGAGCACGACGAGCCGGTCGCACAGCCGGTCGAGGAAGTCGATCTTGTGGTCGACGACGAGGAGGGGCACGCCGGAGGCCCGCAACCCGGCGAGCAGCTCGGCGAAGTCGTTGGTCTCGGCCTGGTTCAGCCCGGCCCCGGGCTCGTCGAGCAGCACGATGCGGGGGTGACCGCAGATGACCCGGGCCACCTCGACGAGGCGCTGCTGCCCGTAGCTGAGCTCGCCCGCCGGCACGTCGGCGACCGACCGTTGGCCGACCTGCTCGAGGGCGGCCATGGCGTCGGCCCAGCGCCGGCGCTCGTGGGCCAACATCGACGGCCGGGCGATCCACGACCCCAGCAGCCGGGTCATGGCCGTGTCCGGGTGGGAGAGCAGCACGTTCTCCAGGCCGGTCAGCTCCGGGAACACCTGCGGTGTCTGGAACGTGCGGAGGACGCCGGCCCGCCGCATGGTGCCGGGCCGCACCCGGTGGATGGGCGTGCCGTCGACGGACACCGTGCCGGTGGCCGGCACCAGGCCGGTGAGCGCGTTGAGCATGGTGGACTTGCCCGAGCCGTTGGGGCCCACCAGGCCGACGATCTCGCCCGGCCCGACGTGGAGGGACACTTCGTCGACGGCGCGCACACCGCCGAAGCTCACCGAGATGCCCTCCGCCTGCAGCACCGGGGGCACGGGGGGCACCGGTGCGGGCGGCTCGGGGCCCACGGGCTCAGGAGAGACCATCGGGCACCCCCGCGGTGTCGGTGCCGAGCGGATCGCGGGGCGGCACGTCGAGCGGGGTGACGTCGTCGCGGTGGCGTCGTCGCCGCCAGGGCAGCAGGTCGTAGAGCCCGACCAGGCCGCGGGGCAGGAGGAGCACGACCACGACCAGCAGCAGGCCGTAGATCAGGCTCTGGTGGGCGCCCACGAACCGGAGCTGCTCGGGGGCCCACACGACGAACAGGGCGCCGAGCGAGGCGCCCCACATCGAGCCGATGCCGCCCAGCAGCAGCACCAGGAACAGGTCGATGCCGAGCTGTAGGGAGAACGTCTCGGGGTTGATGAACCCGATGCGGTGGGCGGTGAGCGCCCCGGCCGCGGCGGCGAACCCCGAGCCGATGGCGAAGAAGGCGTAGCGGGTCCAGGTGGTGGGCAGCCCGGCGGCCGCGGCCACCTCGGGCTTGTCGCGCAGGGCGATCGCCGCCCGGCGCAGGGGCGAGCGCTCGATGAGCGCGGTGAGCACCAGCCCCAGGAAGAGGACGGCCAGGGTGAGCCAGTAGATCCCCCGGTCGTCGGTGATGTCCCACCCGAACAGGTCGGGCCGGGCGATGCCGCCCACCTCCCCGCCGGGCGCGGTGAACTCCTCCCATTCGCGGAACACCACGAGGAAGATGAACGACAGCGCGAGGGTGGCGATGGCGAAGTAGAAGGCCTCCGTGCGGCGCACGATCCACGAGAACGCCAGCGCCACCACGGTGGAGACCGCGATGGCGAGCACGAAGCCCCCGACGAACCCGACCCGGTCGGAGGCCCACGCGGTGGTGTACGCACCGAGGCCCATGAACGCGGCCTGGGAGAAGGCGAACTGCCCGCTCAGGCCGAAGACGATGTAGAAGCCGGTGCCGGCGAGGGCGTAGGTGGCCCACTGGGACATGATCCCGAGGGTGAGGGCGTCGCCCCTGACCAGCGAGAACACGAAGGCGGCCGCCGCCACCCCGAGGGCGCCGAACACCTGGTGGCGCCGATAGGCCGGCGGTCGGATCAGGCTGGCGATCTCAGACACGGGTGCCGACCTCGCTCCCGAACAGGCCCTGGGGCCGCAGGGCGATGGCGGCCAGCATGATGATGAACGGATAGAGGTCGGCGTAGTCGGGCGACAGGTACCCGGCGAGCCATTGGGTCGACAGGCCGATCAGCAGCGCGCCCACCACCACCCCGCCGAGGCGACCGAACCCTCCGAGGATCGCCGCCGCGAACGAGAACAGCATCGGGGCGAACCCCAGGTTCGGGGTGAGGGCCTGGGTGGGGCCGTAGAGGATGCCGGCGAGGCCGGACAGCACCGCCGACAGGCCGAAGGCGGCCAACGACAGGTACCCGGCCCGGATGCCCTGGAGTCGGGCGGTGGCGCGGTCCGAGGCGATGGCCCGGAGCTGCCGGCCGAACTGGGTCTTGTTGAAGACCAGGATCAGGGCGGTGACGCAGAGCGCGGTGACCCCGATGATGATCAGGTTCTGGATCGGGATGCGGGCACCGAAGATCTCCACGACCTTCCCCAGCCCGAACGGGCCCTTGAGGCGGCGGGGCGTGGTGCCCTGCCACTCGACGATCAACGCCCGGATGACGAGGGCGGCGCCCAGCGTGGCGATGACCACGACGTGGACGGACCGCCCTCGCACCGGTGCGTAGATCAGCCGCTCGAACACGATCCCGACGACGAAGAGCACGACCAGGGCGAGGGCGTAGGCGACCCCGAGCGGCAGCTCGAGGTCGGCCGAGGCCCAGAAGGCGACGTAGGCGCCCAGGGTGACGAGGTCACCCTGGGCGAAGTTCACCACGCCCGTCGCCTTGGAGATCACGAGGAACCCGAGCGCGATGAGGGCGATGATCGCCCCCTGGCTCAGCCCCGTGACGGTGAGCAGGACGAAGCGGGACATCGTGGCGGCGGTCCTACCCGAGGTCCTCGTAGGTCTTCTGGGTGATCAGCTCACCGCTGCCGTTGAACTTGGCGATCACCGCCTGGTGGACCAGGAAGTTGTCCTTGTTCTTGTAGGTGAGGGCGCACGTGCCGTCGCTCCAGTCGAGGGAGTCCAGGCCCTCCTGGATGGCGGTGGCCTCCGCCGACTCGGCGGCCTCGATCACGTTGCGGATGATGTACACCGCGTCGTACATCTCGGCCGAGGAGTACGACGGCGGCTCGCCGTACTCGTCCTCGTAGGCCTGCACGAACTGCTGGGTCGTGGGCCGGTCGTCGTCGGTCGGGTTGCAGTCGAGCGTGCCGTACACGTTCTCCAGCAGGCTGTTGTCGCCCACCGCCTTGACGAAGGAGGGGAAGCCGACGCTGCCGGGGCCGAGGTGCGGCTTGTCGATCGCCTGCTGGGCGAGGGTGGTGATCGACAGGGCCAGCGTGTTCGGGGTGCCCCAGTCGATGATGGCGGCGACGTCGGACATGGCCGTCACCGGCTCGGTGAGGTCGGTGGCGTTGAACTCGAAGGTCCGCTCGACCGTCACCTCGCCGCCGGCCTCGCCGACGCCCGCCTTGATGCCCTCCACGCCCTGGCTGCCGAACGTGGTGTTGGTGGCCAGCACGCCGACGGTCTCGGCGCCCAGCTCCTCGACGGCGTACTGGCCGGTGATGTCGGCCGCCTCGGTGTTGTTGGGGCGGTTCACCCACAGCCACTCGTTGCCCTGCTGGCTCTTGGCCAGGCGGGGCTCGACGACGTGGACGATGGTGGGCACCTGGGCCTCGGCGATGCGCGGCGCCAGGGCCAGGCCGATGGTGGACGAGATGGGGCCCAGGATCACCGTCGGGTTCTTCTCGAGCGCCAGGTTGAGCGAGTTGGTGGCGGCGTTGGGGTCCGTCGGCGAGGTGTCGATCGCCTCGAAGGAGATCGGGTGGCCACCGATGCCGCCCACCGAGTTGATCTCGTCGATGGCGAGGCGGATCCCGTTGTTGAAGTCGGGGATGGCGTTGGGGTCCTTGGAGTTGCTGGGGTCGCCGATGATGGCGACGATCGACACCGGCTCCGGCAGCGTGAAGTCCTTCGACGGTGTGATGGTGCGCGGCGCGACCGTCGTGCCCGACGAGCTGCCGTCGCTCTTGTCGTCGTCCGATCCGCAACCCGCGGCGACGAGGCCGAGCACGGCCAGGCCCGCCACCAACGTGCGCGTCTTCCTGCGGTTCACTGTCATCTAGCCCCCCGGCTGTGTGTGCTGGCGTCGGTGTTCCGACGGCCCCCTCAGACCCGACGGTGCGTCAGGTGATCGGCACCCTAGTCATGCCCCGAACGGCGTGGGGGGAGACGCGACGAAGCCGCTTCGGGCTTCGTGAACTGCACTTCAGGTGGCGAACGAGCGGTCGCCGGTGCCGAT
>Ga0164243_10002192_pt1 | contig 32594 bp, 13 predicted proteins | sample OricompcompostOP_FD_108781 | JGI IMG/M metagenome (GOLD analysis project Ga0164243, IMG submission 108781) | Organic Plus compost microbial communities from Emeryville, California, USA - Original compost - Organic plus compost (OP) | ecosystem: Engineered > Solid waste > Mixed feedstock >... | reverse complement strand
TTGTCGGATTGGCTGATGTAGAAGTGTCCCGCGCCGAAGGTCAGCACGCCCGGAATGAGGGGCTTGATGGCCTCCGAGACGAACGCCTGGAGCACGTGGGACTCTATCGGCAGACGCAGGCCAGCCATCCGCGCAACCCGCGATGTGTTACCCGCCACGGCAAGTCCGATCTTCGCGCCGCGGATTTCCCCGCGCGTCGTTTCTACGCCAGCAATGCGTCCTGCTTCGAACACGAATCCAGTAACTTCGCAGTTCTGAATGATGTCCACACCCAGCGCATCCGCGGCCCGGGCGTATCCCCAAACGACGGCATCGTGTCGCGCCGTGCCGCCTCGCTTTTGCAGAAGTCCGCCCTTGATCGGAAAACGCGCTGTTCCGAAGTCAAAAAAGGGTGCGATACGACGGACTGCTTTAACGTCGAGTAGCTCGGCGTCTACGCCGTACAGACGCATCGCGTTGCCCCGGCGCGCGTAGGCATCGCGCTGCGCATCGGAGTGAAAGAGGTTCAGCACGCCACGCTGGCTCACCATCGCGTTGAAGTTGAGCTCCTGCTCGAGGCGCTCCCATAGTCTCATCGAGAACTCATAGAACGGCAGATTTCCGGGCAACAGATAGTTCGACCGAATGATTGTCGTGTTCCGCCCTGCATTGCCCGAGCCGATATAGCCCTTTTCCAGCACCGCTACACGACGGATGCCGTGAACCCTCGCGAGGTAATACGCCGTGGCGAGCCCGTGCCCACCGCCGCCGACGATGACGACATCGTATGCGCGTTGGAGTTGCGCATCGCGCCACGCCGCCTTCCATTCGTGGTGTCCCCGAAGGGCGTAACGAAACAGAGTCAAAATCGAGTACCGCACTTCTCTTCCAGTGCACATTGGGTGAGCATCCGGCATGTGTCGCGGAATGCTAAGCCACCGCGCGGGAGCGATTTGCTCCTTTACGGCGCGCAATATACATTTCGCGCCATCTGAACTGTCCGGATGAAGCGGCTCCGTGACGCGTGCGAATGAGATGCCAGCGTTCGTTCCCGCAATCCGCTCCATTGGCTTCCTGCTCGTACCCGGTTTCGCCCTTATGGCGTACGCGTCAGCGGTCGAGCCGCTGCGTGCGGCCAATCAGCTTGCCGGCAGAACGCTCTATCGGTGGTGGCACGCAACGCCAGGCGACAAGCCGGCGATTGCGTCGAACGGTGTAGCGGTACTTCCCGATCACAAGTTCGGCGCCGATCCACAGGAGCTCGACCTCATGCTTGTTTGCGCCGGAGGCAACCCTTCCACTTTCAATGACAAGCCTACATTTGCCTGGCTGCGCCGGCTTGCCGCACGAGGCATCACTATGGGCGGAGTTTCGGGCGGGCCGTTCATCCTCGCCAAAGCGGGACTGCTGACAGGCCGCCGATTCACTGTGCATTGGGAGCACGTACCGGCGCTACAGGAAGCTTTTCCCGGTCTCAAGATTACGCGCTCGCTATTCGAGATCGACGGTGATCGGTTCACATGCGCCGGCGGTGTCGCAGCTCTCGACATGATGGTAGCCCTCATCACCCGGGATCACGGATATGAGCTTGGCGCTGCCGTCAGCGATTGGTTTCTGCACACCCAAATCCGGGAAGGACCGAGGCCACAACGAATGGACCTGCAATCCCGAGTTGGAGTGACCGATGACAGGCTGCTGAAGGCACTGAAGGCGATGGAATCCAATCTAAAAAGACCGCTGTCCCGCGACCGGCTCGCGAGGCGAGCAGGCATTTCCCTCCGGCAACTCGAACGGTCATTCCGCAGTCAGCTCGGGCGCGGTGTGCATGAGCACTATCTGTTGCTGCGCCTCGGCCGCGCGCGACAGCTCCTGCGTGAGACGTCGCGCTCGATTCTTGAGGTGGCGCTGGCGACCGGCTTCAATTCGGCCAGCCAATTTTCGCGGGCGTTCCGACGCGCATTTGACATCTCGCCCCGCGCGGTCCGCTCTCGCAAGTTGCCGGTCCCACAATGATGACCTGGGGCTTTGCGTTTCGCGCGTTCACCGGCCACTACCGCCCGCTTACCCAACTGGAATATCTTTCACTCGCTGCTCGGGATGCCTCACAAGAACCCTGAGAAACCCGAGAAAACTGCGGACGAAGTTCTCCATTGTGGTGATGGAGAACCGATGCATCGGAAAGTACAGATCTCCGACAATCTCATCCTGGGCGTCCGCGAGCAAGATGAAAGGTTCGATGTCGATATCGAAGATACTGACGATAGGAAAGACGAAATCGACCGGGGCGCACGTCAAAGCATACTCGCCGCCCTTTAGCCCAGAGGTGTCGATATCGCTTGTCCCACGGGGTCTCCAATTGAAGATGCTGTTGGCCATGAACTCCGGTCGAGGCACCTGAGCGGCCAGGTAGGAAAAATCGGCATGCTGATACGCGCGGCAGTACTCGGATGCCGCCCGCGCGACGAGCTCCGAAAACTTATCGTTGTCGCGTAGCTCCATTCGCAGATAGAGCGTCGAGGCCAGATACCCGATCGTATTCTCGAGGTCTGGACTCGTCCTGCTGTTTGAGAGGTACTGAAACACATAATCCGAGACCCTGCACCAGCGCATCACCAGCGCAGCGTAGACGGCGAAAACAGTCATGACGAGTGTGGTCTTGCGAGCACAACTCCATATGCGCAGATCTTCTTTCAGCTCTCTGCCAATTCGTATCGGCAGGGTTCCCCATCCGAAGCGGTTTTCGACTGACGCGGCACGATCATCTCGAAATCTAACGCGACTACATCCGTGCAACCGCTTCTTCCAGTAAGGAGCGTGCGCCGTCACCCACGACAACTCAGTGCTTCTTTGCCACGTCGCGTAATCTGGAAACTGTGTCGTCACAGGAGGCAGCGATATGGCGCGACCAGTCATCGCATGGACATACGTGGCGAGAAGATCGCGAAACAGGATGTTGATGGAGGTTCCGTCCGAAATCAGATGCTCCATGGCGGCAATGAGAACGTGCTCATCCTTGGCCAGTCTCAGGAGTTTCATTTCCCACATCGGACCCCGCGTGACATCAATCGGCTGCAGGATCAGGTGATCAAGCAAGCGCCGCACTTCGATGTCTCGAAAGCCCTCCGCAACGCCGGATAGATCCTCCATCGCGATCGCGGCATCGGTCGAGCGCGAGATGTACTGAATTGGAACGCCATCGTGCACAACAATGCGAGTGCGGAGTGCCTCGTGCCGAGCGACCACGAGAGAAAGGCTACGCTCGAGGGTCTCAATGTTCAGCCGCCCACGAAGTCTCAGTGCGGAGGCCACAATTCGAAGCGAGCGGCGCCCGAGATTCAGCTGAAAGAGGTGGAAGTGCGCGAGTTGCGAGTACGAAAGCGGCGCGTGGTCGGGCTGCGACCGAGGCAGTATTCGCGGTTCTACGGGTTCTGAAGCCGACACCTTCTCCAGCAAATCGACAATCTGCCTGCTATGCGCTTTGAGATTCGCAAGGTCCTCCCCACTGAGCGCGCCTTTAGGTCCTCTGAAATGGAGCTGGCCGTCCTCTGACCAGAGTTTCACGCCTTTTCTGCGGATTTCCCCCAAGACTTCCGCAATCCCTGGCCTTGGCTCGGCAGTGTGTTCCGTACTCCCCGCCACGTCACCCTCCTTAGCTTGCCGCCTCAGCGATGCGGTCGACTCCACGTGGCCAATATCCGCCCGCGGCTAAATCACGCCCTGCTCGCTCTCGATCGCGTCGGAGTCGCCTGAATAGTTGAGAGTGCGCACGCCCTCAATCGCTTCGGCCAGCTTTTCAACAGTGGGGCTTTGGAAGACAGCAATGACAGGCAAACGCACACCAAAGCGCTCCTGCAGTTTCGCGATCAACTTCATGCCATGCAGCGAATGCCCTCCGAGTTCGAAGAAATTGTCCATTACTCCTACCTGATCCACTTGGAGCAGCTGCGCCCAAATCTCGCAGATCGACCGCTCAAGATCCGTCCGGGGCGCAACGTATTCGCCCATCTCCTCCGGTCGACCGTGCGGAGCAGGCAGCGCCCGTCGATCGACCTTGCCGTTCGCGTTCAGTGGCAGCTCCTTGAGCACAATCCACGCGGTAGGCACCATGTACTCTGGCAAGCGGTTCTTGAGGAACTCGCGAAGTACTGGGATGAGCTGATGTCGAAAGCCACTTTCGAGTGGATCGTTCGCATAGGCACGCCAGGGTTGGCCCGACAGTTCGGACGAGCCTGTCCCGCAGGGCAGGCAGGTGAGATCGCCCGCGGTAATGAGCGCGTCGATGCAGCCTTCCTCGCCCGGGCTCAGGAGAGCCTCATAACCGTTCTCACTCGCCCAGTCCCAGATTTCCTGCGGATGCACCTGCTCGACGTTCAGCTGGTTGATTTGCCGGCGCAAGGTTCCGACATCCATCGCCTCATCAACCTGCCTGATCAGCCGATAGGCAGCGGCCTCCCGAGCGAGTCGCTGGTCAGGGACGTTCTTCCACAGCACGGCCGGCGACCGTTGAAGGGCGTTCTGAAAAGTGGCAACAGATTCGTTCGTACGCCATTCGCGCTTCTCGCAGATGATCTCTGCAGCACGCACCTCGCCCGCCCTGATCGTGACGTCGTATCGGTAGCGTGTAAGTTCGTTCTCGCTCCATCCGCGCTTCAGCTCCACTCTCACATCGCCAATTCGAGGAATACGTCCCGGCAGGTCCAGGAAGAACCGAGGATCGATCACCAACTCCTTCTCTTGCTCGATGGCACGGGCAATTCGGCTCTTCAACTGCCCGACTCGCACATTCGCGGCTGCCTTGCCGAGTTGCACCGCGCTATGGAACGTCGCGAGCAACCCATAATGACGGATGTCGCCGAGGAAAATAGACCCTCCCCGACGGAGCAAGCGCACCGCCCCCTCCAGGACCGAAACGAGATATTCGATGTCAGGGAAGTACTGTACGACCGAGTTGAGAATAATCGTATCAAACGAGGCCGCGTCGAGATCCGCGAGGTCCGTTGCCGAGCGCTCTAGAAGCTGCACATGTGCGAGTTCCTCGTGCTGGCTGCACCACCGCCTCAGTTGTTCAAGAGCTGAGCGGGAGAAGTCAGTTCCGACATATGCCTCGCAATTTGGCGCGACGTGCTGCAAGACGAGTCCCACACCGCATCCGATCTCCAGCACTCGTTTCGGCTTCAATGCCCTGATCCGTTCCACCGTGCAAGTCAGCCACTCCCGCATTTCGGGCTCCGGGATCGACTGCCCGGTATAGCTGCTGTTCCAACCCACGAAGCTCGGACCCGCCGATGGGTTGGCCTCGTAAGTGTTCTCGTGGACCGTCTCCCATTCACTGACCATCTGGGCGCGCAGTTCTTCTGGCGTCGCGGCCTTCAATACATCGCTTGCTGCGCGGCGATCACCGACTACGTAGGCAACTAGCCGCCGATCGCCTGGCACATCTTCGCGAGCGATGACAACAACCTGTTTGACGGCGGGATGTTGCGCGAGCGCCGCCTCGACCTCACCCAACTCAACTCGGTAGCCTCGGACCTTCACCTGATGATCCCTGCGACCTAAGTACTCAAGATTGCCGTCCGGCCTATATCGCACGACATCTCCGGTACGGTATACGCGGCCAGTTGTGAAAGGGTCTTCCATGAAGCTCTCTGCGGTGAGCTGCGGCCGATTGACATACCCGCGACTCACCTGTGCACCGCCCACGAAGAGTTCGCCGGCCACGCCGATCGAAACCGGACGCATTCTGGCGTCGAGCACATAAAAGCGCGTATTCGAATTCGGTCTGCCGATCAAGATCGGACAGGGGGGCTTCCAGTCGGCAGGAATTTCATAAGCGCTACAGGCAATCACCGTCTCTGTCGGCCCGTATTGATTGATGATACGAATCTCGGGCCATATGGATCTCCAGATCTCGACGGTCGCAGCAGGCAAGGCCTCACCTCCCACCACGATCGTATCAACGCGACAAGGTGGAGTCGCCGATTGAAGGCGTTGCCCCAGGACTTGGAGGAGTGCGGGGGAGACCTTGATCAGACTCCAATGCGTCGGTCCTCTCAACAGCGCCTCGAGGCAGTCAAGCTCCTCGCCCTCTGTCACAAGGACCGCAGTTCGGCCGCTTAAGAGCGCACAATAGAGGCTTGTCCCAGTCGCATCGAACGCAAGAGGAGAACTGATTGGGATGGCATCGCCCGAATCAGCCTTGTATGCCTGCAACGCCCAGCTCACATAATTGCTGAGACCCCGGTGCTCAATCATCACGCCTTTGGGCGTTCCGGTCGAACCCGAGGTATAGATGACATAGGCCAGATTGTCTGCGGCGACACCGCTCCTCGGCGCTTCGGCTGGAAACCCGCGAAGTTCCTCAACAATTGCATCCAGATCAACCACGCGGCCCGCAAACCGGGCCCACCGCCCCGACGGATTTGCGCGAGTGAGGAGAAGCTGTGCTCCCGCATCGTTCAGAATGAAACTCAAGCGATCATCTGGATGACCAGGATCGAGCGGCAGATAGGCGCCCCCGGCTTTGAGGACTCCGAGCAGTCCAATCACTGCCTCCGGCGAGCGCTCGAGGCACAGACCAACGATGACATCAGGGCCGACACCGGATTTCTGCAAAAAGTACGCCAGTTGATTCGCGCGTTTTTCCAGTTCTGCGTAGGTGAGCCGCCGACTGTAGTGTGTAAGTGCGACAACATCCGGTGTCCGATGAGCTTGCGCACTAAACAGTTCATGTACGCACTCCGCTGTTTGTGGGACGTCTGTCTCGTTCCACTGCACAAGGAGCTGATGCTGCTCGCTAGCGCTGAGCATCGAGAGGCTCGTCATAGGACGGTCCGGTGCCACGACGACTGCTTCAAGTAGCGTCACCAGGTGTGATGCCATGCGCGCGATGGTCGCTTCATCGAACAGATCCGTCGCGTACTCGAACGTGCCAGACAGGCCATCCGGACGTTCATGCAAAAAGAGCGTGAGATCAAAATGCGTCGTCGGCAGATCAAGCGGACTCCAGGTCCACGTAAGGCCCGGCAGCTCCAAGCGCTCTTCGGGATAGTTCTGAAGCGCAAGCGCCACTTGGAAAATCGGCTGACTTGTCAACTCCCGATCGGGGCGCAGCTCCTTCACGAGCACTTCAAAGGGCAAATCCTGGTGTGCGTACGCGCCTAAGGTCACGTCCTTAACGCGTTTAAGGAATTCCTTGAACGTGAGGTCCTCGCATACCTGAGTTCGAAAGACCAGTGTGTTGACAAAGAATCCGATCAGCCCTTCGACTTCCCGGCTGCGGCGGCCAGCGACGGGTGCGCCAACGACGATGTCCTCCTCCCCGCTCCAACGGGACAGCACGACTTGGAACAGTGCGAGAACAGCCATGAACAGAGTGGCACCCTGTTGGCGTCCCAGCTCTCCCAATGCGGCCACAGCTGATGCCGGAAGCTCAAAAGTGAATTCGGCTCCCCGGTAAGAGTCCACTGCCGGCCGCGGTCGGTCGGTGGGCAGGTGAAGCAGGGGTGGTGCGCCGTCCAACCGTTCGCGCCAGTATTGGAGGAGCCCGTTCAGCGCATCACCTCGTAGTGACTGCCGTTGCCACGCTGCAAAATCGGCGTATTGGATCGGCAGGTCCCGCAGCGGGGAGACTTTCCCTTGGGAGTACGCTTGGTAAAGCGCACTCAGCTCGCGATTCATGATGCCTAACGACCATCCGTCAGAGACGACGTGATGCATGGAAAGTAGTAGGACGTGCTGCTGTTCGGAAAGCTTGACCAACGACGCTCGAAACAGCGGTCCTCTTTCCAAATCGAATGAATGATCGGCTTCGGCGGCCTGCAACTGCGCAAGGATCTGGGATCGCTCCGATGGCGGCAACCCCGAGAGGTCCCGCATGTGAACGCCGAAGGAACCTGGAGGATCAATCACCTGGACCGGTTGGCCCCCGATCGCCTCGATGCGCGTGCGCAAAATTTCGTGGCGACGAACCAGCTCTGCGAAGCTGCGCTCCAGTGCTCGAACGTCCAACGTGCCCTCGAAGGACAGGGTCATCGCCATGTTGTAGGCCCGTCCCACCAAGCCGAGCTGATCCAGAAACCACAGGCGCTCCTGGGCGTGTGATAGCGCGAATCCGTGGCCGACCTCCTCGCGTTCAGGACGCGCCATGCGAGCGCGCGCCCTGCGCGTGGCGGACTGCTTTCGAAGTTCAGTGATCTCTGTGAGGCTCAGCTGACCCAGCCGCTCGATCGTGTTCTCCGCCCCATCCCGATGATTCATTGCCCCTCCGTGGAAAGACTTCCGTCGCAATTTCCTCTAGTACCGCGCGCGCGAGCGCCTCGATCGTCGGATTCTCGAACACTGCGCGAAGTGGCAGATCGACTTCCAGCACATCACTGATGTGCGTCATGACGCGCGTAGCCAAAAGCGAGTGTCCGCCGAGATCAAAGAAGTTGTCGTTTCTCCCCACGCGTTCGACCCGAAGCAGCTCCTGCCAGATCCGCGCGAGCGCTTCTTCAACGTCCCCTCGGGGCGGTTCGTATCGCGGAGTTTCAATAGACCCAACGCGTGGTGCGGGCAATGCCCGCCGGTCCAACTTGCCGCTCGGCGTCAGGGGTAGTCGCTCCATCATGACAAAGGCACTCGGAACCATGTGCTCTGGGAGTACCTTCCTTGCGTTAAGGCGTAGTTCCTCCGCGCGCGGAACCGCGTTTGTTCGGGCGGTCACATACGCCACCAGTCGCTTCTCACCCGCAATGTCTTCGCGCACGATCACTGCTGCTTCGCGCACCAGATCATGTGAAGCCAACTGCGCTTCGATCTCGCCCAGCTCTATCCTGAATCCTCGAATCTTCACTTGGCTATCGTTTCGCCCCATGTATTCGATCGTACCGTCGGCGCACCAGCGCCCGAGGTCACCAGTCTTATACATCCGCGCATTCGGGTCTGACGCGAAAGGATCCGTGACGAACCGCTCTGCCGTCAGCTCTGGGCGGTGCAGATACCCATGCGCGAGATTGACTCCCGCGATGTAGATTTCTCCGACCACTCCGAGCGGCACTGGCTCACGTTGTGCATCCAGGATGTAGATCTGGCTGTTAGCGATCGGCTTGCCGATGCTCGGCAAGACGGGCCATTCGCTTGGGACGCCCGAAAGTGTGAGCGCCGTGACGACATGCGTCTCGGTCGGTCCGTAGTGGTTGTGCAGCCTGCAGCCCGCGAGATGTTGGAAGAAGTTAACGATCTCCGGACTCACGCGAAGCTGCTCGCCGGCCGTTATGACATCGCGCAGATTCCGTGGAACGACCTGCGTTGCCTTGAACGACTCCGCGAGACTCTGCAGCATCAATGGCGGCAAAAAAAGTCGCTCAACGGCGCAATCCCGCAACAACGCGAGCAGCGCGCGCGCATCGCGCCTGATCCACTCATCGAGCAAGACGAGCGTTCCGCCCGTGCATAAGGTCGAAAAAATCTCCTGAAACGCTACATCGAAGCTCAAGGCGGCAAACTGAAGCACTTTCGCGCGCTCGTTCCCCGCGAAGGTGGCTCGGTGCCATTCGATCAGATTGACCATGGCCCGGTGTGGCATCGCCGTTCCCTTAGGCTGTCCAGTCGATCCCGACGTATAGATCGCGTACACCAAGTTTTCAGGGCTGACACGGCTCTCTGTTGCACTCAGGTTTTCCCTTGGGGTGTGCCCCACCTCTGCGAGCGCGACATCGATCGAAACCACACGAACGTCCGTGCGCGAGAGCATTTCTTTAAGTGGCTCTCCGGTGAGGACCACTTTGGGGGATGCGTCTTGCATCATGTAACGCAGCCGCTCGACCGGATAGTTTGGGTCGAGTGGCACATAGGCTGCACCGGCCTTGAGCACTCCGAGTAGTGCCACAACCATCTCCGCGCTGCGATCGATGCACACGGCAACCAGGTCGCCTGAGTCAACCCCGAGCGCCCGCAGATACCGCGCGAGTTGGTTTGCTTTGCCGTTAAGTTCTCGATAGCTAAGCGTCCGATTTTCGTGACTGAGCGCCACAGCCTCGGGCGTCCGTGCGACCTGCTCCTCAAACAGCCGGTGAACTACTGTGCCTAACGGGTATGCCTCCCGTGTTGCGTTGAACGTATGAATGAGCTCAATGCGCTCGCTTGACGGCAAGATCGATAGCGAAAGGGCCGGGCACTGTGGCTCTCGTTCCAGGGCATCGAGGAGTGCGTTCAGTGCCGTGCAGAGATAGCCGCAGACTCGCGTGGGATCAATGCGCTCGTCCGTCAGCGCCGTCACTGTAAACCCCTCAGGGAGATCATCGACGGACAGTGTAATCGGGTAGTTTGTGCGCTCCAGGTCAGCAACCACCCGAATCCCGTCCGCACGTGCCCATTGAGCGTCCGGCTGGGACACACTGTGACGGTAGTTCAGGATCGTGCTGAACAACGGAACGGCGCCATCAAGCCCACTGCAGCGCTGCGCGGTCGCCAGCGACGCCTGTTCATGACTCAGCAGATCCACCAGTTCTCGTTGGGTTCGCTCAACCAACTGTAATGCTGTGAGCCCATTCAATGTGATACGCAGGGGCAGAGTATTTAGGAACATTCCGAGCGTTCGCTGCGCACCCGCACTGCCCTGAAGCCTGCCGAGCAAAACGCTACCAAACACTACGTCATCACGACCGCAGGTGCGGGCGACCACTAGGCTCCACGCGGCATGGAAGAGCGTGGCCACGCTCACCATCCTGCGCCGAGCCGCTGCGCGGACGCGTTGAGCAGTGATCTGGTCAAGCTGTGTGCGAGCCTCTGCTACTTGACTGCCATCGCCGTGCACGTCCAGCAGGCCGAATGGCGCTGTCGGCTCAGAAACGGTCGAGAGCTTCTGACGGAAAAATGCTTCCGAATTCTGCTTCCGCTCGTTGACAAGCGCCTGTGCCACGTGCGTGCGGTACGGCACCGACGGTGTCAGTGCCTCTGGCCTGCCCTCCAAGTGCGCGACGATCTCCGAGATCACGATCTCCAGGGTCACGTGATCGCAGATGATGTGGTGAAGTTGCAGGAGCGCATAGTACTGGCCGGTCCCACCATCTTCTGCAATCTTCAGTCGAATCAGCGGCGCCTGGCGCAAGTCCATCCGGTGGTGCTCGGGCTTTGCCCATTTCGCGACCTCTTCCGCATCCGCGAACGACAGCCCGACCTCCTCCAGTTCGAGAGGTGCTCGCCGGTGGACAACCTGCACAGGGCGCGACAGATGCTCCCAGAGCACCGCTGTTCGAAGCGCATCGTGGCGATCAATAACCTGCTGGATCGCGTCGATAAGCTCATTCAACCGGTCCCGCGACGAGACCGCCAGCACAGTGGTCAGGACATACGCATCACCGCGGCGACGGTCATAGAGATGATGAAACAGAATTCCATCCTGCAGCGGAACCAGCGGATAAATATCCTGTATGTTCTCCGTGCCCCCGGGAACGTGCCGAACGATCTCCTCGATCTCCTGTGCGGTTAACTCCACGAGCGGCAGCATGTCTGGGCTGATCGCCGTGCACCCTGTCGGGATGCGGCTGGGCGGGACGACGACGTGCTCTGGAATGCTCGAGCGCAACTCAGATGCGAGGTCCGAGAGGATCGGCCGCTCGAACACGCGTCTCAGATCCACCGACAGCCCCAGTTTTCGCAAACGCTCTCGCATCTGGACAATCAGGAGCGAGTGGCCACCAAGTTCGAAGAAGTTATCGTGGCGGCTGACCGTTTCGACCGGCAGGATCGCCTCCCAGACACCTGCCAAGATCTCCTCCAATTCTCCCCTCGGCGCTTCATACAGGCGCTGACCGTACGCGCTGTCGAGAGGTGCGGGCAGAGCCCGTCGGTCGAGTTTACCGTTTGCCGTGAGGGGAATACGCTCGATTCCGACAAACGCACTCGGCACCATATACGAGGGCAGGACGGCCGTCAGCGCGGCGCGAAGCGCTTCCGGTTGGGCGGACGACTCGCTACCGAGGCACTCGTTCCATACGATGTAGGCCACCAGCTGCGGGTTACCCCGTACGTCGTCGCGAACGACCACGACGGCTTCCTTGACCAGCGCGAGGCGGGCGAGCTGCGCTTCGATCTCACCCAGTTCGATGCGGAACCCACGGATCTTCACTTGGCCGTCATTTCGACCGACATACTCGATTCGACCATCTTCTCTCCATCTAGCGAGATCTCCGCTGCGATAGAGTCGCTCGGAGGTTCCGCACCTCAGCGGGTTCTCGAGGAAGCGCTCCGCCGTGAGATCGGATCTGCCCAAATAGCCTCGCGCCACTCCAGCACCCCCGATGTAGATCTCTCCGATGACACCGATGGGCACCGGCGTGAGCCGCTTGTCCAAGATGTACACCTGGGTGTTGGCAATCGGGCGCCCGATGTGCAATTCGGGCTCGCCCGCGTTGATCGCTCCTGACGTGGCGACCACGGTCGCTTCCGTCGGGCCATAGTTGTTGATCAAGTGAAAAGACTGCGCTCCTGGGTGCACTCGTAGGCGGTCTCCACCAATCAGTAGGGCGCGTAGCGTCGGATGACGGATGTTCCGGCTGAAAGCGAGCTCCGCCACTGGCGTTGCGAGAAAGCTGATATCGAGCGGCTGCTCAGCCCACCACGTCAGCAACGCATCGGGATCTGAGGCCACTTCCGGAGGGGCGATGACGACGGTCGCGCCGACGCACAGCGCCGGCCACGTCTCCCATGTCGCGGCATCAAATCCGAGCGCGGCGACGCAGGAAACCCTATCTCCCTCGCTCAACGCAAACGCCTCGCAATGCCATTCAATGAGATTGGCCAATCCGCGGTGCTCGACCATCACGCCCTTTGGCGTGCCGGTTGATCCAGAGGTGTAGATGACGTATGCGAGATCGTGTGGCGCGACATGAACCTGCTCGCGCGATGGATTCTCCATCGAGGCGCAAGCAAACGCCGCGTCATCGAAAGACAAGCACGGGACGTGTGCATCGCTCTCCAGCACACGCCCCAACAGATGATTCGCGGTCAGCACCACGCGCGGTGTACTATCGCGAAGCATGTGCGCAATGCGCTCTGGCGGATAGGTGACATCGAGCGGAACGTAGGCAGCCCCCGCCTTGAGAACCCCGAGCCACCCAGTCAGCTGCTCCACCCCCCGCTCTGCATATACTGCGACGCAATCATCTGGTCGTATGCCTCGCGCGAGAAGAACGTGCGCAATCTGATTTGCGCGGCGATTCAGGTGCTCGTACGTGCGCTGCTCTCCCGCACATACAACGGCAATCGCGTTTGGCGTTCGTTTGGCCTGCCGTTCGATGCGCTGATGCACCAAATCATCCAGGCGGAATGGCGCGCTTGTCGCATTGAATACTTCCAGAACCTCGCGGCGCTCCTCCTCCGGCATGGTCGAAATCGCAAGAGCAGGCGTGTTTGGCCGCTCCGCCAGCGCACTTGTCAGCCCTTCCAACGCAACTTCGATTTGCCTCAGTACCCGCTCTGGGACAACGGGAGACTGGGCTTGCGTTGTGAGAACAAATTCGTCGCCCTGATCTTCGACGGAAAGCACGAGCGGGTAGTTTGACCAGTCATGGCTTGCCAGCACTCGCATCCCTTCCGCCATCGAAGGCGAAGAAGAGATGTTCCCCGTACTGTGCAGGTAGTTGATCAGAGCGCTGAACAGCGGAACCGACGGGCTGACAGCACTGCAGCGTTGTGCTATGGCCAGCGATGCCTGTTCGTATGCGAGCACCTCGATCAGTTCACTCTGGGTCTGCTCTACAAGTTCGCGAACGTTGAGTCCATCGAGCTTCAGCCTCAGCGGCAAGGTATTGATGAACATCCCCAGAGTTCGCTGAGCATCTACACTCCCATGCAGGCGACCATGAAGCACACTTCCAAATACGACATCGTCACGTCCACTCGTGCAGGCAACAACAAGCGCCCATGCCGCATGGAAAAGCGTAGCGGCACTGACCCGAAGCCGACGCGCCTGATCGCGCACGTTCCGCGCTAAGGGCGCTGCAAGCGTGCCGTGCGCTTCTTTGATTTGCGTGACATCCCCGCGCACGTCCACCAAACCGAAAGGAGCCGTGGGCTCGTCAATATCAGCGAGTTTGGCACGGAAGAATTCCTCTGTGGCTTGTCCATGGGTGTGTGCGAGAGCGTGAGCCACATGGTTCCGGTAGGGAACCGGCGAGGGTAATTCGTGCAGGCGCCCTTCGACGCCGGCGACGATCTCCGTCAGCATCACCTGAAGCGATTCATCGTCGAAAATCAAGTGATGTGTCAGAAGAAGCGCATGCCAGCACTTGTTCGCGACATCCTCGGCAAACTCAAGATGCATCAGCGGTGCCCGCTGCAGCGTCAAGCCCCGGCGCCCTACTCCCATTCGCTCGCGCCACTGCTCGAGTGCTGGCCTCGCATCAAGCCTGATCTCCTCTCGAGACAGCTTTGCCTTACGCAGCACCACTTGGAGCGGCTGTGGCAGCTCCTCCCACAGCACTGCAGTGCGCAGAATGTCGTGGCGGTCGATGACGGCTTGAATTGCGTTGATGAGCTCATCGAGCCTCTCCTTCGAAGAGAGCTCTAGCAGCAGCGGGCGTACATAGGGATCGCCATTTTCGCGGGCCAGGAGCGAGTGGAAGAAGATGCCCTCCTGGAGCGGTGCGAGCGGATAGATGTCCTGAATGTTTGCCGCGCCCCCCGGAACCTCCCGAACGATTCGTGCGATATCTGCCTCAGTAAGCTCCACGAGGCTCACCATGGAGGGTGTGATCGCGGCGCATCCCGGCGGGATCAGGTTTGGCGGCGGTCCGGCCTCCTGCGTCGGTGCACGCTTCAAGTCTAGACAGAAGTCCTTGAGCGTTGACTTCAAATAGATGAGCCGCGCATCGCCTGCGAATCCCGCCTGCCGGAGCGAACTCATCATCCGAGGAATCATCAGCGAATGGCCGCCAAGCTCGAAGAAGTGGTCAAGCCGGCTGACGCGCTCAATCTGCAACAGGCTCTGCCAGATCGTCGCCACTACGGACTCGACGTCTCCGATGGGAAGTTCGTAAGGTCTTGACGCGTAGGCACTCGCACCGGGCGCTGGAAGCGCGAGCCGGTCGAGTTTGCCATTAGGCGTCTTCGGCAGCGCATTGAGGACCATGAAGGCGACCGGGATCATGTAGGCTGGTAGCGCTGCCTTCAGGTGCTCGCGCAGGCCATCCACGTCTTGTGTCCGGCTGTCGTGACTTTCACGCTCACGCAAGACCACGTAAGCCACCAGACGCTTCTCGCCCGGTACATCCTCACGGGCGACGACGACTGCCTCGCGCACCTCTGGGTGGCTCATGAGTCGAGCCTCGATCTCACCGAGCTCGACCCGGAACCCGCGAATCTTGATCTGATGATCGTTGCGGCCGAGGTATTCGAGCGTGCCGTCTGGCTTCCATCGACCGAGATCACCGGTCTTGTACATGCGTCCCATGCGCTCGTTACCGAACCTGTCCGCGACAAAGCGCATGGCCGTTAACTCGGGTCGATTCCAGTACCCACGGCCGACGCCTGCTCCGGCCACGTGGATCTCACCTGGCATTCCAATCGGAACAGGCTCACCGTGTTTGTCCAGGACATAGATTTGGACGTTGGGCAGCGGCCTGCCAATTGGCACGCGCATTCCCTCGAACGAGCGCGTCTTAAAGATCGCGGCGTCGGAGGAGATCTCGGAGGAACCGTACTGGATGATCCACTCACAACCGGGAAGGTGCCTGTGGAGCTTCGAGAGAAGATCGGCCTGGACTTCCTCACCACTCAGCGTCCACGAACGCAGTCCAGAAAGATCCCGCATGACGTCGGGATCCTCGACGAACGAGCGCGCGAGCGACGGCACTGTGACCAGCCGCGTCACGCGCTCTCTGGCAATGAGGGCTGCCAAGGCGCGCGAATCGTTCAGCACGTCACTTGGGATGATGACCAACGGCCGACCGGTGCAAAGTGCCCCAAACGTCTCAAAGACCGCATCGACAAAGCTGATCGATGTCTTCTGGCAACAGATGTCTGTGTCCGTGTACGCCTCGATCTCGGCTTGAGCCCAGATCCGGTTGACCATCCCTCGGTGTTCGTTGAGCGCGCCTTTGGGCAGGCCCGTGGACCCCGACGTGTAGATCACGTACGCGAGGCTTCGCGGAGTCAAACCCACCTCGCGAGCGTCCAGATTCAGATCGTCACCCCGCGTCTGCCGCGACGATAGATCGTCCAACAGCACCGTTTCAGCCCGGACCGGTGGTAGGGAGTCCTTGAGATGTAACTGGGTCAGCAGGACTCTCGGCTTGCAGTCCTCGAGCATGTATGCCAGGCGCTCGCGTGGGTAGCTCGGATCAAGCGGCACGTGGGCAGCGCCCGCCTTCAGTATGGCGAGCATGCCGACGACCATCTGCAGATTACGCTCCACGCAAAGCGCTATCCGGTCATCGGCACGAATTCCAAGACTCCTAAGATATCGGGCCACTCGGTTCGCCGCCCGATTGAGTTCACGGTATGTGACGCATTGATCGTTCCAAATCAGGGCGCGCGCGTTGGGCGTACGTTGCGCCTGCGCTTCGAACAGCTGGTGAATCAACTCCTCGTGCGGGTACTTCCGCTCTGTTGCGTTGAATGCATACAACACCCGCGCTCGCTCGGCTTCGTTAAGCAACGCCAGTCGACTGATCGGCTGATCTCCCAGTTCCGTCATGCCCCGAAGTACGACGGGCCACCATGCCATGAGCTGCTGAATGGTTTCGCGACTGAAGAGATCGGTCGCGAATTCCACTGCGCCGGCAATCTCCGCACCGCCCTGACCGACAAAAAGACCGAGCTCGAGGTCGGTGTGGCTGCGAGTGATGACGAGATCCGTCGCATCCAGCCCCTCAAACCGAAGCGTGCGGGCCATGTGGCTCAGGTCGGCTCCTTCCTCAAGTTGCGCGAGCACCTGCCACGAGCTCATACCACCTCCTCTCCCGTGCGCCGCAGAGAGGGCGCCGTCCACACTCTGCAGCAGCGAACTACTGGTTGGATCCTCTTCAAGCAGCACCGCGAGCTCTGCGGCTCCCTCGAAAACGCCGATTGTCCGCTCCAACCACTGCGGTCGCGCCGAGTTGCTGATGCGGATCGGAATGCGCCCTTGTCCGCTCCACCGTCCAAGTAGAATGGCCCAACCGGCCAAGAGGACCGAATACAGCGCGACCCTCTTCTTCAACGCCAGCGCCTTCAGTCGGTCGGCAAGTTCTGCCGGGAGAGTCCACGTCACGGACTCGGTAGAGTGCTTACCCGCCGCGCGCCGAGGACAGTCCGCTGGAAGCTGCAGTACGTTCGCAGATTCGGAATCCCCGCCGCAGACTGCGTCCTCACCTATATCGTCTTGCAGAGGCTGAATCTGTTCTGCAACGTACTCGGCATATTGCCTCGCGGGGAGCGGCAGGGAAGCGTGCCCATCTTTCGCGAATTCGTTGTAATGCTCAACCAGCTCCTGAAGCAGGATTTTCATCGATGCGCGATCCGCCAAGAGGGGATGGGCGGAGATGGACAAGAGGTGAGCGCACTCCTCGAGGCGCAGCAGACGTGCCGCCACGAGTTGGTTCTGCGAGATGCGCCACGTGGTCGCGCTCGTTTTCGCAAGCTCGCTGGCAACGTTCGCGTCACACCCGTCAACTTCCTCAAGTGGGAAACCCACGTCGTTGCGCGCGATCACCGCGGCAGGCATGCCGCAACGGTCGATGACGCGGGTGCGCAGGATCTCATGCCGCGCAAAGATCGCATTCAGTGCAGCACGGATGGCTCCGCGATTAACTGCGCCCCGCAACTTCAACGAAACCGCCACACTTTCCTGTTCAGCGTCGCTCCGCTGCTGTTTCCAAATGCGTCGCTGTTCCCGGGACAGCACCGCGATGCGTTCGCCGTCTGCGGTGGAGGTGCTCGAGGGCGCTGTACGCACGATTCCGGGTGAGCTCCGCTCCGCGCGGGTATTGGTGCCGTCCATGGTCGTTAGTCTCCGAATTGGAAGTGTCGATCAACGCGCCGGGCCGTGTTTGGAACGAGTCTCAACGTTCTCCCGGCTCCTTCGCGATCCCTGGCGACGCAACCACACATCCGTCAGCTCCTTCACCTTCACCTCTCCTTGTGCACGGGTGATGATCGAACCCGATGACTTCGTGTCCGCCAGATTCTTCCCACACTTCTGCCCCGAATGCCACACACCTCCCCAGGCCGATATGCCACTCACTGTTTCCCCCGGTAAGCGCTGTGGGCGCGCTTCAAACAGCCATGGGCAGATCTTCAGGGGCTACCACGTCGGCTCGAACGCCCATCGCACGACGATTCTCACGGCCGAATCATCACTTACCACGATTTCGATGTACGTGAGCGCTTCGTCGAAGGTCTTGTGGGATACTCCCGGACTTCCACGCAGTCTCATCTTCGGCGTCAAATGGTTCGACGCGCGAGAGCCCAGACCAATCAAGCTCTGTCACTCAACTATTGGATTTTCGCTGCCCGCCTTGCGCATCGGTGCCGCAACGTGATCGCTGGCAGCACATTGGGCGCCTTGCCGATGAACAAACAGCGATGACTCCCAGCGCGCGAAAAGGCTTGCTCCAACGCGCCCGTCGTACCTACCCTGAATGCTCTCCGACCCCAAAGTGGGAGCTTAGTACGTCCGGTCGTCCTGGTGGCCGACCCTGCCGGATCGCCGTACCACGCGCACCGCATCCTTCAGGTCTCTGAGGTACTCCTCGACAACAGGTGCATGCACGGCATTGACGGCAAAATGGATCGCCCGAGGTTGCGATGTGCGGCCGACAAACCAGCCTTTTTGGGTGAGTTCTTCGGCGACGGCATCGATATCGAACTCCTTGGTTCTCGATCGGTACACGAGGATGCTGAGATCCGAGGGCGACAACACTTCCATCCCGGGAATCGCTTCGATCCCGCGGACCAGGCGCTCCTTTGCGCTCATGGTTTTGCGTGCGAGACGTCGATATCCTTCCCGCCCCAAGTACTGCAACACGGCCCAAGCCGAGGCGATTGCCCCGCCCGGCCGGCTCCCTGGGAACGTTTCAGTACAGTAGGTACCGCGGGGCCACTCGTTGAACTCAAAAGTTTGGTAGGCCTTGTAACTGCTCAATCGGTAAAGAATGACCGAGGCGCCCCTCGCAGCGAAACCATGCTTATGCAGGTCGGCCGACAGGCTCGCTACGCCGGGAACGGTGAAATCAAATTCCGGGATGCTATACCCCTCTTCGCGTACGAAAGGCGCAAGAAATCCCCCGAGGCAAGCGTCTACGTGCAACCACACCCGTCTCGATTGGGCCAGCTCACCCAACTGCGCAATCGAGTCGTAGACTCCATAGGGGTAGCACGGCGCCGACCCCACGATCATCATCGTCCGCCCATCGACGGCAGCGTTCATGTCACTGAGGTCGACCCGCAGATCCGAAGCAACGCGAACGCGGACGACATCGATGCCGAGATAGTGAGCCGCCTTGTCAAAGGCCGGATGAGCAGTTACCGGCATCACCACTTTTGGTTTGACCTCTTGCGCGCTTCTGGCTCGAAAGAAGTCTCGGGCAGTCTTAAGCGCCAGGAAGATGCTCTCGGTTCCCCCTGTGGTAAAACTTCCATCTGCTCCCTCGGGCGCGTGGAATAGCCCTAAGGACATTTGCACGATCTCGCGTTCCATTCCGGCGAGGCTCGGAAAAGCACGCCCGCCGAGCGCGTTCTCCGAGAAGTAGAGGTCGTACGCGTCGCGAGTCACCGAAAGCAACTCGTCACCATCGTGATAGACGTAAAGCGGAAGGCGGCCCGCGCGCCAATCGTAGTCGGCGGCCTTTCTCCTCACCAGATCGGCACGCACATCGCACCAGCTTCGGCCCTGTTGAGGGATGGCTACCCGGTCGGAAGCGTGCGCCGCGCTGTCGTCCATCTTGAGCCCACCGATCTCATTCTCTGCGTCCGGCAGAATGTTCACCGTTTGCCCTCCATGTGCACGTGATGAGGTTCCGACGTTGTCTCGCTCACATTTCTCGCACATCAACACTTCACATTCCAGACTGCCGTGCGCCCGTGCGTCATCGACTAGGTGTCCGTCGGTGCGTGTGCGGTTCGATTTGGCGTACTTCGGCTGCGCCGTGGGGCAGGCGACGCAGTGGGCTGAGCGAGCGCTAGCTGGCATCCGCCACGATGCATACGGTGTCCGAGATGGGAATTCTGGGAAAATCCGGGTGGACGGCAGCAATCCAGCCGCCGCAGTCACCCTCGGGCGCTTGAACTCAGGGAATCCCAGTGAGGATCAGGAGAACGGCTGTTTGAGACCGAGCAGACCGAAACTGAGTGTCTCAGCGTCTTCGCGCGTACCCTCTCGCAAAGCGAGACAATGCATATGCGCGGGGGTCGAAGGATGGCGTGCGTCCCGTGACGAGTTCTGCGAGCATCTGGCCGGAGGCAACCGCGAGCGTCCATCCGAGATGGCCGTGCCCGGTGTTAACGAAGAGATTTGACAGGGGCGTATCGCTCACGATGGGTACCCCGTCTGCCGACATGGGCCGCAGACCACACCACGCCTGGGCACTCTCCAAATTCAGAGGCTCAACGGGAATGACCTCGCGCAGAAGCCGCATCAGGTTTTGAATCCGCTCCGGTCTCAGGGCCAGGTCGAACCCAGCGAACTCGGCAGTGCCTACGACTCTAATTCGGTCACCCAACGGCACCACACCTGCATGCAGGGCGTCATCAATCACGGGAATCTCAAGTCCTGATCCGGATGATCCACGCTTTAGCGTAACCGAGTACCCTTTGACCGGTTGGATCGGCAGATGTACTCCGATGGACTGCAGAAGCGGACCGCTGTAACTCCCGGCTGCCATTACGTACCGATCCGCCACCAGCCGGTTGCGATTGCAGACGACAGCCGCGATTCGATCGGACCGGCATTCGATCGCACGCACCGTGCTGCAAAAGTGGAACTGGACCCCCATTTCCGCCGCGATCCGGGCAAGTCGGACACAGAACGTGTGTGCATCCCCCGTCTCGTCCCCCTCGTAGTGAAGCGCGCCGGCGAGCTCCTCGGCTATTGGGCTGAGTGCGGGCTCAAGCGAGATGACTTCCGCTCGCGAGAGCCTTTTGAACTCGAGGCCATGGCGTCCCAACTTATCCGCTGCCTTCTCGGCCAACTCCAGGCTCTGTCGATCGCGGAAGATCCTCAAGGTCCCGCGGGACAGTCGGCCGTACTCGATACCCGTCTCCGCTCGCAGGGCGCTCATGAGCTCAAGCGATCGCAGCGCCAAGTGCAGGTTGCTCAGCGTGCTCCGCTCATACTGGTCCTCATTGGCATTGCGAAGGAATGCCATGCCCCAAGACATGAGCTTTGGAAGTGCTTTCAACCGAAGCTGCATCGCCGCGTCGCTCCTAGCCAGGGATCGAAGCAACACGCGCCAGCAACCAGGCGCATTCCACGGCTCGGGCATGCTGGGGGTGAGCAGGGCGCCGTTTGCGAAGCTCGTCTCAAGCGCAGCGCCGTCCTTGCGCTCGAGCACGGTAACTTCACAACCCGATCGCCTCAGATAGTACGCAGACGTCACGCCGAGCAAGCCTGCGCCCACGATTAATACCTTCATGGCGAACTCCCTGCTATTCCATGCGTCGTCCAGCCCATGACGTGTGACCCTTCAAGGTGCAGCGCGATTCGCATACCAGGTCCCGGGCTGCATCACGCCTCCGCGTCGTTGAGCACATGTCGCGCGGCACGCAAGAGGAGCCCGCCGGCAACCACTAGAGCAGGCATCACCACCATCAATGCGTAGCGCAAGCCTTCCGCTTCGCCGTAAGTCACGGCGAATCTGTCGCTCAACCATCCGGCAGCTAAGGGGCCCAGACCCAAACCCATAAGATTGGCAAAGAAGAACGCGACGGCCACGGAGAGAGCCCGTCGCGTGGAGCCACATACGACATGCATTGCGGAATACGCCGAGGGCAAGGCGGCGGTCAGCAACGTCGTTGCAACCAAAAGGAGTGCACACATGACATGGAAGTTGGATCCGACAACCGCGAATTCAAAGAGCGGCGCGGCGACGATGAGGCCCCATCCGGGAAACTTGGCCAGCCACGTCAGATCGCGTGCGGCGAGCCGATCCGCGAATGCTCCGCCGAAGAAGCTTCCGATCACTGCCGCGATCGTCGAAATGATTCCAAAGACAGCGCCGGCCTCCGCAACGCTCAGCCCGTGAGCCCGAATCATGAGGGAAACAATGAATACGAGCGCGCCGTATGCAATAAAGAAGTAGACGACCATCGACGCAAGGATGTTTCGGTATGCGGGCTTTGCGAACAGAGCACGGAGGGACTTGCGAACCGACTCGTGCGCAAGCGTGGAAATCGCACAATGTTGCGCTCGACGCGGTTCCTTGAGGAGAAAATACGTCACCGGCGCGAGAACCAGTCCGCTCGTTCCGACAGCGACCAGCGAAACACGCCAGCCGTGGTGCTCCGCCAAGTAGCCGCCAAGGATTAGCCCGAGTGCGTAGCCCGCAGCCGAAGACATCATGAAGATCCCGATCGCGCGCGCCCGCTCAGAGGGCGGGTAGTAGTCCGCGATGAGACTTTGTGAAGCGGGAATTGCACCCGCTTCGCCCGCTCCCACGCCGAAGCGTGCGAGCAGGAGCAACCCGAACGTGCTCGCAAATCCACAAAGCACGGTCATCACACTCCACACTGCAAGTGAGAGGGTGATGACGAACGTTCGATCGCCGCGGTCGGCCCAGCGAGCGATCGGAATACCGAGTGTTGCGTAGAGCAATGCAAAGGACGTGCCGCTCAGCAGACCGAGCATCGTATCCGAGACGGCGAACTCGGCCTTGATCTGCTCAAGGAGCACTCCGATAATGTTTCGGTCCACATAGTTTGACGTGCCGACCAGGAAAAGCACGATCAGGAAGGCGCGCCGGTTGGTGCGGCTGTAAAGATGCCAAGGCGACTGCACCTCGGGCACGTGAAGGCTTTCGGATCTCGCGACGATCTGTTGCATCGAGCTCGCGCCATGTGTGGTAAAGATCTCCTTTCGTTTCGGCGTGATCAGCCCACGTCCTAGCGTCGCGCGCTGAACGCGGCGGACGCGTCCCCTGCCCCGCCGTTCGCATCCCTGCTGATCTTCAGGAGTTCGCCGGAATCACTCGCAGTGTTGGATGTCCGGCGAGCATTCTGGCTTTGTGCGCAATAATCCGGCTGCGCAAGCCTTGCGTGCTGTGGCATTGATCGAGGTACGCAATGACTTCATCGCTCTCTACCGAGCCGAGCCACAACGGCCGCACCAGACCATCAGGCCCCAACCGGCATGGGAGGAATCCAACCTCGTCAATCCCGCTCGCGTCCCCTACCGCGTAAGCGAACAGGGTCATTCGCGTGTCCTCGTGCATTGGCAAGAAGGGCCAGCCCTCTCGAGGGCCCATGCTGTACGGGTCATTTTCGCAAGACGCCGTTGGATCCCTTTTCAGCGCCCACTGCATGTACTCGGTGGGTGTCATACGCATCGGCCGATCGAATACAAAATGCCCCAATCCGTAGAAGATCGGCTTGCCCCGATACCACTCCATCCCCCTTATCGCATGATGATGGTGTCCGACGACCATATGTGCGCCTTGGTCAATACAGTGGTGCGCCGTACGTCTCTCGTGGTCCGTCAGACGGAACGGGCGCGTGTAGTCACCCCAGTGGAAGCTCACCACGACGAGATCGGCGCGTTCGAGCGCGTGACGAACATCTCTGGTCAGTTTCTCTAGGTCGTCTTCATCCGGCACGGTGGTCACTACCGGAATCATGCCCGGCTGATATAGCGTGGCAAATCGCTCTCGGTAGACGTTGTATGCGCGCATCGGCGCGATTCCCGGACGATTTTCACGCGCCTCGCACCCCATCGGAAACGTACTCGTATACGCTAGAAACCCCACACGCAGGCCGCTCCTCTCCAGAACTGCGGGCTCGCGCGCTTTGCTCTCACACTCGCCTGCACCGCAGGTTCGGACGCCGTGCTTATGCAGCCGCGCGCGAGTGTCGAGCATCGCCTCATGCCCTGCGTCGAGAATGTGATTGTTTGCAAGCGATAGAACATCGAACACTTCCGCAACAGCGTCTAAGTTGTGCGCTGGCGCCGAAAGCACCGATACCGCCGTCGGGAACGGATGGGGCATGTCCGTGTAGACGCCTTCGAGATTGCCAAACGTGATCTCCGGCGCGTCCATCACGGCACGAACCGCGTCGAACACCTCTCGGGGTCGGTCACGGTTGACGTGGACGTCTCCCACCAATCCGATCAACACGCCGGCCTCCATGGACCCTCCTCACGCACCACACACCTGCTCAAAAACCCGCAAAGCATTGGCGCCCAGCACGCCGCGGATCTGCTCATCGCTCCAATTGCGCTTGACGAGTCCCCGCGTGATATTTGGCAGATCCCGGCAATCGTTGAATCCCACCAACCGCGCGGTCACATCGCGACGATATCGAGCAGTCCACCCAACCTGCTGGGTGTAATGCGCACTTCCCAGGGTTGCCAGCAGGACATCATCCGGCGCCTGCAGAGGCCAGTCGGTTCCAATGCCAACGTGTTCCCATCCGACGAGATTGGCGATGTATTCGACATGATCGAGCATACACTCGACGGTCGGCGCCGGTTCTGCTGACAGGAAGTATGGCAGAGCGACGACTCCAATGACCCCGCCCGTATCTGCAATCGCCCGCAACTCCTCGTCTGTCTTCCCTCGTGGGTGATCAAAGATGCTGCGTGCCGCCGTGTGGTTCGCAGTGACGGGATCACTGGAGTGACGACAGGCGTCGAGAGTCGTGAGGTGACCGCAATGGCTCACATCCACGACTATGCCCAACTCGTTGCAGTGCTTGACCACCTCGATCCCAAACATGGATAGCCCTGCGTCGACCCGCTCGGTACATCCAACGCCCACATGATCCATGCGGTTGTAGGTCAGCATGTACGATCGCAGGCCTTTGCGATACGCCATATCAAAGGAGCTCAGATTTCTCGCAACGGGTATGACCGGCTGGTAGTTCGCATACAGCGCGATCACACCGTCTTGCTTGGCTTGACGAATCTCTTGCGCACTTGTGACGAAGCGCAGCCACGGCATTTGAGTGTAACGATTGATTCGCAGGTCCCAGTCGGATGAGAGCGGATCGCACGTGACACGCATCACGATGTCGATATCGTACGTTCCGCAGGTCAGTCCTGATTCGCTAAACCAGTTGTGCAGCAGGTTCGACTTGCCCTGGTGTGCCACTTCAAACGGCCAATAGATCGCTTCCATGAGCATGTCCGCGCTGGCGACGGACTTCATCCTATTGCGAAATTCAACCTGCAGCTCCTGTTGGTAGTGCGCAAAGATCGACCCGCCCGCGTGCTGGGAGAGCATGTCGAAGACGATGCTGTCGCGATGCAAGCGCCTCGCGCGCTCCTCTTCTGCGGAAGAGAGCCCAAAGTCGAATCGGCCTGGACACGTATCTGTCTGTTTCGCCATGTGCCTTGCGGAACTGGGCTCAGGGGATCACCGAGAGAATGAGATGTGAGGGGTGTTCCCTGTCATGAAAGATCGTTTGGTGGGCCACGACCGGATCACCCGCCGTACCACCGCGATTCATATTGCGGTCGAATCGTGGAAAGTCTGCCGAGGAGATATCCAAACGCAATCGATTTCCGGCTTTGAATCGATTGGCTGTCGCCCACAGATCAATCTCCAAGCGGTAAATGCGCTCGGGCTCCAGGAGCTGCGGCTCGCCGCTCTCATGGCGAAAGCGAGCCCGAAGCATGCCCGCCTGGAGCTGAATGGCGCGCCCGTCTGGCAGTACCTCGCTCAGCCGCGCGGCAAAGTCCGTGTCGGTTGCGCTGGAACTCGCGTATAGGATCAGGCGAATGGCGCCCACTACGTCGAGATCGTGCTCCAGCGCACCCGTGGTATAGGTGAGCACATCTGGCCGTCGCTCCAGCCCGCTCACGTCAACACTCCCGACGGGATAAACTGAAGAGATGATGCTTCCCCCGATGGTGGGTGTGGGATCCCTCGGGTCGTAGTCGTATTCATCCCAACTTGAGGCAGTTTCGGGAGCCTGCCAGGTCAGTGTTCCTGACGGGCCCAAGAATACACATCGCGGGCGCGCGTTCGCGGGGGGCCAAGCGGACGCTGCGTGCCATTCATTGGCGCCCATCAGGTAGTAGGTCACCGTCGGCCATTTCTCGAGCTCTCCCGTCCGCGCCGCCTGATACCAAGTCAACAACAGATCGATCATGTGTCGCGTGCGAAAAACGCGACTCAATTCGGGCCGTTCCTTTCTGCCCTCTTGGTAGCCCGGCATGTTGTGAGCGCTCGGAGTAATCAGCAAGCGGCTGCGCGACCGGACCGACTCCGATGCTTCCTGCTGCAGCGCCGCCCACGTCGCCAGCGCATCATTCAAGAACCAGTCATACCACCCCGTGATCATCAACGCAGGGGCATGGAGATTTCGAAGGACTTCAGCCGGTTCAGGATGCGGCAAGAGATGCGCGTCGTGCGCGATCTGATGGCCAAACACCGCGGGCAGAGCCTCGACATCAACAACCGTTATCGCGTCCCTGCCCAGCGCCAATTTGATCAGTTTGGCGCGCTTGGCGGGCTCCAACGAGCAGTAGTGCTGCCAGAGCCAACGCCGCGCCGCTGCCGGAAGCATGTCGCCTAGACTGGGGAATGCGCGCAGCAGCTCGCTCGAGAACGGTTGATACAAGGGCTCATTGAAATAGCCGCCGGCAAGCGTCTCCTCCAGCATGTGCCGCTCGAGTTCATCTGTAGATACTGCGAGCCTGCCCTGCCCTTTTCCGACCGAACGGGCATACGCGTTGATGAACATGTGGCAGCGTACGGTGTGTGGAGAGACTCCCAAACCGCATACCTCAGGAGCGATTACCGACGTGTGGGGGTGCAGCGCCATGCACCACTGTGTCGCACCGAGATACGATCCACCGCAGCCGGCGAGAAAACCATCAAACCAGGCCTGGTTCGTGATCCACTCCACGAGGTCGTAGCTGTCCTCGCGCTCGTAAACGTAGTAGTCCCAGCTGTCCGGCTCACTCCCACCTGTGCCCCGACAATCCTGCGAAACGACCGCATAACCGCAGCGGGCGAGCGCGATGAGTGCCCCCGCCAGTTTGGCACTCGCGCGCCCATAAGGTGTCCGAACCGCAATCGTCGGCGCGTTTGGCTGCGGCGGAAGATACAGATCCGTCGCCAACCTGTTTCCGTCTCGCATCGCAACCCAGGTCGTCTCGCACCGAATCGCCTCAGCAGCGTACCGGTATGCCGGCTCAACGCCCGTCGTCACGAGCCGCTCCAGCTCCGGGGAGACTTCCGCCAGCCGGCTTGAGTCGACATGGGAGTGATTTGACGCGGGGTGGCGTTTCGCAGGATCAGGAGGCATCGCGCTCAAGTTTTTGCATACCATGAAGAGCGCCCGGAGGTGACCTCGAGCGGCTGATTCGCTTGCAGGACCCGCAAATAGTTCTCCCCGAGAAGACCTCGGATGCTGCGATCGGACCAGTTCCGACGCGAAAGCTCCTCTGCGAGTGGCGTCAAGACCGCCGGGGACATGAACTCGATCCTTCCATCCTCCGGGTATTGACCACCGCCGCCATAGAGCGCCGGGTTTGAGCGCAGGTAGCGCGCCATGCAGGTCGGATCGATGACGTAGTCGAGCCCGATACCCACGTGTCTCGTTCCGACCAACTCCGCGACGTAATCGACCGTGTCGGCGAGCCTGGTCGTCGACGCCTTTTGATTCGCGTCCATGAACAACCCGACTCCGGTCAGGCACACGACGCCATCCTTGCTCGCACAGGCACGGATTTGTTCATCTGTGATGTTGCGCGCATGAGGAACTATGCCCTTCGGTGAGGAGTGGCTAAATAGGGGTGGCTTGCTAGTGAGCTCGATCGCCTCCAGGGAAGATCGAAGACCGACATGGCTCAAGTCGATGATCATCCCAACGCGGTTCATCTCCGAGATGAGGTCACGTCCAAATTGGGTGAGCCCCGCATTGCGCTCTTCGTGGCACCCATCCGCAGCGAGGTTTCCTGAGTTGTAGGCCAACAGCATCTGTACTACGCCCAATCTCCGGTACACCTCCACGAGCGCGAGGTCGCCGAGCAGGGCGTTGCTTCCCTGGAAAGCAAAGGCAACCGCAAGACGCCTCGATGTCTTGGCCGTACGAACGAGGTCGACATCATCAGCAAGCACGAACCGATCAGGGCGCGAGAGAAAGTACCGACGGTTGTGCGCGATGAGTTTCAGGGTCTGCTCGATCGAATTGGGAAAGTCATCGACAACGGTGAAGACCGCGAGTGTGACGCCTGCGTTCGCGTAGGAATCGACCAGCTCATCGGGACCGGCCGAAGCCTCAATCAGTGAAAATGGTGACAGCGGCGCGGCCGCATCCACGACAATCGCGGCCTCATAAAGTGCACTAATCGGCTTCACGGACATCCCTTCTTCTCTCCAGCGATATCTACGCTTTGCCCGGCATCCTCGGGCAGCCGCCCAGCCATTCGCGCACGTCTACGTACGCGCGCGTTGCGGGCTATTCCGCCTCATGGTGCACCGATCTCGCACATAGGGCAGCAAGGGAATGCGCCACTCTTTGCTAATGGAGCGACGTAGCCCGCCTCTTCTTCGACGGGCGGATCCGTTGGCGCAGTCAGCATAGGATGAAGCGGCAAGGCCTCTCGATCGACGATCTCCCCTTCCTTGATGATCGTATGAATGCTTCGATAATGCTTGGCGGAAACGAGCGGGTTCTTATCCAGAATAAGCAGGTCCGCAATCTTGCCCGGCTCGATGCTACCCAGGTCCTTCTCTTTACCATACGCCCTGGCGATGTTCCGCGTGGCAGCCTGCAGGATCTGCATTGGCGCGCATTCCTTCTCTTCCATGGCCTCGAGCCACGTGAAGTGCCCCGACGAGAGCGAAAAGAGATTGTCCTCCCATGGGCCCGCGAGAAAATTGATCAGTTTCGGGTTGGCCAAAGTCTCAGGAGCCAACAAGACACCGTCGTTCGCGAGCAACACGGGCGCTCCGGAGCGAATGAGATTGCGGGCGTTCTTGTCTGCAACCTGCCACATGAGGGGCGTCCGGTGCGATTCGTTCTTCATGAGCCACTCGAGCCTCCTCTGAGGCATGGGGAAGATCACCGTACCCGTTTGCTGTCGCGCCATGCGCTCGAGGGTCACTTCCGGAATCGGTCGAGGTCCTGTGTGGTTGGCGTGCTGAATCAGATCGCATCCGGCCTCCAGCGCCAGCCAGAGTCCTTCAACAGACATCGTATGGGCCTGGGCCGTGAGTCCGGCGCGATGCGCCTCATCAACAATCCGCCGTTGAACGCGCGGCGAGAACTGCAGAAAAGCGCCAGCCGAGCTGCCAAAGTGCTCGTTCGCTCCGTACTTGATGAAATCAACGCCCTTGCCGATGTACGTCCGCAGCTCCTGCGCAACCTCCTCCGGCGTCAGCCACATTAGGTGCCGGCCGACATTCGCCACCCAAATGGCGTTGATGCGGTTCACCAGTGCAGGGTTGGCAATGTCCGCCACCTTCGGATTGAAATCGTGTGAAAAGGGGCCGTCCCACCCAATCACGTTACCGGCACAGAAGATTCGACTGCCTGGCAGTTTTCCCGCGTTGATGCGATCACGCACCGCGCACAGTGGACGACGAGGCCCCCATGTGTCGAACACCGTCGTGAGTCCATTTTTCAGGGCAATTTGGGCGGCCTCTGCAATGAGCTCCTCGTACCGTTCCATGTACCGCGTCAGGTTCTCTAGTGAGATGTCGCAGAGCAGATGCACATTGGCGTTCATCAGCCCCGGAATAACGAACTTGCCGCGTGCGTCGATGGCTCTCAGCGCAAGCGACGGACGAAGCTCGTCCGGTCCGCCGATCGCCTTGATCCTTCCATCTTCGATCCAAATGGAACGCTCCTCATGCGCACGTTCGGAAACGCCGTCGATCACGGTCGCACGCGAAATCATTAGTGACATGCAACCCGCCTTTCGCGTGTCAGAAGCGCACTGATGCCTGGAGACCGACCGTCCGAGGCTGAATGATCGACGCCTGCACGGGGCCTGTCACAGGAAAGAAGACAAGCCTGGGAATGAGCTGGCCACGCTCATCGAACAGATTGTGCACGTACAACTGCAGTTCGACAGAATCGAACGTCAAACCCGCCCGCAGGTCTGCTGTGGTATATGCCGGCAAGCGGTACTGCGGAAGGGATCTGCTGTCGTCGAAACTGGCCCAACGCGCATCAACGTACCGTACGGTCGTGCCTATCCACGGCTGGAGACTGTCGACTGGAAACTGATACTCAGCATTGAGCGCCGCGGTGAACGGCGGCACGTTTGGTAGCGGCTCACCTTTCGCCGCTCGGAGCGCAGGTGCTGCCTCCGCCATCTCCGCATCTTGATAGGCAATCGCTGCGGAGGCCGTGAATGCCGGGATCGGGCGCACATAAACATTGAGTTCCGACCCTCGGATCTGTGCACCCCCTGGCGCGTTGGCTCGTGCGCCGAAACCGGCCTGAGTGATCGTGACTTGAATGTTGTCCCAGTCGATGTAGTACGCGGCCGCGTCGAACCCCAATCGACGGTCTGCCGTTTCTGCTTTGAAGCCGATCTCGTAACTCTTTAATTTGTCGGCCTCAAAGGTCGGCAGGCCCACGGTCACACCCGTCGTGGGATCCCTGACGACGAAGTTGGGGCCGCCCGGCCGATATCCGGTGGCATAGCGCGCATACGCGCTCGCGTGGTCGGTGAACTGGTAACGGGCGTTCGCAAGATAGGTAACAACGTCGTCATCGGCCTCCGTCTCTGGTGCTGAAAGACCGAGCAATCCGGTTTGGGTCTGCGCGAATTTCGTGCTGTTGTGGGCGTACCGTAGGCCGCCCGTCACGCTAAAGCGGTCAGTCCAATGCCACGTGAGATCTCCGAAGGCAGCATGCTCCTCGTAGGTTGATGGGTTGGCGCCTGTCAGGAGGTTGTTCGGCGTGGGTGCCCCTGCTAAGTCACGTAGCTCCAAGTCCGTCAGCTGCTTACTCTTCTCACGGGTATAGAAGAGGCCGACCAGCCATTCCACGCGCGCGCGCCCTTGAGAAGCAAGTCGAACTTCCTGCGTGAATTTGTCTGTGCTCGTGGTGTCGATTCCCGCGACGGCACTGACTGGGAACCCTAGCGATCCGACCACAGGCACGAGGACTTTTGAGTAATCGTAGTGCAGGAGATTTCGGCCCTCCTGGTAGCTCGAAATTGAAGTCAGCGCCGCGCGTTCAAAGTTATAATCGAATGTGCCGCTAACGAGCCGAAATCGCTGGTCAAGCGACTCCGGGAACACGCTCGACTGGTCCAGGCTCCCATTCACCGGCTCTCCCTCAAGTGTGTAGTCGGCGAGTTGAAATCCATCCACGGACGTATTCTGCAACACGCCGACCAGCCGAAACGAAAGCCTGTCTGTAGATTCCAGCAGCAGGTCGAAGCGCCCCCCATACAGGTCGGAACTGTTGACGTTGCGGCGATTCAGCGCAACGTTGTCGATGTAGCCGCCATTGTGCGTGTCATATGCGCTCGCTCGTGCGGCAAACTTGCCCAGCACAATCGGGATGTTGAGCACTCCGGCGATGTTGTAGCTGGCCGCTCCATGCTCAATCCCGGACACGCCTGCGAGCAACTGCTGGCCGAATTCGTTGAGTTCGGGCGCTCGGATGACGTATTTGATCAACCCTCCCATCGTGCTCGCACCGTACAACGTACCTTGCGGACCCCGCAGGACCTCGATCCTGTCGATGTCAAACAACGCGGCGTCCAATGTAATCTGGCTCGCGCGAGCGAAAGATGTGGAAGAGCCGTAAGGTACGTCATCAACGTACACGCCAACGGTCGGGCTCACATCGAGCCCCGCTGTCACGCCTCGTAAGGAGATCTGTGTAAATCCCGGCCCCGCTGTTTGAAAACTCAATCCGGGCACAGTGTCGGCGAAATCCTGGAAGCTGGTTGCTGCGAGCTTGCTGAGGTTTTCAGATGATAGGATTGAGACCGACTGAGGCACATCGAGCAAGCGTTCTTCTCGCTTCTGTGCCGACACGACGACTTCCTCAATGCGCTCCTTGCTCTTTGCCCCTGTCTCGGTTCGGTCGGTTGCCCGTGATGTCTCCGCACCTTCCATCTCGCGCTTGTCCGCCTGCGCGGAATCCAATCGTTCCTCAGGCACCTGGGAATCCGTCGATGCCTCATGAAAGGTCGCACGCCGAATCGCAACTGTGCGATCATTGACGTATTGATAACGGAGGCCGGTATCCGCCAGGAGTCGGTCAAGCGCGACCCGGGGAGCGTAACTTCCAACGAGCGTGGGAGAGATCAACTCCGGAGTGACTTCGTCGTCCGGGTAGACAATTTGAATGCCGCTTTGATTCGAGAATGCAGCCAGAGCGGTTCTGATCGGTTGCTGCCTTATGTCGAGTTTCACTTCTGCAGGCGGCGCCGCTATCACGACGCCGCTGGGGAGGACGAGCCCTAAAATCGCCAAAGCCCGCGTGAAAACCTTCATCAGCCGCCCTCCACGTTCTTGTTC
>Ga0164243_10002190_pt1 | contig 32605 bp, 38 predicted proteins | sample OricompcompostOP_FD_108781 | JGI IMG/M metagenome (GOLD analysis project Ga0164243, IMG submission 108781) | Organic Plus compost microbial communities from Emeryville, California, USA - Original compost - Organic plus compost (OP) | ecosystem: Engineered > Solid waste > Mixed feedstock >... | reverse complement strand
GGCCCAGATCGGCAACGAGGCCCGGATCGGCTACGCGGCCCAGATCGGCAACGAGGCCCGGATCGGCTACGCGGCCCAGATCGGCAACGAGGCCCGGATCGGCTACGCGGCCCAGATCGGCAACGAGGCCCGGATCGGCAAAAAAGCTGAAATATCTGAAAAGGAAGTCATAACAAAAACGCTGTTTATAACAGGCAGCGCCCACACTGTTATTGCGTGGAAAGATACTATGCAAATTGGTTGTCAAAAACACGCAATAGCCTACTGGCTTGAAAACTATGAGCGGATAGGGCGTGAGCATGGATATTCCGCCGACCAAAGAGCCGAGTACGGCACCTATATTAAAATCGTCGCAACCTGGGCAGGAATTAACGTTAACGCATAAACTACTAAATCATGAATATTACAGTCACTCACACCTTAGCCCCTGAGATTATTTCTCTTTTTCAAGGCATTATCGGGTCTAGCAAGCCGAAAACCTTAACGTCTACAATAGAAGTAGACGCGCTGAAAGCCACTAAACAGCCGGCAGCCACTCCAGCGGCATCAGTTGCGCCAGTCGCCGCTGCCCCTTCGGTTGAAAACGCAGCAGCAACTAAAATTACGTTGGAGCAGTTGCGGTTAGCCGCAGAGCCACATAAAGCGAAGAAAGACCAGGTTAAAGCGCTGCTTGCCGAGTTCGGAGCCACATCTATTTCGCTTGTGGCCGAGACGGACAGACCTGCACTGCTTGAAAGACTAAACTCATTGTGATATGGCGCATGCAACTTTAGCTCCCAGCAGCGCAGAACGGTGGCTTAATTGTACACCGTCTGCGCGCCTGGAACAGCAATTCCCTGATAGAGCTGGCGACGCCGCAAAGGAGGGCACCTTGGCGCATACATTAGGTGAGCTATTAATCCGTCAAAAGCTGAAAATAATAAACGGATTGGACAGCGTGCGCATACTGGAAAATGTCCAATCTGACCGGTTCTACACAAATGCGATGATGGAACACGCAGACGATTACGCAACCTTCGTTGTAGAAAAGTACTCAGAAGCGTTGGCTGTTACGTCAGATGCCCAGATCTTCATCGAACAGCGCATTGACTTGACGGACTATGTACCTGAAGGATTCGGAACCGGGGATGTGTTCATTATCGCAGATGGTACAATGCGCTTTATTGATCTAAAGTATGGTAAAGGACACCTGGTTGATGCGGTCGAAAACCGGCAAATGATGCTTTACGCTCTCGGCGGCCTGGCTCATTTCGACTACCTATTTGATATCAGAGAAGTTGAAATGACAATCTATCAACCTCGACTGGAAAACTTCAGCACTTGGCGTATATCAGTTAATGAATTAAAGGCCTGGGGAGATACGGTGCTTATTCCTCGTGCTAAACTCGCTTTCGCCGGTGAGGGTGAACAAGTGCCGGGTAAACACTGCACCTTTTGTCGGGCTAAAGGTATCTGTAAAGCTCTTGCCAACCAGAACATGCAGATCGAAAAATACGACTACAAACCAGCTCAATTTCTCACACCTGAAGAAGTGTCTGATATACTTAAGAAGGCAGATGTAATTGAAAAATGGTTAAAAGCCGTAGAGGATCATGCACTTTACGCCGCTGTACATTCAGGCGCAAAATGGCCAGGTTTCAAACTCGTAGAAGGTCGCAGTAACCGCAAATACGCTGATGAAGAAAAGATCATAGAAGCACTTACTGAAAACGGCTATAGTCAGGACTTGTTCTTAAAACCGAAAACGCTATTAGGCCTTACAGACTTGGAAACAAAGATCGGTAAGAAAACATTTGCGGAACTGTTAAACCAATTCATCGTTAAACCCGCGGGAGCTCCCACACTGGTGCCAGAATCAGACAAAAGACCCGCGTTAAGCAGTGCTGAATCTGCTGCCGCAGATTTCGCAGGCATCGAAATTTCGTAATAATCTAAAAACATACAAATATGAGTAATCCACAGCAAGCCACGAAAGTGGTGATAGGCCCCGTACGTCTCAGCTATTTGCATATCTGGGAACCTACTGCAACAGAGGAAGGGCAGGAGAAAAAATACTCCGCCTCACTTATCATTCCTAAGTCTGATAAAAAGATCATTGCTGCTTGTGAAGCGGCAATCAATGCGGCAAAGGAACAAGGCAAAGTATCAAAATTTGCTGGTAAAATACCTACCGGATCTGCGTTTAAAATAGCGCTTCGCGATGGAGACGTAGACCGACCAGACGATGAAGCCTACCAGAATGCAATGTTCATCAATGCAACCGCCAAAAATCAACCTGGCATTGTCGCAGGACCTGCGCGCATTCCAGTCACAAAACAAGATGAAGTTTATTCTGGCTGCTACGCTTATGTCAGCTTAAACTTTTACCCTTTCAACGTGAATGGCAATAAGGGAATTGCGGCAGGCCTTAATAACATCTGGAAGGTGAAGGACGGTGAACCTTTAGGTAGTCGTAACACTGCCGAAAACGACTTTGCCGACATCGAAGTCGCCTTTGATGAGGATGATATGTTTAACTAAACTGAGGGCTTCGGCCCTCTCCTTTCTCTAAACAAAAGATAACCTTATGCACACATATGCGCTCACCGATTCATCGTTAATGCCGTTCGGCAAATATAAAAACAAAACGATGGCCAATGTGCCAGCAGTGTATCTATTATGGTTATATAACAACGGGTGTGATCACGCTGGTGTAAAAAGATACATAATTGATAACATGCAGGCGCTGATAAAAGAAGCCAATGCAGCAACACGTAGGTAATCATGCGGGAACTGGGAATTGATATAGAAACATATAGCTCTGAAAATCTTACAGATTGCGGCGTATACCGTTATGTGGAGGCGTTGGATTTTGAAATATTACTTTTTTCGTATTCTGTTGATGGTGCGCCTGCTGTTGCAGTTGACCTAGCGTCTGGCGAAAAGATACCGGATACGATATTTAACGCCTTGACTGATCCGACTGTTTTAAAAACCGCGTTTAACGCCGCTTTTGAAAGAACCTGTCTTGCTGAATACTTCAACCTACATCTGCCACCTGAGCAATGGGAATGCACTATGGCGCGTGTTGCGCAATTAGGCCTCCCCTTATCGCTCGATGCAGCTAGTAAGGCTCTTGGGCTACCTATTGAAAAAGACGCTGTGGGCAAGTCTCTCATTCGCTATTTCTGTGTGCCCTGTAAGCCGTCCAAAGTAAACGGAAGCCGCTCAAAAAATCTCCCTGAACATGATCCAGTGAAGTGGGAAGCCTTCAAGCAGTACAACAGAAAAGACGTAGACGTAGAACAGGCAATCAGGGCAAAGATAACTGCGTTCCCTTCACCATCACTCGAAAAAGAGGTTTGGAACTTAGATCAGCGAATCAACGACCGCGGAGTAATGATTGATTACAGCCTGGTTAAAAACGCTATTCTGTTTGATGCTGAGTACAAAGAAAAGCTGACCAGCGAAGCGATTGAGATAACCGCGTTAAAAAATCCCAATAGTGGCGCACAGCTTAAACGCTGGCTAACAGAAGCGACTGGAGAAGAGGTAACAAGCCTAACAAAGAAAACCATTCCTGGCCTCCTGGAATCCGCTGACGTGTTATCTGATTCCCACGCTGTGAAAAGGATCCTTGAGATCAGGCAAGAAATGGGTAAAACATCCGTGTCGAAATATATGGCCATGAAAGAGGCTATCTGTATCGATCGCCGAGTTCGTGGACTACTGCAATATTATGGCGCTAACCGTACAGGGCGTTGGGCCGGAAGACTGGTGCAGGTTCAAAACCTTCCCCGAAACGAAATGGCAGATTTAGACCTTGCGCGAAACACTGTATTGGCCGGTGATCTCGATTGGATGGAAATACTTTTCGGAAATGTACCTGATACCCTGTCCCAGTTAATACGTACAGCTTTTATCGCAAAACCTGGTCACCGTCTAATTCCGTCCGATTTCTCCGCTATTGAGGCACGCGTAATAGCGTGGCTGGCAGGCGAAAAATGGCGGTTGGATGTTTTCAATACACACGGTAAGATTTATGAAGCATCAGCAGCTCAGATGTTTAAAGTGCCTATTGAAAGCATTACTAAGGGATCAGATCTAAGACAAAAAGGTAAGGTTGCTGAATTAGCGCTCGGATACCAAGGCGGCCCAAACGCCCTTATCACAATGGGCGCACTGGCGATGGGATTAACAGAAGATGAATTGCCAAAGCTGGTAAAGATGTGGAGAAACGCCAATCCTGCTATTGTCCAGTTTTGGTATGATGTAAACGCCGCGGCGATCGAGGCTGTAAGAACAGGGCAACGCATACGACTTAAACACGGAATTTCAATGTTCATGCAGGGTAATATATTCTTTATCCAGCTCCCTTCTGGCAGATGTCTTTCCTATTACGAACCGATTCTTCGTGAAAATAGATTCGGCACTGATTCCCTTTCCTATATGAGCCTTGAAAAGGGTAAGTGGTCGCGAGTTGACACATATGGCGGCAAACTGGTTGAAAATATCGTACAAGCTGTTGCGAGGGATTTGCTTGCTGAAGCGATGGTGCGCCTAGATAAAGCTGGCTACAGTATCGTCATGCATGTGCATGACGAAGTCGTTTTAGAAGTTCCTATTGATTTTGGAAGTATTGAAGAAGTCGACCGTATTATGAGCCAGCCAGTCACATGGGCTCCAGGTCTACCGATGAAAGCTGAAAGCTACGAAACATTTTACTATAAAAAAGACTAAAAATGAAACTTAACGAATTAACCACACAATTAAAACGCTTAGACAAGCTATCTAAGGAAATATCACGTATTAACGATTTCGCAAAGAAAATCAAGGATAAAAGTGTATCGGTCATGCTTAACATGGATTTTGCAATAAACGAACAAGCTCATTTGCCGGAACCTACACAAGATACGTGGGAAGCCACCTATAATATTTTTTCTGGATTTCAGTTCATCAACGAATCAAGAAAACCTAAGAAAGAGGCTTTCTCTATGCACATTGACGAAGTGTCAGCTCTTCAGGTGCTTGGTGTCCTTATATGCACGAAAGAATCAGAGCGCATGCGGATATTAAACCGGCTCAAAGAATACGGCATTAACGTTTAATCATGGCGGCAGAGATCCAAATAACAGATAGCAACCGTGACGCGATCATGTCAGGAAACCTATGTCCATATTGCGGTGCATCTACAAAGCTAATAGACAGTATCCGCGTATACAAAACTCGCAGTTATGGAAAGGTCTATATATGTTTTAGCTGTGATGCCTGGGTAGGGGTGCATAAAGGTACAACCAGGGCATTAGGCCGCCTGGCAAACGCCGAGTTACGGTTGTATAAACGTATGGCGCATGACGCATTAGATCCAGTTTGGAAAGCACAGGTAAAAGCCGGCGCGCCTCAATACGCTGCCCGTAACCAAACGTATAAGTGGCTATCTGAACAAATGGGGCTTGACGTTAAGTACACCCATATAGGCATGATGAATGCGGAACAATGTAAAAAGGTAATTGAATTATGTAAAAAACATGAGTTATGGAGTTAAGACCCGTCACAAACTCCTGTGAAAAGCACCCAAATCACAGGAAAAACGATTGCCCGATGTGCGCCATTGAACAACGTTCGTTCGCGATAAACGTAGGCGCATTTATACGTAATAAACGCGCAGAGGCCGGTTTAACGCAAGTGCAGGTTTCTGAATTACTTGGGATGGATAGATACCGCTATCGCCGATATGAATCAGGTGATCACTTCCCTAAACCGGAACACCTTTGGTTACTGGCTTGCCTTTTTAACTGCTCTCCTGCGGAGTTCTACCCGCAAATAAAGCCTATTAAGGTGAAGTCAACGGAAATAGCGGTTACGCGGATTAAGAAGATAAAAACTATTTCGATATGACACACGGTAGTTTATTCTCAGGTATAGGTGGCTTTGATCTTGCGGCCGACTGGATGGACAGATATTTGAAACGATTGATTTATATGAAATGCTTTACTGACAATGATACAAGTACACCACAATGGTACGTTTGATATAGCCCTGGGCAACTTCAGAGACGCGAAGAACTGGAAAAACAAACAAATGCAGTGGTCTGAGTTCTTAACTAAGATCAGCACCACGCACCGTACCGCGGAAACCTATAAGGAGTTCTTAGCAGCTAAGAAGGAACGGCAGGATGAGATAAAAGACGTTGGCGGGTATGTAGGAGGATATCTGAATAGCGGCCGCAGGTTGAAGGGTAATGTACTCCATCGCCAACTTGTTACCCTGGATCTGGATTATGCCAGTACAACAGTGTGGGATGACTTCACTCTGCTGTACAGCAATGCTGCAGCCATCTACTCAACACATAAGCATTCGCCTGAACATCCGCGGTTACGCCTTATTATCCCGTTGGACAGGGAAGTAGCCGCTGACGAGTACGTAGCCATCGCCAGACGTATAGCCGGCAACCTGGATATTGAGATGTTTGATCATACCTGTTACCAGCCCTCGCGGTTAATGTACTGGCCCTCTACCAGTAAGGATGGAGTGTATGAATTTCAATATCAGGACGGCCCTTGGTTATCCGCAGATGAGGTGTTAAACTCCTACCGCAACTGGCGGGATAGTAGCGAATGGCCCGTAGGCACTCAGGATAAAGACGTAATCCAACGGGATATTAAGAAACAAGGTGACCCACTGGAAAAGCCGGGGCTTATCGGGGCGTTCTGTCGCACCTACTCGATCACAGAGGTAATTGAAAAATTCTTAAGTGATGTGTATGAACCTTGTGTCCTGGAAAACCGGTACACCTTTAAACAGGGCAGCACTTCCGGCGGTCTTGTGATCTATGAAGATAAATACGCCTACAGTCATCACGGAACCGACCCTACCAGTGGAAAGCTGTGTAACGCCTTTGACCTGGTGCGTTTGCACCTGTATGGGCTGCAAGACGAAAACGCAAAGGATGATACCGCGCCAAACCGTCTGCCGTCGTTTACCGCAATGACCGACCTGGCAAGTAAAGACCCAGCGGTACGCCGCCTACTCGGCGCTGAACGTTTACAAGACGCAAAACACGATTTCGATGGTATTCCGCTGGAAGAACTACAAGCCGAAGAGGAACTACCAAATAACGATTGGCTGGATGAACTGGAATACGATCGCAAAGGAAACCTGTGCAATACCATCGATAATGTGGTTACCATCTTGTCAAAAGATCCTAACCTTAAAAACCGGTTAGCCTATAACAGTTTCGAAAAACGGGAGGTAGCACTAAAGCATCTGCCGTGGCGACATGTGACTAAGGAAACAAGGAATTTAACCGATGCGGATGATGCCAGCATCAGGCACTACATAGAGAAAACCTACTCTATTACAACCGTTCAGAAAATAAAAGACGGTCTGGATATCACCCTACGTAAAAACAGCTTTCACCCGATAAAAGACTACCTGGCCGGTTTAAAATGGGATGGAATACCAAGGCTTGAAACGGTGTTTATAGATTACCTGGGGGCTGTCGATAATGAATTAACGCGGGCTTTCACGAGAAAGAGTTTAGCCGCGGCGGTTACCAGGATATTTACCCCCGGGGCCAAATTTGATTACGTAGTTGTCCTTGTTGGCCAGCAGGGTAAAAAGAAAAGTAGTCTTATAAACGCCCTGGGCGGAGAATGGTTTTCAGATAGCTTTTCAACAATACAAGGTAAAGAGGCCTACGAGCAGTTACAGGGCGTTTGGCTTGTCGAAATGGGTGAACTGGCAGGATTGAAAAAAGCTGACGTTGAAACTATTAAACACTTTATCTCTAAACGTGTTGACCGGTACCGGGTCGCTTACGGCAGACGACTTGAAGATTTCCCACGGCAATGCGTGTTTTTCGCCTCTACCAACAGACTGGATTTTCTCCGGGATCCATCCGGTAACCGCCGTTTCTGGCCCATCAGGGTGCATGAACAAGATCCGACAAAGGACGTATTCATTGAACTGTCAGACGCTACCCCTGCCGGTAGATATGAACGCGACCAGATTTGGGCCGAAGCTGTAGAGCTATATAAAGCCGGTGAGCCGCTTTACCTATCCCCTGAGCTGGAAGCAATGGCCGCAGCAGCGCAAGAGGATCACAGCGAAGTGGACGAACGTACCGGGCTTATTTCCAGGTACCTGGATATGCTGCTTCCAGATAACTGGGAGGATATGAATATCTACGAAAGGCGGGCATTTATCGCTGGTGATGACACTACCCTACCTATCGGCACCAGACGCCGGGAAAAGGTCTGTATTGCGGAAATATGGTGCGAGGTATTAGGAGGCCAACAGAAAGATATGAATAAGTTTAACACGAAGGAACTGCACGACATTATGCGTACAATTCCTGGTTGGGAGGACAACTCAAAGTCTACAATGCGATTTGGGATTTACGGAACCCAAAGAGGGTATAAAAGAGTAGCCGTAAACACGGTAAACACAGCGTAAACAGGAAAACCTATAAAATGTTTACGCCGAAACGTAAAACGGTCAACAGTTTAAAGGGAATGTAAACACCGTAAACACGAAATAGTATAAAAGCGTGAATATACTAAATAGAGAGAAAGACGATACCCGCGTACGCTCTAATACACGCGTAAGAGATTTATAGGATTTTCTGTTGACATTGTTTACGTTTAGCCTTAAACCCTTATCCGTATTGACATTTACCGTAAACAACGTGTGTTTACGCCTTAAAATCATCAACGTGACAAAAATTGAAAGCGAAAAATACCTGGAGCGGAAGTTTACGGCAGCCGCTAAACGGTTAAAAGGCAAAGCGTTGAAATTCTGGTGCCTCAGCTTTACAGGAATGCCAGACCGCATTGTGCTACTACCAGGGGGCAAGATCGGGTTTGCTGAAATAAAGACAACCGGAAAAACGCCAAGCCCCAGGCAGAGAATCGTAATAGCCCGGCTTAGATCTTTAGGCTTCATAGTCGAAGTGATCGACAGGGCAGAACAGATTGAAGAATTTTATAACAAGCTACTGAAATGATTTACAAACCACATAACTACCAGGCTTTTTCTACCCAGCATATTATCGACAATCCAGCAGCAGGCCTATTCCTGGATATGGGATTAGGTAAAACAGTAAGTACCTTAACCGCGATAGACCGGCTAATTAACGATTACTTCGAGGTTTCCAAGGTGCTAGTTATCGCCCCAAAAAACGTAGCAGAAAATACTTGGGACGCCGAAATCCATAAATGGGATCACCTGCGACACCTGAAGATAGCCAAGATCCTTGGAACAGAAGCACAGCGTAAAAAAGCCCTATTGCAGAAAGCAGATATCTACATCATCAACCGGGAAAATGTCGTTTGGCTTATATCGCACCTGGGGGGCTCCTTCCCTTTTGACATGCTGGTAATTGATGAGCTGTCCAGCTTTAAAGACGCCAAGGCTGCTAGGTTTAAAGCGTTACGGACGATTCGCCCACGGATTAACAGGGTTGTTGGCCTTACTGGCACTCCGGGTGATATCGTGAATATTTGGCCTCAGATCTACTTGCTTGATCAGGGCGAGCGGTTAGGTAAGAACATAACCACATACCGAAACACTTACCTGAATCCCGGTAAACGCAACGGTCATGTGATTTATGAGTACAACGAGAAAACGGATGATACCGGGTTTTTGGGCGATGAGTTTTACAAAAAAGAGATTTACGAAAAGATAGGGGATATCTGCATAAGCATGAAGGCAGAGGATTACCTGGATCTACCGCCGAGGATTGATCGTGATATCGAAATACATCTACCGGCGAATGTTCTTAAGCAATACCAGGATTTTGAACGTCAGCAGGTACTTGCTTTAGAAGATGTAGAGCATATCTCTGCTGTTAATGCCGCCGCGCTTACTGGTAAGTTGTGGCAATATGCTAACGGCGCAGTATATGGCGAGGAAGGCAGCAAAGGCCCTTACCATGAGGTGCATAACCTAATGTTGGAAGCCTTGGAAGAAACTGTGGAAGCTGCAAACGGGCAACCGATGCTAGTATTCTACTGGTATAAATCAGACCTTGATCGGATAAAGAGAAAGCTGAAAGGCTATAACCTGCGAGAGCTAAAAGGGCCGTCCGACATAGACGACTGGAACGCCGGCAAGATAGAAGTGTTTTTACTTCATCCAGCTTCCGCTGGACACGGGCTTAATCTTCAGGCAGGAGGTCACCACTCAACCTGGTTTGGCCCGTTGTGGAGTTTAGAGCTGTACTTGCAAGCTTTAAAGCGCTTGGATAGACAGGGGCAAACAGTATCTGTGATCAACACCCGCCTTATTGTTAAAGGCACAATACATGAGGATATGATCGATTCCTTAAATGGAAAAAACGCCAATCAGGATGCGTTAATGACTGCTATCAAAGCTAGGATAAACAAGTATTCACTTAAACAAAATGTACCATGGTAGAACGAATCGATGAAACCTGGTATTGGGAACAGGTGAAAGTTGAATTGCGGAATATGTAAAAATACGTACAACAATTGTACACCAAATGTACAACTAATAAACATCACCAAATCCGCTACCATGGCTATTCTCAGCAAAAATAAATTTGGTGAAATAGTTTTTATTTTGATAAATTTGTAACGGCTTCCGATTCTTCAATTTTCCGATTTAAGCCAGTTAATCGCGTAACCCGCATACCGCATGATTTCAGGAATTAACGTAAAACAGTCAAAAGGCGAAATCTTAGTAGGCATTAACCTGGATGAGTTTATCCAGCAGCTTACCGCTTTGCCTTCAAAAAATGGCTGGGTTAACCTGGTATTCTCTCCACGTAAGAACATGCACCCTAAAGGGTATACGCACTCCATTCACGCGGAAAATCGGAAGCATGGCAGCGCCCAAGGGAAACAGATTTTGGGAACTAAGAAGTAAACATGGAAGAGATAGACTCTTTGCCACTCCTGCCCTATTATGGGGTGCGGCTGTAGAATATTTCACCTGGTGCCAGAGCAACCCCTGGCATAAGGTAGAACAGCTCAAAAAACCGACCACGACCAAAGATTCAAAAGGACGTACTAAACTACATACCGTTGTTGAAATACCGACAGAGCGCCCGTTTACTTATGCGGGCCTCTGTAACTATTTGGGATGCTCCTCCAACTACTTCTCTGATTTTAAAGCCAATATCAAAAAATCTGATCCAGATGACGAGCAAGGTTTTACCGAAATCCTTACGCGCATAGATCAAGTGATGTATCAGCAGAAGTTTGAAGGAGCTGCGGTTGGGGCATTTAATGCTAGTATCATAGCCCGCGACTTGGGCTTAGCGGATAAAAAGGAAATAGCTCAAACTGTGATAACGGTCGATACCCAGGACGATGACGACCCGGATATAAATTTCAGTGATGAATGATTCGCGTGATATGGCCGAAGTGGCGAAAGATCATTAATCAAAAGTTTCTGCGGTTAGTAAAATGTACAGATAGGTTTATAATCCTGTACGGTAGCCGCGGATCGTCCAAATCGGACTTTGTAGCAAAGAAACTGGTATATAACTGCTTAACACATAAGTACTTTAAGTGCATCTTATATCGTAAGAAGTACAACACCATACAGGAAAGTAGCTATGAGAATATTAAGCAGACGATTATATCGTTAGGATTACAACAGCTCTTTATTTTCAGGACAAGCCCGTTAGCCATTATATGTAAAAACGGAAACCGGTTTATCGCCCGTGGCGGCGATGATCCGGCGTCGTTAAAATCCATCAAAGACCCCACATGTGTGTGGTATGAAGAGGATATACCAGAAGAGCAGGATTTCGCGACTATATCGCTCACAATCCGTTCAGACCGGGCTGATTGCCTTCAGGAGTTTTTCAGCATCAACCCTGAGATAGAAGGCGATTATACCGAAAACTGGTTTTGGAAAAGATTTTTTAAGGATCATGACGAACTGGCATATCGGACAACAACGGTAATTGAGGTAGAAGGCCAGCAGGTCGAATATGCTGTAACAGTTCACCACTCTGTATACCAAGACAACCGTTGGTTACCGTTAGCGGTTAAAGCACAGATAGAGGCGTATAAGGACACCAATCCTTATACGTATTCGGTGTACGCCAAAGGGCTTTGGACCAGGAAGCAGACAGGCGGCAATTTCTATAAGCTGTTTGACCGTGCCCGGGATACGGCCGATACGGTGTATAATCCGCAGCTTGCGCTTCATATCACCTTCGACTTTAACGTTAACCCATATATGACGTGTTGCGTGTGGCAGATAGAGGGCAAACACGCCAGGCAGATAGATGAGATATGCCTTGAATCGCCTAACAACCGTACAGAGAATGTGTGCAGGGAATTTATACGGCGATTTCCGGCCCATTCTGCCGGTTTATTTGTTTACGGTGATCCTAACGGCAAGAAAGAGGATACAAGGACGGAAAAAGGCCAAAACGACTACGTTATCATACTAAGAGCGTTAGCCCAATACCGGCCACAACTTCGAGTGTTAACTGTCGCCCCTCCTGTAGTGATGCGCGGCAACTTCATAAATACCGTTTTCGCTTTCAGGTACAATAATCTGCAACTCACAATAGGTAACAAATGCACAAAGACTATTTCGGATTATATGTACCTGAAAGAGGCAGCGGACGGCACAAAGGCTAAGATCAAAGAGAAGCACCCGGAAACCGGCGTGGCTTATGAGAAATACGGGCATACGTCTGACGCAAACGATTACCTGATTTGTTATGCGTTCGCCGGTGATTTCGCTATATACCAAAAAGGCGGAGTGGTGACGAAGATAACAACAGGGTTTAACAGAAGTAAAAATTCGTACTAATGAACTATTTAACCCAGAACGACTTTAAAAAGCAGATACAGGTTGAAAACCTAAACCAGGTTATCAGCTCTGATCCGTCTATACTGGATAGTGCGGTAAGTGCTGCTTTAGAGGAAGTTTCCAGCTACCTGGTTCAGAAGTATGACTTATCCGCAGAGCTGAAGAACATTCTCCCCTTTAGCGCCGCATCGGTTAATTACAAAGCAGGTGATCGGGTATCTGACACCAACGGGGCTTTGTATTACGCCATATTCCCGCAGCCGCCTTTTGACTTGTATCAGCAATATGCTGTTGGGGCTAAGGTGTTTTATAAAGACAGCGTATACACCTGCCAGATAGCCACGCAGCCTATGAGCCAGGAAGTTGCACTACAGTTCAGGGATTATGATAACCTGCCTTTCTTAAACGTGTATCCGGACAACGTAAATAGCGGAGTACAGTATTGGGGTATTGGTGTTCCTTATACCATTCCAGCGAATACCAGCTTAAGCGATATAAATTATTGGGCACCTGGCGACACTCGTAGTCAACAGTTAGTTACTTATGCAGTTGACATTGCGTTGTACCATGTTCACAGCCGTATAGCCCCTCGCAATGTTCCAGATCTACGGGTTAAGCGGTATGATGACGCGATAGACTGGCTAAAGAAATGCGGTAGAGGCGATGTAACACCAGCGATACCAGTAAAACAGCCAAAGCAAGGTGGCCGGATTCGGTTTGGCGGCCCTATTAAAAACATAAACAGCTATTAACCATATACCGAAGAGATGAGTAAACGCAATCGCATAAATAAGGTTAAGAACTTCGGTTTCAATACGCAGTCACTGCCGGGAACCGCTGCCAACTTCAATTATTCCAAAAAAGGGGTTACTCAGAACCTGGCTAACTATATCAGCCCTGTTCAGCTACAGCGCCTTAGAACCGATGTATCAATGTGGCGTGACGCAATTAGGGAGGCAGAGAAAGCCTATTACCCTTTCCGCGTTAAGATGCAGCGCATCTTCATTGATACGATTTTGAATGGGCATGTATTCGCCCTGATGGAGCGCCGTAAAGATCTCACCTTACTTCGCGATTTTAAGATATGTGATGCTAAAGGGGTTGAAAGTACAGTGTTGACCCAGGAGCTGGAAGAACAGACTTGGTTTTACGATTTTCAAGAGTATGCACTTGATGCAATATTTTTTGGGTATAGCCTTATATCCTTGGGCGATATAGCTGATAGCCAGATACAGGATGTGTCTATGGTGCCGCGATGGTTTATATCCCCTGACCGACATCAGGTTGGCAGCTTCATTTACGCCACATCGGGTAAAGACTGGCGTGAAGAGCCGCAAAGTGATTGGCATGTATTCGTCAACACTAAAAGCGATTCGGGCATAAGCCCTACTGGTTATGGTCTGCTTTACCAAATTGCTCTATATGAGATATTCCTACGCAACACATTAGGCTTTAATGGCGATTTTGTTGAATTGTACGCCATGCCTTATCGTGTTGGTAAAACGACCAAGACAACCGAATCAGAACGTGCCGAGTTGGAAAACGCCATTCGTTCTATGGGATCCGCAGGCTATGCAATCATAGACCCAATGGACGACATCACGTTCCTGGAAACAAAGCTCGGCGGCACAGGGTATCAGGGATATGATAACCTGGAAAAACGCTGCGAGGCAAAAGTGTCTAAAATTATCCTTGGTCATGCTGATGCAGCGGATAGTACCCCCGGTAAGCTCGGATCTGGACAAGGCGATGATCAAAGCCCTGTTGCTAAAGCGCTGCGTGACAAGCAGGTAAAGGATGCAAGGTTTATGCTTCCTATTATCAACAAACAGCTATTTCCGAAACTACGTAACCTGGGGCTTACAAGCATTCCTGAAGGTTACCGGTTCAGGTATAAAAACGATGAAGAGGAAGAAGCCTTTAGGGAAAGGCAGGATAAAAGCAACCTGGTCACAGCGCAGATTGCGCAAACCATGAAAAATGCTGGTTTGCAGATGTCCGCTGAATACTTCGAAGAACGTACCGGCATTGAAACTGAAATGGTTGAAGTATCTGAAGAAGTAGATTCGGTAGACCAGGAGGATGAAAAGGCGGTCATCAACAGTGTGAAAAATATTCAAAACAAGATCGGTAAACTATACGGCATATGACCCCAAAAGCGGTAAATACGATGCTTAAAGGCATTTATGCGGGTGAAATAAACACCAGGAATTTGCCTGTTAAGTATTACCAATCTACTGTAAAAGATTATACCAAAACGCTGAAACAGGGTTTTGAAAGCGTAGCAGGTCAAAAAGCCTTCTATAACGAATTGGGGGTTAATGTACAGGCCTTTTCCGCGGCAAAGACCTACCAGCTTACCAGAGAGTTACAAGCCGCGAAACGGGGGGCGAAAACATACAAAGACTACGCCGAAAAAGCTTTACCAATATATGAAAAGTATCAGACATGGGCTGTATCCGAAAATGAAACGATATTAGCTCAAGCCCAAAACGCAAAGCGCTGGAAGCAGATAGAAGCCGACGCAGATATATATCCCAAACTGCGTTATTCGGCGGTTATGGATGCCGTTACTTCCGAGATATGCAAGCAATTAAACGGTTTGTGTCTACCAGTAAATCACCCTGTTTGGCATACCAAATCACCTACCAATCACTGGCGCTGCCGGTGTACGCTGGTGCAGGAGGATAAAAGCGCTCGTAGTACGAGCAAAGCAAAAGTGCAGCAGCTAATAGACCGGGTTGACGAAAAGATATCTGGATATTTTCAAAACAATGTTGGTATTACAGGGCAGATATTCACAAAAGAACACCCTTATTTCACCGAAGTGCCGAGAAAGGATCTTGCTTTTGCACGTAAGAATTTCAATTTACCGGTTAAGTAAATACAGTGAACAATGAAACAACCATTTGATTTCAGTGAGTATAAACGCACCCATAATAACGCAATCGACTTGGTTGCACAGGCGATTGGGTATCACCGTAAGCGCCGCAGCCCTATAAAGGCGGTGATCTTGCGCCCCTCCTACTATGATCTTTTCCGTAAAGGGGTTGAAGTGCTTATGTTGTCAGGGAAAGATAAACAGGTTTTAAAAGACGAAGATCAATTAACATTCGATCACGTCCCTGTTGTCCGAGGCACGCACATGCAATGGGAGCCTATCATGTTTGAGTTTTATAAACCTGTTAAGGCATAATGGCTGAAAAAACCAAATTTGGGTTCGATGTTGTACTAACAAACTTTAAAAAGAATGAGATAAAACTTGTTCGGCAAATCGGTATAGCTCAAAAAAACTACTTTCTAAAATCCTTTGACAAGGAAGCATGGGGCAACAAGCGGTGGAAAGAGGTAAAAAGACGTATTCCGGGCACACCGGAATACAGATATCCAAAGCACAAAGGGTTAAGCCGACGAAAAAGAAAAATCCTGATCGGCACGGGGGCGCTCCGCAGAGCCGTTAACAACAGTTTGAGGGTTACCACAGCCAAGCAGATCAGGTTTGAAGTTAACCGCCCTTACGCTACAATCCACAATGAGGGTATGCGCGGAAGAATGCCCAAACGGCAATATATGGGCTGGAATAGAGAAGTAGATAGTATAACAAAGAAGATTATTAACCAAAATACACTTAACAATTTCAAATAATGGCCGGAATTAAGCAACCAATACTGGATATCATGAGTAAGCTAACGGGAGTTTTGAGCTTACAATACATCCGTATTTGGAATAATCAGGTTGATTACGAAAAATCAGGCGAATTATACAACTTTCCAAAGCCGGCAGCCTTCGTTGAAACCCAGCCGGGCATCATGTGGGATACACTAGCCTTGGGGTTGTCATCTGCGGACCTGATATTTCGTATTCACCTGGTTACAGAATGTTATGACGCACAAAACGGCACGTTTGAACAGGATTTGGCGGTATTTGATTTACGTGATCAGGTTATTGAAGCGCTTCAGTTATATGCGCCAACAGGCTGCAGCCCGATGACGAAGATCTTGGAGGAACAGGACTATGAGCATGATAACATATACCACTATACCATAGATTTCGCGGTGAACTTTATCGATACAAAAGGCTCTCCACTTGATCCTGATAGTGGAAAGTTCATCACCAAAGACCCGCCAACTGGCTTGCAGGTGCAGGTAAACGTTGAAGATAACATACCTGGGGTAGAGAATAACATGTTATTTCCGCACCCTGGCTATAAGCCCTATATACCTGACAATTCAGACCGTAGGTACTTTATGCCTCAACATCCAAAACTTAGATAATGGCAAGAACTATATCTCAAATACAGCAACAAATGCTTGATCAGGTAAAGGCAGATCCTTTACTAAGCTCTTTGCTTACATCAACGAGCAAACGGGCTATTTACCGGCTCTGGACCTATATCGTAAGCGTTTCTATCGGTTTATTGGAACAGCTTATGGATATATTTAAGTCTGCCGTAGAAAGTACTGTGAGTAAAGGCGCGCCGGCAAGCGCGGCGTGGATCCAGGATAGAGTTTTTCAGTTTCAATACAGCGCCGATGTTCCACAGATCATACAGTTAGTAGATCTAGCGCCAACCTATCCTGTTGTTGATCCTTCCTTGCGCATTATAACCCGCTGTAGTGTGACGACCAATATTGCCAACAACGTTATTGTGAAAGTCGCCCGTAATGAACCGCCACAGGCGTTAACGGCGTCTCAGCTCAGCGCCTTGCAGAGCTACGTAAATCTTATTGGCGCGGCAGGAGTATCCTACAATGTCGTTAGTACTGATCCTGATCAACTATATATCCAAGGGCAGGTATTCTACAATGGGCAGTATAGCGATGTGATCAGCGCTAACGTGTTACAGGCAATCAATACGTTTCTTGCGCAATTACCCTTTAATGGCCAGGTGCGTATCAGCAGTTTAGAGTTTGCGATACGAAATGTTACCGGTGTTACTGATGTGTTGCTGCAAAACGTATCTGCGAGGCCCTTTAACGCTCCTTTTACTGCTGGAACCTACTTGGTATTAAACAACCAGGTTATTTCCCGGCTATGGCCTACTGTAAGCGGCTACATTATCCCTGAAACGACAGCAGGCAAGACCTTAGCAGATAGTTTACAATTTATACCTGAGTAAATGAGCATATACGACGTAGATTTAAATAAAATAGCTGTGCAAACGGCCCCGCCAGATAAGCGATATCCGCTCATGGTAGCGTGGCTCAAGGTGCTTATAAAGCCGATTCAGTGGTTACGTGATTTATGGATGGGCAGCTATCGCACCGGATCCTCGGCCGTTGCCTGGATAGTTGGGGCTACCTACAGTAAGTATGATCGGGTATTGTATAAGCAAAAGGTGTATGAAAGCCTAACGGACAATAACACAGACGCACCCTATGTGCAATCCTCCTGGATGGTTATCCAGGATAATTTCATAGGGGTATTTGAGCGAGTACTGTATACCGGCAACAAGTTGATATTTGAATACGCAATAAACAAGTATTTTGGCAGCGTTTTTAGGCAGCCTCCGGGGGTGAGTGATATATATTTAACTGTTGCAGCTAAACCCAGCAGCGTATTTATTGTTGGAGGTACCGAACAAACCTCATCTATCGTATACGCCACGACCTCATCTGAATTTGTAATTAACTCATATACGTTTAACCCATTTTACAATTTAACGATACATGTGCCCCTGGCTCTGTACAACAGCTTAGATCCCGATTCACTCAATTGTGAGAAGATTATAAGGAATTACGCTGATCAGTACATAATCGCAGGCATCTTGTACACGGTTGTAACCTACTAAATACCAATGAGAAAACTAGACACTTCATCCATTACCGGTTCGGTAGGCTTTCCCATGAAAGCTGGTACGCTTAATCACCTACAGTTAGCATACCAAGAAGTAATCTCTGCTATCGGTAAATGTTTATCCGGATCAGGATATGACCCTTCAAAGGTGTATATCTTAAATGGGTGTGTTAACTCTGGCTCCGGCAATACCTTTAATATCTCCGCGGGCGCTATATTCTATAACGGTGAAGTTTACCTGGTAGACGCGACAACGTTTACCGTGAGTGGGCCAAGCGTTACCGCCGTTGGGATCATTCCCAATCCACCTACTGTAACTACGGGCTTATCTTTCTACTCAGATACCATTGCTGACCCTGTACAGTTTACAGATGGTGTAACGAGAAACGTTCACCAGATACGAAAATGCGTTGTGCAGGCAGGGTTAAGCGGCTCTGGTGCCGCAGATTATTTGAATTGGGTCGACGTAAATCGCAGGATACAAGGAAGCGTTGGCCAGGTAGTAATGTGGGTGCCTCCTGGGCCTCTTGCAACATATTTCAACAACTCCGGTGCAGGGATTCATCCGTATACAATTGGTTGGCAAATAGTGAATGGGCAAGCTGGCGCAATTAACATGAAAGGCCGCATGCCAGTTGCGTATGATCCAGGAGACCCTGATTTTGCTAATCCTTACAACAATGCATCGGGAGAAAAGCAACACACACTCACAACTGATGAACTACCCGTTTTGCAGTTTGATTACGATAAGTTGACTATAAAGCCAGGCCCAGAGGGAGTAGACGGCACGCAGTACCATTTCCAAACCGAATCTGCGAAAACAAACTCAATAGGAAATAATCAACCGCATAATAACATGCCGCCTTATTTATCAGTATTGTTTGTACAACGCATGTTCTAAATATAACTATGCAGGAGAAGAAAAACGATAGATGGAGAAACCAGGTAAAAGCCACATTGCCGCCGCGATATAGGCGGCTAGTGGCCTCATACGCAGAATGCAATGAGATATCTTGTAGCGAGGCAGTGCGCATTATGGTTCGCTCTTTTATCGATTCTATGCCTAAGGAGCAACTGCAAAAATTACAGTCAAAGAATAGCTACTAAACGAAAAATGTAGCCCACTTTTCGACCTAAAAAATTACGGCATTTTAATTTCACGTCATGCCGTTTTTATACACAGTGAACATCGAATCTGACGAGCCTATTATGCTTATCAATCGCCATATCGGATATGATGAAGAGGATGGCGAAGGTATACGGGGCGACCTGTTTCAACAGGAGCTGTTAACCCTTGACGGAATGGGCAAAAAACGCATTCAGGTATGGATTAATTCGACTGGCGGCAATGTGATGGAAGGGTATGCAATATATAACGCTATCCTTAAAAGCAACACAAAAGTTGATACTTATTGTGTGGGCATGGCCGCAAGCATAGCCGCCGTAATATTTCAAGCAGGCAGAAACCGGGTTATGGCCGATTACGGTGTACAGATGTATCATAATCCATCTGGTAGCGAAAGCACGAAGCTGTTGGATGCAACAAAGGCATCCCTGGTTAAAATGATTTGCGGCAGAAGTGGTATGGACGAAGAAACCACTTCCCGGATGATGAACCGAACTACGTTTATTTCCGCTGATGAAGCCTTACAACTCGGGCTATGCGATTCGATAGAAAACAGTATCGATTTAAATAAAAAGCGTCTTTCCTCTGTTAACTCACTCTCTGACTACTGGAAAGAAGCCAACAAAATAGTGAACAAGATTATCACCCCAAACCTTAAAAAAATGCTAAAGGTTACCAACAAATTAGGATTAAACGCTGAAGCTAATGAAGATAGCATTGTTACCGCAGTTGATGCGGTAATGAACCGCGCAACAACAGCAGAAAGCGAGTTAGCCGCATTAAAAAATTCATCCACTGAAGCCCTTAATAAGCTGAAAAATGAGCTGGATGAAGCAAAAAATAAGGCTGAAAAGCTGCAAGCCGACTACGATAAACTGAAATCCGACCTTGACACCGCAAACGCAGAAAAAATTGAGGTCGAAAACCGCATCAAGAAGGAAAAAGCAGAAGGATTGATTAACGCCGCGGTTAAAGCGGGCAAGATCAAGAACGAGGCTAAAGTTATCGCTGATTGGACTGAAGATGCAGTAGCAGACTTTGAGAAGATTAAAAACAGGCTTGACAGTATGCCAGTGAACAAGACTGCCGCAAAATTCGAAACTGTTAACCGGGAGCCTAAAGAAACCATTGAGATGAAAGGCGGCGTTGCTCTCGCAATGACGCAACTATCAAATCGTTTAAAATAACAGTTAACCCACATGGCTGAAGCATTAGTTATCCAAGACACCACATACGCCGGCGAAGCCGCCAGCTATTTCATTACCCGTCCTGTAATCGAAATGGACACAGTGCAAAAAGGCTGTGCGCACGTTCAGGATGGCATCAAAAAGCAGTACACAATCCCACGCATTGAGGTGTCAAACTTCATGCAAAAACGTGCTGCAACTCCTACCAGCAAAGGCAATATCAACGTTGATGGAAAGGTACTTGTACCGCGTGACATGATGTTGTACCTGGAATTTAACCCCCGTGATTACGAACAACATTGGCAGGCAGTTAACCTGGAGCCTAAGTTGCTGGATCGTGAATTACCGCCTACAGCAGAGGAATTTACCGTGCTTCAAACCATGAAACGTCTGAATGAATGGTTTGAAAACGCAACCTGGAAAAGCCGTATTGCATTTGATCCAGAAGGTACTGCCTTAGACCCTACAACTAAAGGACAAGCAGCTGGTGATGCTCAATATTTCTATTTCGACGGACTATTGGTAAGACTACTACAGGAGTCAGAAACTATCAAGGTTTCTTCCCCTGCAACTCTTGTTGCGGGAGGCGCTACAGCCGGTCAGGAAAACATCTTGGACGCCTTTAATAGAGTATATAAGTTGGTGCCACAAGCCCTGCTATACAAATACGGCGCAAAGGGGCTTAAGTTCCACATCAGTTATGCTACTCAGCAGATCCTGGAAGAAGCCTACACCACGCAGCCTTATAAAAACAACGACACAACTGATAAAGGTATTAACCGCTATAAAGGTTATGACGTTGTGCCACTGGCGGGCATGCCTGATAACACCATCATCGCTTGTATTTCAAGCCCTGATTTGGATTCAAACCCTTGGATTGGTGTAAACTCAACAGAGGATCAGGAAGGCTTACAACTGGCGCGTTTGCAGGCCAACAGCGAGTTGTATTTTATTAAGGGACTATTTAAGATGGATACCCGATATGGTTTCCCTGATCTCGTAGTACTCTACACTACAATCATCCTTTAAACTTTATCAGATGCCAAATACCCCACGTTTTACCCCCGGCCCTAATCAGGATAATACGTTTAGGACCGTAACGCAGGATTATAAAGCACCTGCATTCGCTGCCTCTATTAAGGTAGTAGCCACTCAGCAGGATACGTTAGTGGTGCCTGCGCAGTTAACTGGTGCAGTGACCTTTACAGCCGATACCGCACAGCCCTACATCGGGGATAAGCTCCGGTTCCTCCTAAAAAGTGATGCTACTGGAAGAGCTGCCACATTCGGCACCGGCTTTTCGTCCGCTGGTACGTTAACCCTTGCAGCCAGTAAAGAAGGTTATATCGAGTTCATTTTTAACGGTACGGTCTGGGTAGAAATGGGCCGTGCATTAACTGCCTAATCATGGGAAAGAGTAGAAAGAATACCGCACGTGAAAAAGCACAGGAAACCAAGTCGTTTGAAAAAGCAGCCGGTTTCCTGCTGCTTCACCCCTACGTCGAAAAGATTTATATCAATGCTATTGGTGAATATCATCTGCACAAAGCGGACGGTTTCACTGAATATGATGCCGATGATGTGATTAAAGGTATCAGTCAGGAACAGTCAGCCGATGACGGTTTTGAAGATCATATCGTAACTGAAGAGGATTTGAAAAACAATCCCGATCTGGTCGCACAAGGTATCAAAGTAGGTGATGTAGTTCAGATTCCAAAATCAGAAGAATAATGGCATTAAACAACATACGTTTTGTACTTGGACAGGGCGGTTTAGGTAGGCCCTTACCTGGGCAGGATTATATATCAGGCCTGGTGTTTTACAGCGCTACTCTACCGTCAGGATTCAGTACAACGAACCGAATAAAACAGTTTTTCAGTGTTCAGGATGCTGAAAATGCTGGTATTCTGGCTGACTACAACGACGAAACACAGGCAACAGGCACATATACAGTAACAGCAGTTGGAACAAACGGCAATACTGTAACACTGGCTGTTACTGAGCCGTCCGGAAAGGTTGTTTTGGGAACCTATACTAAAACAGCGGCTGAATCGGCGGTAGGTGATGTTGCTACCGCGATTGGGGCAGCTATTAACGCTGGAACTCAATCACACGGATATACTGCTACTGTTGCTGCCGCAGTTGTTACCATAAAAGCACGGAAAGGGCTTGGCGTATTTCTCAACTCAGGAACGCCGCTAACCGCTACTGTGGTCGGTACAATCGCGGGGACTATAGCCCAATTCACTGGCGGCGTCGCATCATTGCAGGCCGTTTGGCATTACCATATCGCAGAGTATTTCAGGATCCAGCCACAGGGTAACCTGTTCGTAGGATTCTTCGCTGTACCTGGCAGCTATACTTTTTCAGAGATCATCACGTTGCAAAACTATGCAAACGGAGCAATCAGGCAGGTTGGAATATATAAAGACGGCGCTGCTTTCAGCGCTGCCGATATTACCGCTATCCATAATGTGTGCAATACCTTGGTCAGTCAGCACAAAGAGCTTATAGCTTTATACGCTGCGGACATGGCCGCAGTAACGGATATTTCAACTATCGCTGATTTATCCGTTTTAAACGCAAACCTTTGTAGTGCTATTATCTCTCAAGACGGTGCCGCGCTTGGTGCGCAACTCTTCGCTGCTTATGGCAAATCTATAACCACTTTAGGCGCGGCGCTTGGCGCTGTTGCTTTGGCAAAAGTAAGTGAAAGCATTGCCTGGGTACAGAAGTTCAATATTAGCAATGGCACGGAATGCGACACCTTGGCATTTGCCAACGGCAAGCTATTTAGCGATGCTTCTGTTACAGATAATCTGCTATCTGCGCTGCAAGATAAACGCTACATATTTCTTCGCAAGTTTGTAGGGTACGCGGGATCCTTCTTCAATGAAAACAGTTCCGCTATTGCTACTACTTCAGACTACGCATATATCAGCGACAACAGAACAATTCAAAAGGCGACAAGAGGCGTCTACGTTTCGCTTGTTCCCGTGTTGAATAGCCCCATAACCCTCAACGCTGATGGTACTTTAGCCGATACCGTAATTACCTACCTGGAAACTGAGGCCGAGAGAAACCTAGCGCAGATGGTAAGGGATGGAGAGCTGAGTGCCGAACAAGTAGTTGTTAACCCAACCCAGAACATTTTACAAACTGGTTTACTGGTTATTACTGTTAACCTCGTTCCGATCGGAACCGCGCGTAATATCCAGGTGAACATTGGATTTAACGTATCAATATCATAACCATGGCCGCAGTCGCACTTATAAACGGAGTTAATTACTCTTGGGCAGATATAAAACTCGTGCTGTTTGGTGTACCTGTTGTTGGTATCACCAAAATCACATACAAGAACAAGCAGAACAAAACGAACAACTACGGTGCGGGCAATCACCCTATCTCCCGTGGCTACGGGCAGATAGAGCCGGAAGGCAGTATTGATATCTACCAGGACGAACTGCGCAGGATCATTGCCGCTGCGCCGAACCGGGATCCTCTGCAAATTGGGATGTTTGATATTCCAGTTTTATTTGGTAACAGCATAGCCAGTACATCACGTGACATTTTGAGGGCGTGTGAGTTTACTGAAGAAGGTTTGGAAGCTGCCCAAAACGACACAAAACTAATCGTAAGCCTGCCACTAATCATTGGTAAAATAGATCACCTGTAGTATATGAAAAATTCCAAACTGACCTCAGAACAAATTGAACAGAGAGCCGCCGAACTCACAGAAAAGCACGGTGTAAAGGTAACCCCGATTGTTTTTGAAGAGCCAGACACCGGCGAACAAGTGATCGGATACCTGAAAGAACCTAACAGGCTTGCCAAAACCAGGATCCTGGATAAGGCGTTAAGCGGCGCGGTATTGTCGGCTGCACACGATTTGTTAGAACTCACAATCATTCCCGAAGAAAGCGATCCGCGGATTATGAGTGAGGCCCCGGAAAACGATAAATACAATCTGGGGGCTGCCGTTGCTGCGCAGGACTTGGTAAAGTTCGCAGTTAACGTTTATAAAAAAAAATAGACGAAGCTACCATTACTGATGGTAGTGGCGAGTTTCAGAAAATACAGGCCTACATCCTCTATTATCTTAGAATTGACCCCGACACCCTAAACGAAGATGAACTTATTCGTTACTGGGGAATGCTTCGATACGCCTTAAAGAAAACCGGACAAATGGAATAAACAGCCAGTGAACGAATCAGTAGTATATACCTTATCGTTGCGTGACCTGATCACGAACCAACTAAAATCGATAGATGGCACAGCCCAGCACCTTGAAGGTACGATGGGCAGTCTACAGTCCACTATCATGAAGGTTGGCGCGGGTATAGGTTTAGCCTTTGGACTAAACGAGATTAAAAATTTTACTGCTGGTGTTATCGACGCCGGCAGTAAAGTTGAAAATGCCCGTACAGGGCTGACTACCTTACTCAGGGATTCAGACGCTGCAGCCAGGGTTATCCAAAACACAATGGAAGATGCGATGCGTACCCCTCTTGGCTTTGAAGGTCTTTTGAACGCAAATAAGGCGCTGATTTCCGCGAATGTGAATGCTGAAGAGGCTAGGCAAACCGTCCTGGATCTGGCCAATGCTATTTCTGCAACTGGCGGCGGTGATGATGAGCTGAACCGCATGGTTGTGAATCTACAGCAGATCAAAAACGTTGGTAAAGCCTCTGCGGCGGATATCAAACAGTTTGCGTTTGCCGGCATTAACATATACGGGATCCTCGCCGAAGCTACGGGAAAGCATACGAAAGATGTCCAGGATATGGAAGTTACTTACGACATGCTGACCTACGCACTTAAAAAAGCGCATGAGGCAGGCGGCCTATATGCAAACGGCTTGGAAAACATGTCCAAAAACACTTCAGTACAAATCAGCAATGTAGAAGATTCCATTTTCCAGTTAAAGGTTAGGATGTTCAATGATCTCAAACCGGCGTTTGACGCCATGATCAGCACTGCTGCCGACTTTGTGCAGATGCTCGGGGAAGCATGGGATTGGTCGGTACGTAACCGTGATTTATTGAAAGATATAGCTATCACACTAGGTATCGCTGCCGCAGCTTGGGTTGCATATAAAGGCGTAATGTTAGCGTCACTTGTTATCACCAAAGCGTCTGTGTTATGGGAAACTATACAATACGCAAGTATCACGCTTTTAGGGGATGGAATGCTTACGGCTTCTGCTGCTACTAAAACACTCGCTGGGATGCAGGTATTACTGAACGCAGCTTTTGCAGCAAACCCAATCGGCCTAATTATAACAGGCCTTGCAGCACTAGCGGCCGCAGTTACCTGGGCATATAATAGGCTCGGATGGTTCCGTGGTGGCCTTTGGGCGTTATGGGCGGTTATTAAGGAATTTGGCAGCATTATCGTCGATTACTTCAAGGGGCTGTACCACATCATAACCGGAACATTAACCTTAGACTTGGATACGGTTAAAAAGGGATGGGGAGAGTTGGAAAGTGCGACGTTTGGGGCCTACAAACGTATCGGTGAAGCAGCTACCCGGGGGTATAAGGAAGGCATAGCCGATTTTGAAAAAGATAAAAAGGAAGAAGAAAAAGTCGGCACGCCTAAAACCTTGGCTCCTATTGGAAAAGGAGGCGGCCAAACTCCACAACAAGTAACCACAGATACTGGAACATCTAAGGTAACAGGCACAAAATCCTACACAATTAACATCAAAATAGATAATCTGATCAGAGATTTTCAGATTAAGACAACCAATTTAACTGAAGGAGCTACTAAGGTTAAAGAAGTTGTAACCCAGGCGCTATTAAGCGCTGTAAATGATTCACAAATAGTTGCGGGGCAGTAATGGCATCAGAATTAACAACAGCAGGGCAATTACTCAGGGCGTACAATATGCAGAATGTGCGGGTGATGAAAGTTTTGCCTAACAAATACGAAGGCAAAATAGATCAGACAACCTATCAGGACAAAGCGTTGTACCAGTCTATGCTTGGCACCCCGGTAGTAACCGATCTGACATTTGAAAGCGTGTCGTATGATGTCGGTGATTCCCGCAGGTTTGTGGTACCAGCTGTGCGACTTGTAACCGTGTTAATAGCTGTAACGCTGCCTAAAAATATCGTCACAACGCCAATACAGGGCGGAAACGGTACGGTTAAAGAGTACATAGGGCAGGGAGATTACCAGATAACCATAAACGGCATTTTAACCGGCAAAAACGGATCTTACCCGGCTGATGATGTAATCGCACTAAAAAGAATGGTAGATGCCCCCGTACCGATCCGTGTTACAAGCTCATACTTGCAGAACTTGGATATATACGACATAGTGATTACCGATTTCACTGTAGCACAGGAGCCAGGAGGATATAGCCAGCAGATATTTACAATTAATGCCATTTCAGACATTCCAATTGAATTACAGATAAGTGATGTATAGAGTAGTAACAAATATCAAAATAACACAACAGCCAACGGCCGATTTTCCCAATCGGAAGTCTGTTCTATTACTTGATTTTGTTACTGAATACGAAGCGTCAGACACTTGGACTGATTTAACCAATAAAGCAAAAATTACTATCCCTAAAAACATATATGTCCGGAACGGGAACGGCGGCCTTGTGTCTCTTAGCGGTCCTGCGGTTAACGTTGGCGGCTTTTCAAGCAACGTGCCAGTATTTTTAAGAGGTGATAAGGTTACAATTGAAGGCGGGTACAGGTATAAGAGTAAAAGCGGTAACGATGTGCTTAAAACGAGCGTTCTGTTTACGGGTTACATCTCTCAGGTTTCGAGTAAGAAACCAATTGTCCTGGAGTGCGAAGATAATATGTGGAAACTTAAGCAGCTTATTGCGCCTAACAAGACATACCCTCCAACAGCAACCCTGGAAGATATTCTAAGGGATCTGCTTAAGGGAACAGACTTTACAGTAAACGCGTTGACCAAAACGACTTTCGGCGCATTTAGAACGCAAAACGAAACGGTTTGCGAGGTACTAGCCAGGCTGCGGAAAGATTACCATTTTGAAAGCTACTTCAGGGGTAATGAGCTGCGTAGCGGCGCCCAGGTTTACCTGGAAAGTGACGCAATCGCCAGCGGCGTAAAGCTGTTTAAGTTTCAACAGAATATAATTTCTGATGAGCTTGACTATAAACGAAGAGACGATGTATTGTTATCTGCCATCGCTTATTCGATCAATAAGCAGGAAGTACAAGGGACCACGAAAGATGGCAGCGCTAAGACGAAAAAAGAGCGTTTAGAAGTTCTGGTCACGCAGCAGAATGGTGAGTTTGTAGGAAAGGCAAAGCCGCCAGGCCAAAGGGCAGATTTTGCGCCTAATACTGCTGGTGAAAGACGAACGTTGTATTTTTGGGATGTTAGATCCGCTTCAGAACTGATTGACCTGGCTAAAAAAGAACTTCAGAAATACTACTACACTGGCTTCAGGGGCAAGTTCACAACGTTCGGCATCCCTTATGTTCAACAAGGGGATAACGTAGATATACTGGACGATGTACTACCAGAGCGCAATGGCAGGTATAAAGTGAAAGCAGTGAACAGAACAGGCGGCGTAAATGGAATGAGGCAAATAATAACTCTGGACTACCAGGTAGCTAAATTAGATAAAAAAGGAAAGGTTATATGAGCGATGCACTTATAAGAGAAGCGATAAGAAAATTAGCGGGTACGGACCTGCTAGATCAAACATCACTTGTTGTAGCAACAGTGACTGCGGTTGACGTTGCAAAGCGTACTTGTGACTGCTCGAATATAACCGGTACGGCGGTCGCTGATTTACTTGGCGTCCAGCTCATGGCTGAAGTTGACGACGGCGTGTTATACGTTCCTGCGGTTGGTAGTACGGTTATTATCGTAATGAGTAAGTACGTAGAGCCGTATGTCGCTATGTTCAGTGAGCTTGACAGGGTTTATACTGTTGTAGGGGATTCTGTCCTGGATATATTGCGGGGTAAGATTATCCTGAACGACGGCAGTTTCGCCGGGCTGGTTAAGGTAGTAGAGCTGACTAAAAAACTGAATGCCCTGGAAAATAAGGTGAATGAGGTTATTGAAGCATATAAAACGCATACTCACCCAGGGGTTACGCCTGGGCCTAGCAGCACCGGGGCTATCATAGTACCGACACCAAATCCACTCACCCCTACACAACAAAAAGAAATTGAAAACGAAAAAATAGTTCATGGCAGCTAATCAGGACATAGCGCTAATGCATAACGATCTGCTTATCCGAAATGGCGATTTCGTAATAGGCGAAAGTGATGAACAACACATCATGGATACGATTAACGCGTTCCCCGGATGGTGGAAAGAAAACCCTCCGGACGGCGTAGGCGTATTCACTTACTTAAATTCAGCAGGTCAGCAACAGCAGCTACAGAAGGCTATTAAACTGAACCTGGTATCGGATGGGTATACTGTTACAAATCCGATTATCGAGGTAACCCAGGACAGTATAACGATCAACCCAAACGCGACAAAAGACTAAAAAATGGCGATTCAAACGTTTACGGCGGTTTATGGGCAAAGCCTACTGGATGTATGCTTGAATTGCTATGGCACCTTGGATCAGTTTTACAAGCTGTTACAAGATAGTGGTGTGGATAATGCTAACGATACGCCCCTATCTGGTCAAAATTTCACCTACGACGACGAACTGGTAGTAGATGTTAATGTATATCAGAAAATAACGCTATCCGGGGTTAAGTATGCTACCAATTTCGGTAACAATGGAAATGTACTGGCGATCGTGGATCAGAATCCTAACGGTAATACAAACCCGAATCAAAACCCGTCAAACCCTTATATACCAACAAACCCGACTATGTCAGTATATCAGAAAACGAGTGAAACCTACTACACTGCCGGAGCGAACAACGAAACACTGATCACCCTGGCAGATATTAACGGCAACCCCTTGACGAATAAAAGCATTCTTCAGATTGAGTTAGAGACGAAACCGCTTAAGCCTACGGAATACACCTGGAACCCGAACACCAGCCAGGTGAGCATACCGAAAGGCGTGTTTAAAGGGCAAACGCTATTTGTATTATATCAAGAAATGATAACTGTATAATGAAAAGACTTATTTGTTTATTAACCCTGCTTCTCCCCTTCCTGGCAAAAGCTCAGGAGCCTCAACCCGTTTACGGAGATTATATGTATCCGGGTAACATCTTGTTTGATGGAGGCCTTTACATTCCTGTTCGCGATACAACAGGCTTTCTTCCTAACCGCGTTGGGGCGTTGGTCATCTTGCCGGCTGACACAATAGGCCATTCTGCTAATCCTCCTGTACGAGTGTGGAATGGGGTTAGTTGGAGTACGATAACAGGCGGTAGCGGCGGTGTGTATTTCGGTAATAACGGTATTCATCTTGCGGGCAATACATTTCAATTAGGGGATTCGCTCAATCAAAACACTGATATAAAAACTAAAGGGTATGTATTTTCTCTGAACAGCGGCGTTAAGGCGGGTTCTGTATTCAGATTAGCGGATGCAGATCAGCGTATCGGCTTTACAGAGCTTGACAGTTCATTTTCTGGGTATGTATACACGCCTAATGGTAAACAGGGAGAATTTACATTTTACGCCAAAGGTATTCCAGTTGGAGTTTTAAGGCAGGCGTTTTTCTCGGTTAGCGATTCATCCGGCAACAGCATTTTATCTGCTGGTAAAGACTTTTTTAACCTTACAGGTTCTACCGGATCTGGGTACGCTCAGATCACCCCGGGTAATGTTTCGTTTAACACTGCTTCAGGAACCGCATATGCGGTATTGAACCCATCATTTGTTCAGTTATCTAGCTTAGTAAATACCGATACAACAAAATATATTTCTTCTGATGGCACTGGTAAATTAGTTCTGCGAAGCCCGCAGGCGATTTCTGCTATTGATTCAGCGTTGATGGATTTTGCGTCAGGTAATTTGTTTTTCAGATATAAAAACGGCAGCTACTTTCCTGTGTTTATCGGCAATCCGGTAGACTCGGTTTTTCGCTCAAATGATACTTTGCAGTTTCGCAAAACTTCAGGCCAGGTAATCGCTGTTAAGATGACCGGAATACCGCAGGGGAATATTACAGGATTGGCGGATAGCCTATTAAACAAGCCTACGGTTGCTGCTGCTGATGGAAGATATAAACCTATTTCCTATGTGCCTACCTGGTCTGAAATAACCGGTAAACCAACAACATTTCCTCCTTCCGCACACACACACGTGGCGGCAGATATTACGAATTTCACGCAATCAGCACGTGGATCTATTTCTGCAGCAGCTCCCATCACGTACAATTCTACCTCTGGTGCAATTGGTTGGAATGGAACAACCTCTAACGTCCCTGAGGGAATGAATCTCTATTTTTCGAATGCCCGGGTGCAGTCGTTTTCAGATACCAGGTACACACCGTTAACAAGGACATTAGGCGTTGGCACCGGTATGACAGGAGGTGGTGACTTGTCAGTTGATAGATCGATTGGATTAGACTGGGGGTACCTGGATGATCGGTATCTATCCGGCTACAAACAAAGGGATGCAGTAAGGGTTGCGACTACGGCGAACATTACGCTGTCTGGTCTACAAGCGATCGACGGCGTAACAGTTGCCGCAGGTGATCGCGTATTGGTAAAAAACCAGACCGCTGGCGCACAAAATGGTATATATATTGCCAGTAGCGGGGCGTGGTCGCGCTCTCCAGATTTCGATGCTGTGAGCGTCGATGAAGTTGCACAGGGATCACAAATTTTTGTCTCTGAAGGTAATGTAAACAACAAAACTGGTTGGAGCCTGGCCACGGGTGGCAACATTATTCTGAATACTACTCCCTTAACTTTTATACAATATTCAGGCGCAAATTCCTATTCTGCCGGCACTGGCTTAACGCTTACTGGCAACACCTTTTCTGCTCAAACAGGATCAAATCTTTGGAACGCAAACAAGCTGCAAAACATTGGTATTGCTACGACCGCACCAACCACAGGGCAGCTGTTAAGGTACGACGGTACGAACTGGTCACCCTGGACAAGTAATTACCTGACCGGCGAGTTGGATTTAATTGCGCAGAGCAAAACAGTTTCCCTGTCTGCCGGTACCGGTATAAACATTACAGGATCTACTCAGACAATAGGCAACAATCCTGCTTTTACGATCACAAATATTGGTAGCCTCAGCACGACGTTGGCAAACGGCACTACAGCGAATAACAATATCACGCTTGGCGCCTTTGGAAACACGACTTCCTATAGCTATAACAGTATTAGAAATATTGCAGGAACCGACTACACTGCCACGTTTGGAAATACAAAAGGTGCAAGTATGACATCGACCGATGGCAGTTCGACGAAGGTGTTTTTAGTCGCTGCTGATCAAAATGCACCGCAGTACTCACCCGACGCAGGTTCGAACTACTACGATGTGTGGCATTCAAATAATCACCCGGCTGGATCGGCGTTCTCGCCGACCTTGACAGGTGCAAACGTTTTATCCTCGTTGACTACCAACAGTGCTGGCCACGTTACGGGTGTTACAACCAGGACGTTAACAGCAAGCGATATTGGAGCAGCGCCCGCTTCAGGTTCTGCTAACTATATTCAAAATCAAACCACATCCGCACAGCCTGGTAGTGGATTCTGGACTGCTGGTGTAGGAGTTGCAAACAGATTTGCTTCAGTTGGCACCGTTGCAACTACCACTGGTGATTTAG